>ENA-OREM01000365-OREM01000365.1-marine-metagenome-genome-assembly--contig:-NODE-365-length-34727-cov-5.537547_pt1 | contig 34727 bp, 33 predicted proteins | sample MGYA00248623_ERZ508561 | MGnify/ENA primary metagenome ERZ508561 (study PRJEB26227, sample SAMN06264494) | marine metagenome | isolation source: Columbia River Estuary | place: USA:Columbia River Estuary...
CCAAAAGATACATCTTGATAGTGATTTGAAAAGAACCTTTGAAGTAATTAGAAAATACAAAAACCTTTAACACCAAAGAGAAATAGGCGCAACCTATTAAAAATAGGCGCATAACACCAACGAGAAATGAAATGGAGAGTACACTACACCTACTTTAATCAAGCCGTAAATGAAAAGGCTAAGTGGGAGCAACGAGAGAAAGACTTTGACACGAAAGAAGATGCTTGGAAATTTGTAAATAAAATAGATTGGAACGTAGCAGTTCGTAACGTAAACATTCAACCAGTGCCATGATTAAATTTAAACATAAAGAAACCGGAGAGACTATAAGTCTAAATAAAGTTAGAACATACATAAATGACGATGGCTCTAAACGAAACGTAGACTTAAGTGGCAAGTATGATTTGTCTGAATACGAAGAGATTAAGGAAGATTCTAATTATTCTAGTATTGGATTTAAAAAAGCACCAAACGATAGACTACGATGAAAAGAAATGAACCTAGAACAAGTGCAGAGCGAATGCTTATGCTTTGGGGTCGGGAGTACACGTGCCGACATGTTGAGCAAATGATTGTTATAACCGAACATAATCCAAACAATCAAAAATTTTGGGAAGAGGTGAAAACTTATGTAGACCTAATATTTAAAAAGAGAACACTATGAGCGATACTAAGGAAAAAATCATTCAAATAGCAGACTCAGTAAAAAATTTGCTTATAGCAAAGAATGAGGCTTATGGAGATTCAGCGCTAAAACCTGCAAAAATATTTGCGAGAGGAAGTGCAATTGACAATCTTTGCAGTCGCATTGATGACAAGTTGATGCGGATAAAGAATGGTGGTATCAACGAGTTAACCGAAGATACAATCACCGATTTAATTGGGTACTTAATTTTATTAAAAATAGCAATAGCAGATGAGCAAGAAGGAAGCAATTGTAACGATTTACGAGACACTATACAAGAATCAGGAACCGCACTACATCCCAATTGGGAAAGCACTAGAACGGATTCAGTCGGGTAAGTCACTAGAAAAAGTATTGTTGGTTAGGGAGGGAGACAAAGATGTCAAGCGTAACCTGCCAATCGTTTTGTTCTCCGGGGAGTTCTCTGAGCGCAAAGATGATAAAATAGTAAACCATAGTGGATTCATCGTAGTTGACTTTGACCACGTCAATGTTGATGAGTATCGCAAGACTTTATGTACCGATGACTTTGTGTACTCTTGTTGGCGCAGTCCATCGGGAGATGGTGTCAAGGCATTGGTTCGGATATCTCACCCCGAAAGACATCGTGACCATTTCCGAGCATTGTGCGTATACTTTGATAAGCAGTACGGATACGATGTAGACCAATCGGGAATCAATGAGTCTAGGGCGTGCTTTGAGTCATACGACCCATACATATGCATTAACGAGAATAGTAAAGTGTTCTCATCTATGAAGGCTGAGGTTTCTAATACTCAAGAGAGAGTAAAGGCATCAACCTATACCGACTATCAAAAGTTAAATATTGCAGCATCCATGATTCGCTCTGCGGAGGATGGGGAAAAGCATCACACGTTAATCCGTGCTGCGTTTTTGTGTGGTGGGTATATTTCAGCAGGCAGAATGGAGGAAGATGAGGTCATCCGAGTCTTGATGCGCGAGATAACAAAACGAGATATTGATAGCGAAGATGCAGCGCTTACCGCTCTCCGTAAAGCATTGGAGGAGGGTAAGAATGTTCCAATCCGAGAAATCATTGAGGCTGAAAACAAAATCAAGAAGGAGGTTTTGTTGGATGATATGGACATGTCGTTTGTTTCATCATCCGATGAGGACTTTGATTGGATTAACAAGTTGGCAGAGGGTAAGATTGAACTTGGTCTAGACACCGGAAGCAAGTCCCTAGATGACTATTTCCGATACAAGAAAGAGTTCTTCATCTTTAATGGTCACGCTAACGTAGGAAAGACATCTTTTGCATTGTACTTAATGGTCAATTCTGCCATTAGACACGGATGGAAATGGTTAATCTATTCTGCTGAGAATAAAACCGCGTCAATCAAGACTAAGATTATGCAGTTTGCAGGAAACCGCATGGTTCAGCACATGTCCTACACCGAGCGTAAGCATCTATACGAATGGGTTAATGAGCATTTCATTATCATTAGCAATCACCAAACGTACTCTTACTACGACTTGATTCTATTCGCGGAGAAGACAATCAGCAATCAGCACATTGATGGTTTCTTTATTGACCCATACAATGCTATTAAGATTGACTTGAGTGGCAATTCTAAAATCAATACTCATGAATACCATTATGAGGCTGCATCAGAATTGCTTACGTTTTCAAATTCTCACAATATTGCAGTTTGGCTTAACACACATGCAGTTACTGAGGCTCAGCGTAGACTTGGAAATGATGGGCTGCCCGTAGCGCCTTGGGGTTCCGACACTGAAGGAGGGGGTAAATTTATGAATAGGGCCGATTCATTTGGCACATTTCATAGAAAAATTCAATCTCCCGAACAAAATGTGCGCAGAACTATTGAGTTCCATATTCGCAAAATTCGTGAGACCGAGACCGGAGGTCAGCCAACACCGCTAGATTTTCCTATTCATTTCATGCTAAGCGCAAATAATAGTGCATATTTGTGCATGGAAGACAAAGCAACGCCATTGTTTTCGGACTTATTCACAATGAAAAAAGTGCAGGAAGAGCGCTCTCAGCATGAGTTTGACTTGCAGATTGATAATCTAGAGGATATATTTTAATATTTATTAACCATACTGCAAGTATTAAGTTAGACTAAACTAATTTTACTATGTTAAATTTAATTGATTGGATTCGTAATCTATTAAGAATCAACCGAATGAACGACTACAAAGTTTGGAGAGTTACATATGCGCTGAGTCAAACCGGTGCAATTGCTACCGCTGACTTTTTTGATGATGAGGAGGCCTTAGAGTTCTTCTTAAAAAAGAAAGCAGATGAAGACTATCAAACAATGTCGCTAATGAGAGTAATGCGTAGCGCATATGCGGAAGAGTAAACAAACAATTCGGGGAGGAAAGACTATGAAATCTTCCTTGGAGACCTATTGCTATGATAGGCTTAAAGAGGAGAACTTAGACTTCAAGTATGAAGAAGAGGTTTTTGAACTTCTCCCCGCGTTTGTTTACGATGGCATTTATCATAAAGCCATGCCTAAGAAAAAAGACATGGTCTGCTATTCGGGTAAAATAATTAGACCAATAACGTACAAGCCGGACTTTGTAAGTCACAAGCATCAGTTTGTGATTGAAACGAAAGGGTACGTTAGGCCTAATGATTCTTTTCCTTTGAGATGGAAATTATTTGTTCAAGCCGTTAAAGAAAAATATGGCTCGGAATACATGTTGCTAATCCCAAAGAATAGAGAACAAGTTGACCTTTGTATAGACATGATTAAACTAAATGCCAAGAAATGACTTCTAAAAAATTAAGTGATTGCTACTCTATTGCTACGCTTAGGATGCACGATATGGTTACCGAACTTTATGAGAATCTTTTCAATAAAGAAGGTGAGCCAATTACCGATAGAAACAAGGTTTCAGACACAATGATAGACTTCTTCAAAAAATACAAAATTGAAGCCTCTTTAATTATTGAGTCAGTAACCGAATACAACGAATAAATAATAAGATTTAAATAAAAATCTTACTTAAATTCGCAATCCTCTTCGCTAAAAACGGAGAGGATTTTTTGTCTAATAGTAATTAATAATTAATATGCTTTTCAAAGAAAGAGTACCCTTTAAGCCTTTTGAATATCCAATCTATTACACCGAAGGTTGGCTTAAGCAAGCCCAAGCATTTTGGCTGCATACTGAAATTCCAATGCAGACCGACTTCAAGGACTTTAAAGAGAGACTCTCAGATAGAGAGCGGACTATAGTTGGAAATATTCTGCTAGGCTTTGCTCAAACCGAATGTGCCGTTTCTGATTATTGGACCACGATGGTGACAAAGTGGTTCCCTAAACACGAAATCAAGCAGATGGCTATGATGTTTGGCTCTCAAGAAACCATTCACGCTACCGCTTACTCTTACTTGAATGAGACGCTTGGGCTTGAAGACTTTGATGCTTTTTTGCATGAGCCAACAATGGCTGAGCGATTTGAGAATCTAACAAATACCAAAGCCGATTATACTCCAAGTGATTTATTAAACGATGCTCAAGCGAGAGCGGATGTGGCTAGAAGCATTGCTATATTTTCAGCATTTGCTGAAGGTGTTGCGTTATATTCTTCTTTTGCAGTTCTATATTCATTTCAGATGCGGAATCTATTAAAGGGGATTGGTCAGCAAATGAAATGGTCAGTTAGGGATGAGAGTCTACATTCTAAGATGGGATGTCAGTTGTTTAGACAAATGTGTGAAGAGTACCCGGAACTTCATTCGCAGGTTCAGAATGATGTCGTAGAGGCTGCAAAAATTATGGTTGAACTTGAAATGAACTTCATTGATAAGATATTTGAGGTTGGCAATCTTGAAAACCTAAACGCAAAAGATTTAAAGCAATTTATTCTTAAAAGAACTAACGAAAAGTTGCAGGAGTTAGGATACAAGGGTATCTTTGAATATGATGAAAACCTTGCTAACAACCTTGAATGGTTCTATCACCTCACTGGCGGTGTTACTCACACTGACTTCTTTGCCCTTCGCCCTACTGACTACTCAAAGGCGAATGAGGGAGAAGACTTTGAAGACATTTGGTAAAAATAAATTTATTATGAAAAAGGGTAAAAGAGTTTACAATTTTGGATTGATTGACGATGTATTTGATATCGTAGTAGATGAATCGGCAAAAACTTTTGAATGCACACCATCGCAATTAAAGTCTAAAAGCAGAGTGGCTGCCATTGTCGCTGCAAGACATATGGCCATCCATGCGTTATGGAATAATACAAACGCTACAAAGTCTACGCTTGCTAGAAAGTTTAATAAAAACCACGCTAGTATTATTCACGCTATAAAGAGTATTGATAATAGAATTGAGTTTGAAAGAGCATTTAAAGAGCAGTACCAACACGCTTATTCAACAATGGTTAACGAGATTAAATCTCAAACTAGTAATAGCGATTCTAGCATAGATGAGTTTTTAAAAATCGCTATGTCTTGGTCAGCGCAACGCGGAGTCAATCTAATGCAATGTGTTCGTAGTACGTATTTTAAATTGCGAAACAACCAATAAAATGAAAAATTACGGAGAAGAGTTTGGGTGGGAAATCGGAGTAGACTTCCCATCTTGGGGGAATACTGAGGTGTACGTGAAGACAATCAGTAAAGGATACCTTCTTAAAGGTGAAACACCAAAAGACGCTTATAATAGAGTTGCATCTTCAGTAGCAAATAGATTAGGCAAGCCGGAACTTTCAAGCAAGTTTTTTAGCGCAATTTGGAATAACCATTTATGTCTAGCGACACCGGTACTAGCCAATGTAGGAACCGATAGAGGCCTTCCTATATCTTGTTTTGGTATTGATGTGGGTGATTCAATCTTTGAGATTGCAGAGAAGAACAAAGAGATGATGCTATTGGCTAAGCATGGCGGTGGGGTCGGAGTAGGGATGAACATGATTCGCCCTAGCGGTTCATCCATTGCTAATGGCGAAGGAACTACCGATGGTGTTGTCCCCTTCGCTAAAATATTTGATTCATCAATCTTAGCAACAAGCCAAGGTAATGTTAGAAGAGGCGCTGCGTCAATTAATTTATCTATTGACCATCCTGACTTTGAAGATTGGTTGGAAATCCGCGAACCCAAAGGAGATGTGAATAGACAATCTTTGAATCTTCATCAATGTGTTATTGTTGGCGACAAGTTTATGAGAAGACTTGAGGAGGGCGACAAAGATGCTCGTAGAATTTGGTCTAAACTTATTCAGAAAAGAAAAGCAACCGGAGAGCCTTACATTATGTTCCGAGGAAATGTTAACAAGCAGAACCCCGAAATGTATAAACATAACGGACTTAAAGTCTTTATGACAAACATATGTTCGGAGATAACTTTATATACCGATGAATCTCATTCTTTTGTTTGTTGCTTATCTTCTCTTAATCTCGCTCGTTATGATGAGTGGTGTAATACTGATTTGGTGTATTACGCTACTATGTTTTTGGATGGAGTCCTTGAAGAATTCATTCAGAAAGCGAAGAACACGAGAGGATTTGAAAATTCAGTACGTTCAGCAGAAAAGGGCAGAGCCTTAGGATTGGGTGTATTAGGATGGCATACATACCTTCAGCAAAAAGGAATCCCATTTGAAGGACTTGCTGCTCAGTTTGAAACACGGAAGATATTCTCCCACATAAAGATGGAATCTGAGAGAGCATCTAGAGAGATGGCATCAATCTATGGTGAACCGCTTTGGTGTAGGGGATTTGGAATGCGAAATACGCATCTTCGCGCAATCGCACCAACCGTTTCTAATTCAAAACTTAGTGGAAACGTATCCGCAGGTATTGAACCATGGGCTGCCAATGTATATACTGAGCAGTCTGCAAAGGGAACCTTTATTAGAAAGAACCCAACCCTTGAGAAAATACTCAAGAAAATTGGGATGAACACTAAAGAGATTTGGGATAAAATCTTAGAAGATGGAGGCTCGGTTCAGAATTTAGACTTCTTAGATTCTTGGTGTTTTCAAAATGGAAAACTTCTCAAGAAGGAAGATGCTAATAACGTGATTGGTTGGGATGAAATTAAAGATGTGTTTAAAACCTTTAAGGAAATCAATCAGTTGGAACTAGTAAGGCAAGCGGGCCTTAGACAACAATACATAGACCAATCGGTAAGTTTGAACTTGGCATTCCCATCAGAGGCAAGCCCTAGATGGATTAATCAAGTACACATGGAGGCTTGGAAATATGGTATTAAAACATTGTACTACATGCGAACTGAGTCAGTCCTTAGGGGAGATATTGCTCAACGAGCAATGGATGAAAACTGCGTTTCGTGCGATGGATAATCTTTTGTATATTTGAAACGATGATTATGGTTAGTGTTTGTTACTACACTCTAATAAGGTAACATTGTTTGTACCCTTGCTCATGAGAAGGGGAGGTTAATTCCTCCCCTTTTCTTTTTTATTACAAAGTGCATAAGCACAATTGCCATCACAATTTGTGGGTCTAATTTCGCAGAATTTGTTATTCTCTTTAGACTCTTCTATAATTTCGTATCTAGGCTTTCTCATCTTCCTTGACCACGATAGCGCTTGGTATAGTTCTTAGAACTTTTCAATTTGCTATTCTTGGTCTTTGAATGTACTCCGGGTCTATTAATTGTGTCTTTAACTAGACTTTTTACTTCGGAAATTTTCATTTTAGCCATACGGACTTCCTAATAATAATTAAACAAATTGCAATCAGTAATAGACTGATGAATCCCCAAAAGGAATGTCTATAAATTCGCTGAAATCTAGTTTCCCCAACAACCAATTGAGGAACACTAACACTAACGGTGCGAATAATAGTATCGGACTCACAACCTCCATCTATTCTTAAAGTGTCGTAGGAGCGAATAATCCTTACTCGGAACCTTTCCTTTGTCAAAATTATCGTATCTATTGGCGATGTGATGACCGAATCCTTGACAACAGTCCTCTCGGTAACAACCGTGTCCATGACATTCACTATCTGAATCTTCGTAATTGAAGGGTCTTTGGATACTGCTTTTCTTAAGTGCCATTCTGCGGAGCAACCACTCAGTATAAGGATAAACAAAAAAGGGATTAGGCATTTTACAAATTTCATTTTCGCTCAGCGAATTTCTCTAAACCTGCAATGCCGAAAGAACCTAGTGTTACAATAACAAAAGAGTTATATGTAAATTCATTAATGGGCAGGTCTTTACCGATTGCCCCGGTGACTACATCAGCAATCATAACCAATACCATAACGGCAAACGACATAAATCCAATGACCGTTTTTTCGTTATAACTATTGTCGTTTTTAAAGATTTCAGCGAACCCCATTATTTTTCTTTTCAGCGTTTGTAACATGTTGTTTTGCAATTAATTAAAGTCATACAAAGATAAAAATTTTATCAATATCCATCCTCTTGAAGGTACGCCATTGCATCAATCATCCATCCCGCTTTTGATTCAGATTTCGCTCCAATATAAATGATGGCAGAATTAATTAACGCTTGTCTTTGTTCAGCGGGATAATCATTAACCATCTCTCTCAAGATAATAGCCATACCTCTTCCGCTATCTTCAATCTTCTCAAGACTTCTCAAGTCTTTTATAAAAGCATTTCCGCCAGGTTTAGACTTAATTACATCTTCAACAATAAATTTCTCCATGCCTCCCTTGAGTCTATATTCCATAGACATCAGAGCGGAAAGATTTCTGGCGTTAATTAAAGATGAGATTTTATCGGTGAGTCTATCGGTGTCCTCGGCTAAAATTCCTTCTGCAATCTTTTCATATTCATTAATACCTCTAGCCTTTCCCTCCTTCATCAAAGCCTTTCCAATGGAGCCTACTTCTTGGAAATTCCACCCTGTGGATGAAGAGACCGCAGTTAGCAATTGAATAAGGTTTCCTGCTTGAACTTTTGCAACATCTCTATCTCTAATGTAATATTCCTTACCGCTTATAGACGTGTACTTAGACTCTTTAAGCAATGATAATGAATTTCCGGCAGCAGCCTTCATGTCAGCAGCAGTTTGTCCATATACGCCAAACAATCTAGTAAATGTTGACTCATTTTTATTTCCATCAAATACGGGGATACCATTGATTGCTTTCCATCTATCAAGCCCTGCATCAAAGTCTTCATCATCATACTTCCAAGTGCCATCTTTCAAGTATTCGTCCATAGTATACCCCACGGTGTTAAGCATATTTACATATCCATCCTCTAAAATTGGAACCGGGGGCAAGAATGGGTTTAAGTCAGCAAGAATTCTTTTCTTGAACAGACCTTCTCTCATCTTGTCAAGTTTACCTTTTTCTTCATCATCATCCCCAATTGCATCAGCAATAAACTGATACATTGCGGGAAGGAGCAGTTGGCTTAAATAAGCAAATGCCGTTAATTCAATCATGTTTCCCGCTACTGATTTTCCCGCTTCAATCTTAGCAGACTTTTCAGTTTCTTTTCCAATAATTTGCTGAATATCGGTAATCATATTCAGTTTTTTATTTATAGAAAAAGTTGCGAATGGGATAATCATTCCGCTGATTAATTGATTCGTATATCCACCTTTAAGCACTTTCATACCATCAGCCATATCTCTTCTAGTTGATTGGTTGTGGTCTCTAGTAACCATCATAGTGGCGTATACTATCGCGTCTTTGTTTGGATTTCTAGCCTCATAAGATACATCTATTGAATCAAAATTCTCAACAATTCCCTCTTTGACTAAAAAATCGTGATAGAATCCAAGCCAAGAAGAGGCTGCTGCAATTTTATCGGTCTGTCTAAGGCTAAATAGAGATGCTTCTTTACCCTTCTCAAAGAATTTAGAAAAGCCCTTACTGTTAATCTTAGAGTCGTAGTCAACGCCCATAGGATTAAAAAATCCCTCGTCAACATCTCGCAAGAACACACTAGAGTTTTTAAGCAATAACAATGAATCGTTATCAATGTTAATTTGCTCATCACTTTTTCCGGTAATATACCCAGCGGTTCCAGCACCCATTTTCCCAGCGTAATGCATCGTGATAGCCATGGCTTGGGGAGACATCTTAGACATTGATGAAAGCAATACAGGCGCTTGCTTAAATACCTGCGCTACAACGCTACCAAAGAATCTAATTGCCGTTACATCTCTGATAAAATTAATTGACGTTTTGAGTGACCCTTTAATTGGAACAAATTCATCGCGCTTAGACATGGAGTCTACCATGTAAGAAATCCAGGCTCTCCTGAATTGTTTGCGCATGTCAGGGTCAGGCATAAGTCTAGAGAATGCATTTTCTTCTCCAACATTAGGCTCTTTTGTCATTTGGTCAACATAAGCCACATTTTCACCAAGTTTTGTAGCAGTAAGTACCTCCTTAAATGTATTTAAGTTAATCCCTTTAAAGTTAAAATCTGCTATTAAATCGCTAGTCATAAACGAATAGTCTTGTCTATCGTAGATTGCTCCCGGCTCTCTATCTACTTGAGACAAAGCAACCTCTCTAACAACCTTAGAAATAATATCAGAGTTATTCATCAAAGACAAAAGGTCTTGATTTGCTCCCTTTTTTATAAATCTAAACGGAGTATAGTTTTTATTAGAATTAAACTTTCTTCCAAGAACAACTTCAGAGTATCTCTTAAGAGTTTCTGAGAATTGCTCATGCTGCTTGCTTATAGTCTCAACGTATGTTCTAACTGCCCCAAGTTTGTGAGAGCCAACTAAAACCAAAATTTTCTGATATTGATTATCTCCTTCAATAATTTTGTCAGTTTTAGACTTAAATACAAAATCAAAAGCCTCTTGGAGTTCAGCCAGTTGCTTTCCGGTATACTGGTGAGAGTCGTACTTACCGCTAGTGTAGAATACAAGAGACTTTTCAAACGCTTTGTAAACCATTGATAACCACTGCATTTCATCCATCCCCTCTGGAATTTGTTTTAACACAGTATACATTTGAGAAATAGCATTGTACTTTGTTGTGTTAAAGTCAACGCCCGTTTCTTCTTTCATTTTCGCGACAAGGGCTTCAATTCTATTTTTTACGCCATTGTAAGCGATGTCGGCAGCAGAAATAGATATCTCAATGTCATTAACTCCAATTGCATCAAGAATTCTTCCAATCTTAGCAGTATCGTAGTTTCTAAAAAACTTACGCATAAGAGATTGTTTGTTATAGAATTTTCTAATAACTTTTCCAAACTCTTTCATTTTTCTTGGGGTAGTAGACTTAGCCCCAATAGAGTCAAGTTTTCTTTGGCCATCAATATGAGCAGTAACTCTAGCCTTAATTTCCGCAAGTTTTGCTTGAGAGCCGGACATTAAAAAGTCTGCCATTGCAAAATCAATAGCGGCTAATTGCACTGTGCTTAGACTATTAAGTCTATCAGACACTGTCTGCTGTACTTTTTGCGTGCCATGCCACGTTTCCATGTATGGTTGACTAACATCATTCCACGTTACTCCAAATATTTGTGAGAAATATTCGTTACCAATAAGAAGAGGTTGAAATGATGAAAAGTGATTTCTAATGTTTTCAATTAATGCTTGACGTTTTTCCTCAAGCACACTTGCTTGCGTTTCGGCAATTTCGTCTAATGCAGCAAGATACCCGTCAAGAGAACTTAAATCATAACCACTTTTCTTTGCTACTTCTTGAAGTTTTTTGGTAGCAGGAGATGTTGTTTCGCGCGCTTTTGCTTTGAAAAATAGTCTATCAAAAGCAACGCCTAATGAAATTCCCTCTTTTTTGGCCAAGTCCTTAGCCTCTTCAAACATTTCAAACTGCTTGTTGGTAGTTTCATTTTGAACATAGACATTATACCTATCCTGTAAATAATACTTTCCTTTACGAGTGTCTAGTTTTATTTTGTTTCCGCTATTGTCAATGAAGTCCTCATAAGGTTGCGCTACCTCATAAGAATAATAGGTTCTTTCTTTACCGTTTTCATCAACCTCGGTTTGTCTTACTTTTTTATAACGACCCTTTTCGGTTGCCACATCAGTAATAATCAAATCATCAACAAATGCCTCCAAGGTTTTTGGAGACAAATACATGACATTTAAACTAGCAAATTTGTCAATAAATTCAGCGTAAGTAAACAAGAATGGAATCTTAGAATTTTTAAGACTTCTGCGTTTTCCTTTTAGTTTTGACTGAAGACTTTTTGCTTTATCAATATTCTTAATGTGTTTTGCAATAGGGTTATTATTATTGTTATTTATTTCTTCAGCCATGAATGCAAATGTGTTTGCCACATTAACTACAAAATTTCTTTTAGTAGCATCATTCATCTTTTCAAACTGCAACCCTCTAGTTAGAGTTTGCCAAAGAGTTTTAATTTGCGCAGACTTTGCTTTGTTATTTGTAGCAAACGTAAGCATCTTGATAAACATCTCTCTGAGTTCAACTGCGGTAAGTTCTCCTTTAGCAAATCTTTCTACTAATTCTACCGAGTTTCCAATGATTTCTTGAGCCTTCGGGTCAGCATATTTATAATGCCACGCTTTCTTTCTAGTATACTCAATTTCTGTCTCTATAGGAACAGGGCGTTTGTTTTTAGCAGCGTATGCTTTTTCATACATGTATTCAGCGTCTTCACGGAGCATCCCATCAAACTCCATGAGCATGCTAATGATAGCCTCTTTGTTAAGTCCGGCTTTCATCATTGTTATTAGTTCACCAACTTTGCCGCCCTGTTGAAATTGAATGTTTGTATTTCTTTGGTAAGATGTCCACGCCTCGCTGCCCATTGGCTTTGTAATAAAGTCAAATTTCTCCCTAAGAAGTTTTTCCATAGAGTCATTGACAATATATACATCCCATTCCATGTCCATGTCCATAGCGTCTTCGTAAACAAAAGACTCTTGAACATAGTCTGAAAGGACTTCTTTAATAAGAGCAGTAGCGATGCCCTTTTTTTGATTTTCCTCCGTTACTTCAATGTCAAATGAATATTTAGCCTTATCTCCATCTTTAGTTATTTCTTTTGTAACCAGACCAGCAACTTTGCCATTAACATAGACCGAAGCAAGAGGCTCTCCTCTAAAACGAATTTTACGTCCAGGATTTGAAATAAAATCCCAAGCATCTCTATACTCTTTAGAGCCTTCAAAAATAAATGTTGGACTAACTTTTTGAAACTTAAGAGAGCCGTCTTCTTGTTGTTCAACAGCAACTGAATACCTGTCAAACATTTCAATAAGGGCCTCGGTCTTAGTAACCTTAGACGATGAGAATGTCTCATCAGTAATGTCTTTAGTATCAAATCCTTCAGAGAAGAAATAAATACTTTGAGCAACGCCACCAGAAAGACCAGAGGCATTCTTAAAGTTATTTGGAGTCTTTCCAGTTTGAGTCTTGATAGACTCTTTTAATACTGGGTGGTCTTCATATGTTTGATTAAGATAAATGCTGCTTTCAAGGATAAACGGATTAGTACCCATGAACTTAGCATTAAACTGAGGATGCTTAATTCCTTTTGGAGATGTAAGTTCCTCATACTTTGCAAACATTTCATCTTTTTGCTTCTTTGGAATTTTAGACCACTCTTTATCCTTGTGTTCTTCAAAGAGTTTAGCCATCTGGTTATTTACAGAACCATCTGTTTCAAAGTCTAAAATAAAACCAGTCTGAACCAATCCGCCATTTTTTTCAAAGAACGCAGCATTAGGACTTCCATCTTTATTTAAAAGATTTCCAAGGAATCCCTTTTCATGAATTGCACGCATTGAATCCATTAAGAATTCCTCAGAAAGGTTTTCATAAAGACTGTTCTTTGAGAATCCAACATCTTTCATGCCTCCTTTAAGGCTTGAGGATAAAAGTCTATTTACAAACTCGTTTCTAAAAATAAAACTATATAGATTGGGATTTTCTTCAATTTCTTTTTCAAGGGTAAGAATAGAGTCATCAATCTTATTAAAGTTAATTGACATAAATCTATTCTTAATTGAGTTTAATTGCTCAGTATTAAACACCTTTGTTATCTTACCAGTCTTTTGATTCTTCTGGGTAAGAGAATCCATTGCCTCAATAATAGATGTTATAACACCTTTGTATTCGGCAGCAGTAAATCCTTTATTTTTTGCAGTATTTCTGATTGCATCAAGCGCATAAGCCATTGAATAGTAATTGCCGAGCAATGACTTCATACTATTCGTTACTACAAGGGATGGAACATTCTTTCCTTTTCCAATGGTGTATGCTGCAAAAAGAGCAGGAAGAACTTTTGATATTTGAGTTGAAGCAAATCCAACTCCATCATCAACATTCTTTTTAGCAAAAGTGTATCCTATTCCTCCCATTAAGTATCTAAGTACTCCGTTAATTGTCGTAGACTTATACCCAGTAGGGTCAGAATTAATAAACATAAAGCGTCCGCCAAATTCTTTTAGCAGTTGCTCCCAAGACATTACTTTAAAGTCTCTAGACAAGACTTCTTCATGTGAAGCAAGAGAGTATCTTATTGTAGACTCTGTATCTTCGGAAGTCTGGTTTTCATTTTCTCTGGACGACACCTGGTCTGCTGTGATGTCTTCAGAGGTTATGTATCCAGCGTCAACAAGTCTATTATAAGGCTCGGAAATGTCTTGACCTTTTCCAAGTCCAGTAGCCATAGACTTAAGGATTCCAGAAAGGTCTTCATCAGAAATAGATTGTACATCAATACCAAGTTTTTCCTTGATATTATTAATGATTTCACGAATCATTCCAGCCTTAACAAAATTCATTTCAACATTGCCAGCAGCAATGTCAGACATGATTTCTGTATAGAGTTCGTTAGAAATTTCATCCTGATTAAATCTTCCATTTAAATAAGGCTGAATAAATTTAGCATATTTTTTTGCTAGAATTTCATTGTCTTGAATTCCAGCCATTACCATATTAACAAATCTCTCTTTAAATGCAGGAGTAGTTCCTTCACTTACTTGGTGAAGGACTTCGTGATATGTTGTATTGTTTTTAGCAAGAGGCATGTAAATGTGTACAGTGCCATCTTTATCCTTGAATATTCCACGGGTGTCGGCAATAACGTCAATCGCTACACCAACAGACTCCGCCATAGATTTAGCGGACTTATGCAGTGTAATATTCGCTTTTTTACCAATAGACTTTAAAGACTCAATACTATTTCTTACTGCCGTAAGAATGTTTTTTGTTTTTTCGTCTGCTGCAACTTCTAATTGAGAATCCACCTCTTCAGTGGATTGCATGTTTAATGACTGACGGTCTCCAAAGTTTAGTTCTGCGTCTTCTTGTTCTTGAACCAATCCACTTGTCTCAGCCTGTGGAGCGCTTAACTCCTGTTGAGTTTGGACATCACCTTGTACTTGTTGTTCCGTTTGATTATCATATCTATTATGAATTTCATTCCAACTTGCTTCTAAAGACTTAAAATTTTCTATTGCTTTAGAAAGAGAAACACGGGTAGATACTCTATCTGTAGACTCTAGTTGATTTTTTAAATCTGCAATTCTGGTGACTTCATCACGCATTTTTCCTGCAAGAGAAAGTGCTGATTTAGCATCTTCATTAGAAAACCTATCATAAAATGCTGCACGCTTTTGACGATTAGACTCTATCTTCATGTCTATCTCATCAATCGCTTGATTAATTGTAGCGATTTGCTGAGGGTCTGTAGCGGTTAAAAGTTCTTCTGTAAGTTGTTTTTTTGTAGCAACAAGATTGATAGAAGCATTCGCCATCAGGTCTTTCCAACCAATAGCGGACGCTCCAGCCGATAACAAATATTTTGTTGATGAAACAGTAGACATTCCAGCCCCACTAAGTCCACCAATAAGCATTGAATCAAGAGTTTGAAAAAAATCGTATTGCTTTCCTTGAATAATATTGTCAGTTATTTGGCCAACAATGTCGGTTACCCCCTCCTCTATTGCTTCTTCACCAAATCCTTTAACAAAAGTCATCCCGGATTTGTAAAGGTTTTGAGATATTTCGCCAGTAAAGATTTTTCTTAGACTTCCTTTAATTCCATCTTCAATTGCATTTCCGGCAAAGGCTTCCATTGCTGCCCTTCTTTCCGTTCCAGAAAATATTTTTTCTGCAAAAAATTCAGCAGCACCTTTTACGGTTGCTGAAGTTGCTCTTTCAGCCCATGACATTTCTGGATTTCCAAAAGTCTCCATCCAGTCTTGACCAGCAGATGAAAATGCTAATGTTCCAGCGCCAAGGTTAGAACCAATACTTACCCCTCTCGCTACAGCAGCGCCACGAACCGCTGCTGTTCCACCACGAGTAAGCAGAAGTCCAGCACCTCCACCAGCATAACTTGTCGCCAATACTGCTGCTAATTGTACTGAGTTTTCAAGAACACCTTTTACCGCCATGTCATTAGCAATTGAAACGGCTTTGTCTTTTGAAACTAAATTTCCTTCGGAGTCGTAAACTTTATCCGTAAGATAAATTTCCGTTGTGCTTAATCTGCTTCCCCTCTCATCAAACAACGGTTCAATACCTACAATTCTATCATACGCTTCGCCATTAAGGGCAATTTCTTCTGCTCTTAGTTTTGCTGCATCTGGATTAAACAATCCAGATAGACTATTTCCAAAGTTTTCAGCAGATGTTTTTACTGCAAGCCAGTTTTCATCGCCATCCCACTCTTTCACTAAAGAAGAAATTTCCTTTTCTCTTTCAGCAGCAATTGTATTGGTTTCAGAAACTAAAGAAGAAACAACATCTTGATTTACTTTTAATTTATTTTCTTCATCAAGAGTAAAAGCAGGAGAGCCATACAATAATTCGGCTCTTGTGTTTACATCTTCATAATTATCAAGAATAATTTGTTGAATTCTTTGGCCTTCATCTAAATATCCATATCTATTTTGAATATCCTGATAACGAAGAGTTTCCTCAGTAGCATTTTCTCTAAGTCTGTTTATCTCTCCTGCTCCATAATCAAGACCGCCAAGTTGCTCCTCCCGAATTCTTAGCGCTACATTCGCCAATCCTTCAGCAGAAATCATTTCACCAGAAGCAATCTTGTTTTGAGTAGATACTAAGCCGTCAAGGTCATTTAGACTTTTGTTTAAGTCTACAATGTCTCTCTTTCTTTGCTGCTCAGCGTCTGTCCAACGAGCATCCGAATCTCCACCTTGTTGTGTTCTCTGACCAGTTGTAGCCGAGGTAGACCCCGTAGAAACCGTCGCCGAACTGGATGCCGATACTGAACCAGTTTGTCCTTTTTTTTTTGAAGCAGAAATTTGAACGTAAGTGCCTGTTGCGCGACTAATAAATCTATCAGTGGCTCCAGAATCTTTTAATTGTTTTTCAAATTCTTGTTGACTTACACCCTTAGCAATAGCCTCCTGTGCGAGTTCGTATGGACTCTTTGGTTCTGTATCTGCCATCATTTCAAAATTTTGTTCTGCAAATATAATTAATTCAGAACATTAGATTTTACGCTATTTTTAAAGTCGTTTCTTTCGTCTACGGTTAATGAGTTCCAGAACGTAGCCCAGCCACCAGACTTTGCACCTTTTGATTTTAAATCAATGTATTCCGGTTCTTTTGGTGCATTCATAAACGCATTCATAGCAGCATCAAATACAGCAGTTGCTTGAGAAAGGCTACTTGGATTAGTGCCTGCGTTATCTATTGCCTGTTGTGCATCAAGAACTGCTTTTAAAAGTTTATCTGATGCCTTATAAACAACATAGCCGGAAGGTGAAGTCGCCTCTGTAGCGGTGGAATCATAAATAATATCTGAAATAACGCCAGTGGCAATTGCAATTTTATTATCCCCCAATGGAACAGACGAAACTACGCCAGATGTTAATGTAGATGGCACTTTAAATGTACTAGAGCCTAAAGATGAAGCCCAGTCTGTAGCATTTGTATATTCTTCTCCAATAAATCCAGCAAACTTACTTGGTTTTCCGGCACCTCCATCGGGAATGCGCTTTTCGCCAAGTCTTCTTTCTAGTTCTTCGTAGTGTTCATTTGCGCCCCATGCTAAAGCCTGTTCTTCAAAATCTGGATGTTGCTGAATCCAAGCATCCATAGCGCGTTGGTCACGAGCATCAAATTTAAGTCTAGTATCATTTTCTCTACCTACGCTTACCAGATAAAAGTCTCTTAATAATCTTTCTCTATTTACCCCCTCAGCCTCATTCATTGATGCCAAAAACATATTGTTAGACATTTCTTTGCGAGAAATTCCGGTTCTGTTTTTACTTGTAATTCTTCCTGTATTTGGGTCAACAAAATTTGTTTTATAAGCCTCATCATTAAAATTAGCAATATCTAAATACCCTTTTCCTGTAGAGCCAAGAACTGAAGGAATATCTGGAACATCCATTTGCAACGATAAATTGTTTACATCAATTGCACGTGGTTGCATATTAACAGTAATAGCAGCATTGTATTCATCTTGAGTAATGCCATATTTATCTGGATTCTGAATGTAATCCATAGACAACTTCTGCGTCTGATTCCATGCTACTTGAGAGTGTCCAACACCAATATTCAACTCATTTTTTTTAGCCTGCAATTGCTTCATCAAAGCAGGGTCTTTGCTTGAGTATGCTTGTACGGCAACATCATATAGCCCATCAAGTTTTTTTTGAAGGTCAGCAAGATGCGCTGGATGCACATTTTTTAAGTCTATATCTCCGACTAACTTCTGAGCGTTTGCTGCTTTCTTAGCAGCCTGCTGGTCTTTGTATTCTTGGATTTGCATCTCCATCATGCCAAGTTTTGGAACTTGCCATACCTGAGGCGCTAAGTCTAATCCTGCTGTTTGTGGGTCTAAATTTTGAGCCATTATCAGATGTTTTCAAATTTGTTTACTAGACCTTGCATGTATTTTTCAAGACCCTTGCTATTCTTTGCCTTAATCAACTCTTTAATTTTTGAAACTTGAGATGGATTAAAGATGTATTCACCGCCAGTCATTTCTCCAATTTTGTCTCCTTTCTGTACAATATCAATTGGATTAGACTTATGGTCAAATTTTCCTCCAGTTTTTTTGACTTTCATTTTACCGCCAGTTTCAAAAACCCCAGTCATCCATAAGTCTCCAACTTGACCTAATGCTGCTTTTTTCTTTTTAGTTATACCGCCAATGCTTGCTCCCGCATTCGGACTGTCCGTTAGTAACTTATTTAAATCTTCAGAACTAGAGTCGCTAGGAATTCCAGCAAACAAAGCACCCTCAGCAATAGCACCAATACCGCCCATCATGTTTTGTTGAGCAATCTGTTTGGCTTGACGAGCAGATTCAAGTTGAGCCATAAGTCTTTGTTCTCTTTGTTGTTGAGTAACATCTTCTCTTTGGGCCAACATTTGTTGAGCAGCAAGTCTTTGTTGCGCTTCTGCGCCATAAACAGAACCTTTTTGTTGTTGAGAAAGGTCTACCGCTCTTCCTAATCCGCCAACTAATGCTCGCCCTCCGGCTTGACTTAAGGCCTCAGAAGACGTTCCAAGGTCTCTGTTAATATCAGCGAGTTGTTGCTGCATTAACTCTTGGTCATATGCATCTTTTGTAAGTTGATAATAAGATGATGGAGTTTCAATCTTAGGAGCGTCAGCCAAAATGCGTTTAATGGCAGCATTTGCTCTTTGCGCTTGATACCATCCAGTAGCCATCTGAGCAACGCCCATTGCTGCTTGGACATATCCACCTACATTATATTTTTTTACTTTATTGGCTTTCATAATACAAAAATACTATTTACTTATCATTATGCAAGTTGCTTTCTTTAATTACTGCATTAATAGCGTAAAGTTCTACTGATGACTGAGATGAGTTAACAAGTTCTATAATTGCATGACCTCCTCTAATTACATCGCCTTCAGTTATTGCAGCACCTTTTGAAACAATAAAGTCTCCAACAACTAAATTAGATGCTCCATTTATGTTACATGTTCTTGAATCTGTAGCCGTTCCAATTGTTGCAGAAAGAGCAACATGGTTTCCAGCATCAATCTTATACAAAGACGAGCCAATAGAGTAAGGAATGTATGCTATTTGAGAATCAAACTTGACTTGATTTCCATTAATTGATACAACTTCTCCAATAGAAATCCAATTAGACTTGCTGTTTAATTCATCTCTTGTAATGTGAGAGAAAAACTCGCCTTCTTTTTCTACATAATAAGACTCTGAAAAATGAGTTTCTTGATTAAGAGTTTTAATTGTTGTAGACCAAGAGTCATTTCCTTCTATGCTAATAGCATCGTAAGTTTTAACTGTAGATGGCTGTCTATTAGATACTACTGTAATTTTAGATGTATAATCATTGTTGTAGAATCTATTTCTTATTTCATTAGACTCATGCAAATAAATCTTACCGTCTTTAAACGTAAACATATTTGAATGAAGTCTTCCGTACATTTCTGGGATGTACGAATAGAAAGATGTCCAAACGCTACCGTCAATGTTATATGCTAGAGTAAATTCTTCAATTACTTTTTCTGGAGAGGGAGAAAACTCAATAGTAGCACCAGAGCAATCACTTGAAGGCAAAGTAAACTCCCCAGTACTTAAGTCTAACTGGCCTACGGCATAAAATGTTTGTTGAGTGTTTGTAATTAAAATATCAACAACACCGGATTGTCCTTGCAAAGCAGGGTTTACATAAATAGATAATGTTTCTCCTAAGTTGTCAAGGAAAATAACTCCATTTCCATGAGCATCCCAGATGTCGCAAACAACATCCCAATCTCTATTTTCTGTATTCCAAAGAGGAATGTTTGCATTTGAATAAACTAATCCTCCCTCAAATGCGCTTGTCTCTCCATCAACGGTGGGCAGTTCAAACGCAACGTCATTAATGCTTACAGAGGTTATATAAAGAGGCTCTACGGTAAAAATTACTTCGTTATTATCTGGGTCATAGCCACCGTAGACTTTAACGCTTCCTGCTTTCTTCTGTAAGGATTCAAGATTTTTTCTCCAGAATGAAGACATTCCATTGTCACTAATCATAGTAACACCTTGTTGTCCAGCAGCAATAATTTTATTTCTTCTTACATCTGCAAAAACAGTATTTCCATCAAAGTCTACAACAGACTCAGGATTTCTATTTGCTCCATATTCACCAGCAAAGTATTGCTCGTTTCCAAGAACTTGATTAGTAGTTGTAATTGCAGTATCCCCATCAGCAAACTGAATAATGTTTCTAGATACAGGAGTAATAGATACTTTGTTTTCTTGAATTCCAAGAATTGCAGTATCTCTGTCTACTAAATATGTAAACCCACCATATTTTGCCGGATAATCTTTCCAGTTTCCTTTTGATGGATTAAAGTTAGACAAGTTTAATCTTCCAGAGTCTAATAAATACGGTTCGCTATATGTAATAGATGAGAATCTATTTTTTGTTCCATCATCCTCAAGAAACGCATTTGGTCTTCCAAAATGATTATAATTAGAAGAGAAAAAATCAGAAACATAAAAGTCTTCAACAAAGTCTACTTTATAACTAGTTGATGCAATTTCAGATTTAAGAACATATATATCTCCATTATCTTCTGCAATATTGTTTATGCGAAGTCTTCTTCTTCTTAGATAGCAATCACCTGTTGTAATTGTTAAAAAAGATGGGGAGTGAGATGTCCCATTTACATCGCCAACTTCTGAAATTTCGTAATATACCGGGTTTGAAGCCTGAGCCTTTGGTTTTCTTATTTCAATTAAGCAGTTCTTATAGAAATTATCTCTTCCATAAAGAACATCTTCAAAATTAAATCCATTAACATCATCAAGCCCTTCAATGGCTAAGAACCATCCAGTTATTCTATATTGTTCTGCTTCGGGAGTTGTAGCGTATCCAGTAAAATTTGAAATAGTAGCGTCAGTAATATCAAGCGGGCTATCATCAAAACTAAAATATTGATAATCAACTACTTTAAATACAATATCGCTAGAAGGATACACATAGTCTCTAGATGCATCATCGTAATATTTTATAATACGAACAGTGTCGCCTTTTGTAAAGGCGTAATCAAGGTTCTTAATAGAATAACTTGATTTATAACTATCAGGCTTTCCTTCAAGCCCTCTCATAGATAAGTATATTCTATTTCCAGTAGACCCAGAAACAAACGAGTCTACGTTACTTCCATTTCCTTTTGGATTCCTTCTTGCTACAAAAGAGTCAATTACCGTATACTGGTGAATTTCTTCAGTATCCTTATTTCCAGAGTATACTATTTGATACTTTGTAGCCCAAGATGGGGCGGAATGCTTAATGTCTATATCAACATATGCACGACCATTAAGACCATTCCCTCGGCTTCCAAATGGCTCAACATATACGGAACCAATTTTATTTACGCCACTACTTCTGTTTCTATTGTCATAGTATACAATTCCAAATTCATGTTGCGCGTCAGATTTAAATGTAGAAATGTTATCTACGCCTAACACGGATACATAAGACGCATTTGTTATGCTTGGGCTATGTATTTCCGAAACTCCATTGCCCCACAATCCAACAACAATTTTTCCAGTAGGATATACTCCGGCTCCGGAGTATATTTTCATTTCCGCACTGAAATTATTATCGTAAAGAATTTTTTTATTTACTGGGTCAAGGGCCTGAACTGTACTAATAGATGCGTGATTTGTAAGTTTTACAATTCTCCTAATCTCCCCATAAACGGTATTAACAAACCATCTTGCACTAGCAATACTTGTTGCAGGGTCAAACGTATAGTTGTAAATTTCAGTTTCAGCATATCCTGTAAACCAAATTAATCTATCTTGATATAATGGTCTATTTACAAATGAAGCATCTGCTGGATTTCTAGAATCATTATTAAGAAGTACAGTATACTTTTTATTAATTCTTAATTTAATCTCGTCAGAAATATCTTGAATTGTGGCTCCAGAGTTTACAATAAAAGACTCATTTATTTTTGTCGGAGTAAGTTTTGTATGTAAAAATAGTTGACCATTTTTTTCATCCTTATTTCCAGAATTGTTTTCTTCCGTCCACTCATATCCAATTGGATTACTAATGGTACTTCTGATGTAGTCAATATCAATAAACATATTAATATTAACCTTAGTATTATCTTTTTGTATTACAGAAGGAATTTTTGAAAGGTCAATATCAAAAACAATATTCCAAGGAAAGTATGACGGGGTGTAGTTTGTAATATTAACATCAATGTTATATACATCAATGCCCTCCTCATAGTTTACAGAAATATCTACATCAGTATTAACATTAGAGTAGCCTTCTGCATAGTCCCCATAAAATAATCTATTATTTGATATAGTCTGAGTGTATGCCTTTTGAGGTACGTTGTCATACATCTTAAAAAACTCATCATCAGAAATAGATGAGTATAATCTGTCATTTAAAAACGTAAAATTAGACGCAACTAAGTTTGGGTTGTTTGCAACTTTTTCAATTAATTCAAAACTCCCGGAACTTCCATTTCTTTTGAGCAATCTAATTTCTTCAACCTCTGGAGAAAGAGAGTTAGTGTACTCTAAATTTATTACATTGTTAGAAGAATTTCTTTCTTCCTCAGTAATAAACGAATCAAATACATTATTCGGGTTGATAGCAAGTTTAGAATATGCGGAAATTGCACTTACTTCTCCATCTGCATAAACATATTGATACGCAAACTGAAATAATTTGTCATTAATAAAGTTACTTGAAAGCGTACTATCTGTTTGATAAACAAATGTAATAGGCTTTAAAGGTGGTTGTTTACATACATCTAACTCTACATTCTTTATAGATTGAGATATAGATGATGGATATGAAGCACTTTTAAGCGCTTTAGAAGCGTTTATTTTGCGTGGAGGGTTAATTCCATCAGTGAAGTACAAAAGAACCTCGTCATCGTCATTATATACAATGTCTGCTTTTACAAATGAGTTTTTCTTAAAGTTTAATATAGAGTCTTGATAAACGGTATCTACAGATGATTTACTTAAATTATATCTGTAAATACCATGATGTCCAGATGTATTAAAAACAAAAAAGAAAATATCTTTTGTTTTATCTGAATAAGCGCTTCCAATAGTTTTATTAGAACCAATAGGAAGAGTAAATTCAATTTCCGTATTTCCCTTAATGTTTTTAAGAACTCCTTCATTGCCCTCTTCATCCGCGCTAACGCGAACATTTAAGGCATCAATCATTTCCATGGCCTTTATAAGGCGATGGTCTTCGTCCCTTTTAAGATACTTCGGAGTAAGTTTATCAATTGCCATAGGTTAGTACTTAGGGCTTTGTTTTGTATTTTTTCTAATAGTAAGTAATGCTTGTTCCTTGTTAAACGCTTTAAGTCTAGCATTAGCCTTTCTACGCTCATTGTAGTATTCAGTTCTAGCCCTTACTTTTTCATTGTAAGGAACATTTGACTTTCTCTCAATGAGTCTATAATATATATAAGCCCTAATAGCCTCTTCTGCATAGATATGTACAGAAGGGTTTTCTGAACGAGCCTCATCAGCAATGTACTCAATAACAACATCAGAATACGCTGTGCCGGTTGTTACTTCAATTCTATTTTGCTCGTAATTCATTCTATACATTCCAGTAGTACGGCCACCGCCTAAGCCGTAAATCCGACCATCAGTATTTTCTGAAATGTAGTTTCTAAAAATGTAACTTTCATAACCCCTATCGGTAATATCAACTTGAGTTGGTTGCTTTCCGTCTTCCCTGTCGTATATGCCATCATCATTAGAATCTACTGGAGAGCCAAAAGAGTCTGTGACATACTGCATGGACATGTTAATGTTTTTATTTTCTCCCATAACGTAGACTAAACCATCTCCGCCAACAACACCAATCTTGGTATAGTCTACAAAATCTTCTGGCAAGTCTACAGTATACAAGTCTGTATTTACAGTAAGTCTAATAGACTTAATCTTTTTCATTAAGTCAAAGCCTATTTCTCTTAGTCCGCGTAAAGCAAGATTTCTAATGACAACATCTGATGCATCATTTACGTAGTCGTCTCCTCCAATACTAATAATGAAGTCATTAACTACTTGCCTGATAGGTACAAAATTTCTTGCCATCTAATTATTGTTTTACTTCTTCGGCAGTTCCGTACTGAAACAAATCTGCTTCATTAATACTAACACCAACCATCTTTCCAATTTCCATAATAATTTTTGGAATGTAATGATTTGGCAATTCAAAATCTACAGATTGAGACGGAATAAATTGCTCTACTCCATTTACTGTAGAGTATCCAAACCTTGGCGTAGAGGCAACTCTAATGCCAGTAATAGGGTCTAATCCAGCGGGAGTCTTGTAGTATTTTACTTGAATCTTTTTAATGCTAGTAGGAAAAACTTCAATATCAGATGAAATAATTGCAACTGGATTAGATTCTGTTGGTCTGCTTAAATCAGACTGTAAAATATATTCTGCCTTTTCCTCATCAAAGATTAAATCTATTGTAGTGGATGTGCTTTGACCAAGCATAAACTGACCAAAAGTTTTGGCAGAAATAATTCTTGAGAAGTCGTCCGGCTTCTTATATAATCCTTGAGACCCACTTAGGGTTTCTGTTTTAGTAAAAGAAGAAAGGTCTTCTTGAATCTGTTTGACTCTAGACTTATCTCTTCCTGCATCTATGTTTCTTGCTTTACGGTATTTAGAAATCAGCATCTCTTCATCAAGCATTCTATTAAAAATGTTGATTTGAGCAATGTTCGCAAATTCATTAAACACAAGAGGAGTGATAAATCCCTTTTGGTCTTTATTTGCTAGATTTTTAAGTCCGTAATATACTGCGCTAACACTTGCCATATTGACTTATATTAATATGCAAATATACCAAAAAAGAAAGAGGTCGCTTTCGCGACCCCTTTGATTATCAGCAAGTTAAAAAGGATTAAGCAATGCTTTCAAGTTGTCTTTTGATTTCCTCGTAAACTTCACTTCCTTTATCAGTCATACAGAATCTAGTAAATACATCTACAGTGTCTTGACCAATAGGAGTTGTACAAATCAATCTGTTTGTGTCAAACCAATACATACCTTCGGAATTTCTCTTGATAATTTGAAAATCAAGTGCCGTAAGAATGTTTGATTTGGTTTCAACAATTGGGTTGTCAAACATACTGATAAACTTTTGAGGATTGCGTTTTGCATCAGCAAGCAACTCGCGTTTAATTTCCATATTAGTCTGACTGACATTAATGCCCAACGTCATAGCAACGGGAATCAATTCGTCAATAGACTTATTTTTAATAAGACCAATTGCTTCAAAAAGAATAAACTCTCTGTCTACTTCTTTCTCTGCATTTTGTTCTGCAATTACAATTTTAAATACCTTTCCTCCATTGGCAACATTGTCTGGATGGCAGTCAAGATATTTTGAAAGATTTGGTTTTGTGTAAGGAACGGTAAGCAATCCGTTTTCAAAAACAATTTGCTCTCTGATTCCTGCTCCACTTTGCTCATCTACAAAAGGACTATTTTCATTTGAGAAATATTTAATCGCTCTAGGAAATCCTTTGTCTTCATCAAAGTATGTAAGGTTTTCTTGGCGAATCTTGTGCCAGATTTTACCTCCCTTAAGAATAGTATAAATTTTTGGTTTTTTGCTATCATCTAAAGTTCTTCTAGATGTAGACTTCTTTACAGTTTTTCTAGCAACTGCTTCCTGTGGGGCTTCCACTGCGCTTTCGCGCTCTACGACTCTTTTAGCCATGATTAAATAGAATTAAATAATTAATAAGATAAAGGGTTAAGAGGGGGGCAAAAGCCCCCCTCCGTACCTTTAAGACTGATTAGGCAGTCTTGATAAGCATGTGACGGTTAGCAGCACGAGTAACCAAGTTCATTTCAGAACGATAGTTAAACTGTACGCTGTCTTCCGTAGCGTTAGTAGCGCCAAGGATAGAACCAGTCATCCAATGCTCCATCTCACGAGAGTAGCCATTGGTAGCCTTGTAGTTGATTTCCAAAGCAGGAGCCTTATCGCCAGTGCGAGCATCAGCAACCATAGCCATAGGAATAGCAACACCTACGAAGTCAGAACCAGACAACAACGTGGGGTCGTTGAGCAACTTCCAGTCATGCTTGTGGAAAGTATAACCACCGCGAGAGAAAGAACGGAAACCGAGGTTAACGGCAGTCTCAGCAGAGTTATTGAAAGCACCGAACTGAGCAGCAACACCAGTGGTGAAGTTACCGCTAGTTCCAAGACCTTGAGCGACCAAATCGTCCAAAGCCAAGTCTTGAGAACGGTTTACATACAGAGCGTATTCAGCGCCAGCGCCTTGCTTGTCAAATTCCTTAACAATAGCGTCAACTTGCTCAAGAGTAGTGATTTCACCACCTTGTACCATACCGCGCTTCTCAATAGCCTCAAAGTAACCTTCAGAGCCAGAGATGTCAGCAATGTTGGAAGTCTTTTGACCCAACAACAACATCATCTCACGCTTGTCCATGAAACGCTGACGGGTATCACCCTCAGACTTCATGTACCAACGGTAGTCACCGTTACCCAAGTCAATCCAGCCGATGTTAGTAGCAGCAGAACCAGAAACTTTGTATACGTCCTTAACAATCATGTAAGGGTTCGTGTACTTAACTACGTTTGATTCAAAGTGACCAACATTCTGCTCAGAACCTTGCTTAAACAAGTTTCCTACAACAGGGCAAGATTGGTTTTCAGGATTAGAAGTAACAGAGAACTCTTCGCCAAGAACCACCAAGGTAGCAACGCCACCAGCGATAGCAGAAACGAAAGCACGGTCAGAACCAGATACCAAAACAACATCATTTACGCGAACAACAACATCACCTACCAAGGCAGCAGAGATAGAAGTGGTTCCAGCAGAAATTGTAGGGATATCAAAAGTTTGCTTCGCGTGCAAGCGAGCCTCTTCCCACCAGGTTACCTCATCGGCAACGCCATTAGCCTTGATTGCTCCAACCATTTGGAGGAATCCAGTAATACCTTGAGCGCCATAAGTTTTAACCAAAGCGTCGCGGTTGTCAGGACGACTATTCGCAGAAGCGATATAATCACCCAAAGAGATGTACTTGTCCATAGACAAGTTTGATTTCAGTGCGCTCAACGGATTACCCAAAGAATCCTGCTGAGCAGGAGCGCCATTAAAAGCCATTTTTTTTTATTTTTTAAATTTTAAACCTAAGAAGATTGTCGTTTTGAAGGGCATTCATGATTTGCTCTCTGACCTTATCTACATTGTCTACTCCGGTTTGAGGATTTGGAGAGTTTACGGACACATTAGATGCGCTTTCAACTACTTGCTTTTGTCCATCAGAAAGTCCTTGCTGATAAATTGATTTTGCAATTACATCAATATTGTCAACTAAGGCTTGGTGAGAACTAAGCAACTCATAATTCCAATTACCGCTTCGGTCAATGTATTGGTCAAAATAGTTTTCTAGATTGCCATTCTTTTGTTTCAGAACGCTTTTGTACTCAGGGGTTAATCCAAAAGTAAAACCTTTGTCTTTTGCTACTTCAAACTCTAGGCCCTCAATAGCGTCAACCTCATTATACATGGCATTCATCCACTCGTTATCAAATAACGGTTGAAATTCTTCCTCTTGAGTTTCGCTTGCTACCGGGGCAGCATAAGAATCTCTAAGACTATTAATTTCTTTTCTTGCTTTTTCTGCATCAACTTTAAGTTGAACCTTTGAATAGAGTACATCATTCTCATCGTACTTATCTTCATCAAGTCTGTATTTGCTATTAATTAGCACTTCTACTTCCTTTTCTGTAAGATTAGGTAAGTCTATCAAGAATTGAGTTTTTACAGCAGACAAATCATCCATTTCGGATGGGTTTAATGACTGATATGTAAACCACTCTTGAGGACTGCGACCAGTCTTCTGTACAAAATCATTGATTACTGCAACTCTTTCATCAATAACAGATTGAGCGTTTTGACTTCCCAGAATAGAATCAAAATCTTGAACATCACGGCCAAGCCTTTCGCTTAGAAACGTAAGTACAAAGTTTTCAATTTCTTCATCTGTTAGGTCTGGTTCTTCTTGTTGAATCTCATTGTTGATGGTATCACTCTCTACCATTTCGGTTGATTGCGATTCAACAGTAGTTGATTCTACATTCTGAACATTATCTTGAACCTGTGTCTCTTCATTAGACTCTACATTAATCTCAGTAGACTGAGTGGAGTCTGTAGACTCAGGTGAACTTTCAATGAACTGGTCTGGGCTATCTACAATATTGATACCCAACGATTTAGCAATTTCTTCTTGACTTTGCATAATAATAAATTAAATTAATAGTCTATAGACTGCAAAGTTATCAAAAAAAGTTTTATTATTTCTTTGCTCTGTTAAAAGACTTCTTAACTACTCTGAGGTTAGACTTAGAGTTGTCTAATGGGTTTCCATTTATATGGTCAACATCATTGCCATCATTTTTCTTAACCCTTCCCTCTTTCATTAATTTATATCTAGTTCTATTCCTTGAATTTTTATCTTCGGAATTTTCTTTATTGTAACGCTTATCATAAGCAGCCTTTACTGCTCTTGCCTTTGGGTTTTTGCTATAAAATTTTGCTGTACGTTTCATTTTCTATAAGACCTTACTTTGTTAGCAATAGACGAGGGTTGCTTTACAAATTGTTTTCCTTCAGCGTTTCCTTTTGCTTTAGCAGCATTTGTAGCAGCCTTTTCTTTAGATGATAATGAAGACCATGCTTTCTTGGGAAGATATCTTCTTTTTCCTTCTGATGGTTTTCCGCTAGATGTAGTCCATTCTTGTTTGCTCCATTTAGATAGGCTATTGCTTGATGATTTAGCACCGCTATATCCTCCGCCAGATTCTTTGTATTTTTTTACAGCAATCTGAGCCTTGCGAGCGCTCCATTGTCCCGAGTTTCCACCTTTAGATGATGCTTTGACAGAAGCAACAATTCTTTTCCAAAGTTCAGGTTTACTTTTTTTGGCGACGCTCATGTAATTCGTAAATCTTATATACAGTATAAATTATAGACGCTACTAAAAGAATAATTTTCAATGTGTTCTCAATATTGGAGAATGATAGCATCATAGTTCCCCCGTTAACGGCAGCAAGTTTAATATCCTCGTGATTCATTTTTACCATTTGACTTTATCGGCCCAGTATGCTGCGCTCATTTTACCTTTAGAAATATTTCCAGCGTGTCTAGCCTTAAAAGATTTACGCCTAGCAGCATATGATGCAGACTCTCCAGATTTTTTTGGAGAACCGCTTACACCTTGTTGACCAAAGCGAATAAGTTTAACTCTGTCACCTTCCCTTGCGAGTACCACATGAGACTTTTTTGGGTGACTAGGAGTGCGCTTTGGCTTGTTAACTCCAGCCAATCCATTCTTCTTAAGTAGGCTTTTAACTCTATTAGAATCCATAGTTTGCTGTCTATTAATAAGTTACAAAAATAAAATAAAAAAGGGACACATTTCTGCGTCCCTTTTTATATACAATATAAGGTTGTATTACTTCACAACCTCCATCTGGGCTTCGCCTTCAGCAGTAAATTCACCTGTCTCAAGGTTAAGACTGCCAGCGCCATATTCTGCTTCAAGTGTTCCCATCAATTGCTTAATTTCCTCACCACTAGCACGGAGTTCAGCAGTTAATGATTCTTGACGAGCAGCCAAGTCCAAGGACGACACATACAATGCACCGAGTTCCATTTGGATTTGCTGTTGTTTTGCACGGATTTCACGAGCAGAGTTCAACTGCTCTTCTTTGACTTGCGCCATGTTTAATTAAAATTAGAGTTAGTAAAAAAATTAACAGTCAACTGCGTCTTCATAACCAGCCTGAGCCTTGAGGTGAGCGTAAGCCTGAACAAGGATGTCAGCAGCCTCAGCCTCAGCAGAAGGAGTGAAGTTGTAGTTGGTGCGGTAAATAGGTTCAGCGTGAGCCTCACGGGTAACAGCAGAAGCGTAGGTGGCAACCTCAAAGTTGCAACGAACAGCCTTCACCCATACTTCGGTAGGGGGAGCGACCATAGGGGGCACGGGATTGCCGTTCTCATCCAATGAGGGCTCCGCAGGAGGTGCGTACTGGAGTGTCTTAGAGTCATATGACTCATAGTTCAAACGAGTCACTTTGTGGTAGGCATCGGTAAATTCCATACCGAATTTATCTACTGTAGCGGTTACTGCCATTGTTTAGTTGTTTTAGAGTTACAAATATAAGAAATAATTATTCGCAAGAATACGTATCATTCACCTTTCCATCTTCTCCGATTTGAATCAGTTTGGTTCCGCTTGGATAGTAGAACCACTGATTGTTTCCGTTGAATATGTCTCTATTGTTGTCATAGATATAAGAGTTCACTGCTACCGGGTCGGTGCTTGAATAGTAAGATGCTGCTGTTGCGGTTGAACCATCTGAACATCCCTGCTCGGTATCGTTAAATCCAACATCGGACAGAGTTATTGCCGTAAGGGCACTATACCCATAGAACTCGGAGATAGCATCAGGGGTGCTAAATCCTGCAAGCCCAGAGAGGGTCCTCAGGCTATTGCTTGAGGAACCCAACTCTGTTTTGATTGCGCTGATAGATAACGCTCCGCTACTTGGTAAGGCCATTGATTATCTCTTTAAGTTCATCAATCTGCTTCTGTTGCTCTTTGATGGCTTCAATCAGTACAGCGGTTAGGGTTCCATAGGATACGTTGTACATACCGCTTGCGTCTTGATTGACCACCTCTGGGACTACTTCAAGAACCTCCTGAGCAATGACACCAACCTTTGTTGACTTGTCTTCAGAGTCTGTGCGATTGTAGGTTACACCACGAAGTTGAAGTGTCTTGTCAAGAGCGTTCTCAATGGTGTGTACGTTCTCCTTAACACGAGCATCAGAGTATGCAGTAACATCACCAGCAAAGGTTACGTTGCCGGACATATCAAGTTGCATACGGTTTGAAGACGCACTCCATCCACCTAAACGAAGAACGTTGTCTGGGTCAAGTCCAAAGTTTACTGCATAATATCCACCTCTGTGGAAGGACATAAATGCTGGTCCAGCATCATTTGAGTATGCCTGAAGACTTGGGGCGTTTCCTGCGCCTATATAAGTGCTTGAGCCGACATTGCTAAAGAAATATTTATAACCATATGTATCGCCACCATTATCGTTTACTTTATATAGACTAGATGTGCTATTCGGGTCTACATAGTAATTAGTATCACTCGCATCATAGAAGATAGTTCCATAATGAGCACCATTATATCCTATGTATGAGTTGCCATACCAATTATCAACAGGCATAGCGTTACGACAAACAACGGTATCGTTATTAGTATAACCACCCAAGTCATCAGCACCAAATATGCTCCAGTCTAACCATCCTTCTATGTCGGAAGCATTGTATCCTAAGTATAGGTCACGTGCTACAATTACAGGATAACTTTTGCCTATTTGAATAGCAAAGCAAGTGCTTCCATCCGTAACGTCACGCATTACTTGAATGCTTGGACGAACATTTGGGTTGGTTGTGTTATACTCCCATCCTTGAAAGCCACCATTGGATTCTGCATTCCAATAACCTCCAAGGCTTATGGTTGTCTTTGCGTTTGTAGAACCGTAATTAGCAAACAGGTCAATAGTAAAGCCACCCATCTGGTAAGAATCCTGCGGTACACGAGTCTTAATTATGATGTACTCATAACCGCCACCGCTACCAGATAGTGTAGCCAGAACGCCCGTTGCCGTCTTTACAGGGTTGTCCTGACCGGGGAGTCCAGCAGCTGAGTTATATCTATAAGTAAACTTACTCTTAGTGTACCCAGCGACAACTAAAGATGAGCCTGTGCTGCTCGGGTATAGATAATAACCGGAATCATTAGAGGAATAGAAGATTGGAGAGTACGTTGAACTAAACGAATACAGTGGGTTTGTCACCGCAACGGTATTACCCCCTAGCCCTGCCGCAGCATCGTGATTGCCATTATTATTGTTTCCAATTACTACCTTGCCACCATACCAACCAAGGAAAAGAGCTATAGCATCATTGCTCCAAGTGGTGTTTGCATCAATGTGCCTGTTTGTCGTTACTGAACCGCCTGAATCAATAGCAAACGTCCAAGAAGCGCCGTAACCAACATTATTGAAAGCAAAAGAATTTGCATTTGACACATAGTTGCCACTGTTAACATATGTTCTAGAGCCCCAGCTATTTAAAACTCCAGCGGTACCTCCTTGATAGATGTAACCATCCATATGTATGTCTCCAGACACGCTAAGTCTAACGTCTGGAGTTGCACCACCAAGTCCGAGATTAACAAGTTTAGAGTTGCTATTTGGGTCTACATAATATCCAGTATCCTCAGAGTCGTAGAAGATTGGAGCACGCATATCAGTCTCAGAATACTGAGTTCCTTGCGTCCACAAGTATCCACTGTAATTAGACAGCATCCACGCAGCACGGGTGCTTGCGTCTGTTCCACTCCAAGCACTGTTTGGATTGTAACCAGCTAAGGCATTATTCATACCGAACAACTCAGCTCCAACGATTGTGTATGAACCTATGGTTTGGCCTGATTCTCCACCAGCATTAAACCAGAACAACCCCCAGTTTGCAGCGTTTTCTTGGAATATCCAAGCGTTTGCCTCCGCATTTTCGTGTTTAAGAAGCACGGCTCCATTAGCTGCCGTACTAACTATTCCTCCAGCAATTTTTAGCGATGTACCTGCATTTGGGTCTAAGTAATATGTTGTATCATTAGAGTCATAGAAGATTGGGGCACGTAAAGAACTTCCAGCCTGTAAGCTATTATTCACATATACGTTACCTCCTCCAAGCGGGTCTGAACCATTGTTTACAGACATTACTTGAGACGACATATCATAGTCGGTGTAGAACCTTACGCCCTGATAACTTGCATTTGCTCCTATTTTAATTCCAGTATGGAACGCAATGCGTAGGTCTGGGTATGGATGCTCCCAATCTCCACCTTCTCTAAAAATTGCATAAGCGGTTGACAAATTGTTAGAGAAGTACATACCATATGAATGGTTGTCGGCTACGTCAACAGGATTTGAAAGATAGTATGAATTAACACGAGACAGCATTGACGTGCCGTTCGGGTCTACGTAGTATGACCTATCATTATTATCATAGAATACAGTTCCATAAACAGCACCAGCAGACTCTAAATATGATGTTGTGTATATATAATCAAATTGTCTTTGAGATGTGGTTGCAGCATTGCCAGTAGTAGAGCCTGATGTTGTTGCATAGCTTACTGATTGGCTTCCGATGTTACCTGTATTGATAGCTGTAGATGACTGCTGGTATCTGTCGTCAAACTGAGATTGCTTCTTGGTTCTAAGACCGTCAATACGTGAAGAGTTGACACTGGTTAATGGGGCAGGAGCATAAACACGATAGTCTACAATTGAGTGGTCATAAAACAAATAATTTGTATCGTATGCAATATCTGGCGCAGTAGAACTCTGATATCCTCTAATTGCTTGGTCAGAAGTGAAAGACCCTTTGGTTGCCAATATCCATTGTCCTTGATACCAAAATAGTATTCCTAAAGACCCATCCAACTTTTCAAATACTTCAAATGTTTCATTTGGAATTTCTTCTGGTTGATGTTCTTCCATATTGAAGAATTTGTTAAAAAACATAAAGATATTTGCTTATTACATTTTGATGCACATGCAGATTTAAGACCAACATACATGAATAGCTCATTCAATCATGCTTGCGCACTTCATGATGCCAATAAAAACACAAATTTAATTCAAGTAGGAATTCGTTCAATGGATGTGTCAGAAAAAAAATTTATGAATGAATCAAATGTTTTTTTTGCTGAAAAAATGTTTAATAATAAATCTTGGATGGAAAACAGCATATCTAAAATGACCGATGATGTTTATATTACTTTAGATCTTGATGTTTTTGACCCTTCTATTCTACCTGCAACTGGCACTCCAGAACCAGGGGGAATACTATGGAACGATATGCTTAAATACTTACAAAAAGTTTTTACAATTTAGAACAGATAAAAGAGACGTTGTAGAAGATGGACAAAAGATAGGAGAAGTTATAGATGTAAAAATGTTTGACTCTGACCAAGGTAGTATA
>ENA-OREM01000367-OREM01000367.1-marine-metagenome-genome-assembly--contig:-NODE-367-length-34582-cov-3.263005_pt1 | contig 34582 bp, 31 predicted proteins | sample MGYA00248623_ERZ508561 | MGnify/ENA primary metagenome ERZ508561 (study PRJEB26227, sample SAMN06264494) | marine metagenome | isolation source: Columbia River Estuary | place: USA:Columbia River Estuary...
ACCTCGATAACTCCGAGACTGATCTTGTTTATTTCCTATCCCCAGCGCCAATGGCTACCGAACTTCAACAGAAACCTTTCGTGTGGACCTTTTGGGATATCGCTCATCGCGATTCGCCCGAGTTCCCCGAGGTAAGGACCTCTCGCAAATTCGAAGAGCGTGAAAACTTTATTTCCTTAGCGCTGACCAAAGCTGTATTAGTGGTTGTTGACTCTGCTGAATTAATAGAAAAAGTTCGGAACATTTATGGAGTTGGCTCAGAGAAATTCGTCACTATCCCCTTCACTCCTGCCCGCGCATTGGCTTCTGGAGCATTCGAAGCAAAGAACCTGCCTCAGGAAGTCCGCAAGCTGGATACACCCTATGTGTTCTACCCGGCGCAACTGTGGGCTCATAAAAATCACGTCCGAATCGCAGAGGCTCTCTGCATTCTCAAGGAACAGGGGCATGATTTCCACGCTGTGTTCGTAGGAAAAGATCATGGCGCGGGAGCCTCGATTAGAAAACGAATCGAAGAGCTTGGGGTGGGGGACCGCATTCACTTCTTGGGGTACGTGGCCGACGAGGCCATTCCAGCGCTTTACGCGCACGCCACGGCTCTGGTGATGGCAAGCTACTTTGGGCCGACAAATATTCCACCGCTGGAAGCCTTCGCTATGAGAACCCCTGTGGTCGCCTCGGAACTCCACAAAGCTCAACTTGGAAAAGGTGCTTACTACTTTGACCCTGACGACCCCCTAGACCTCGCGCGCGTCATTCTCCGAAGCCAAGAAGAGTCCTCCCGAGTCGATCTGATCAAACACGGGCTGAAGCAGCTAAAAGACTTGCGAGCGCTGACCAGCCAAGGAGAAACGTTATTGTTTGACCGATTAGATCGCCTTTCGCGCCGAATTAGTTGAAATAGGGGATAGCGACAGGAGGTACGCCACTATTCACCATGGATGACCAATTCGAAATTCTCAAGAACGGATACGGTCCCTATGCAGAGCTCTCCCGAGTTCCGGCTGTGTATCGACGAAACAGGGGCGCAAGGACCATTCGGGCATCGGCAGCGCGGCGGGTTTAGACTGTACCGGGACACTGCGGAAGCCTCCGAGTTTTGATTATCCAGGCGCAAGCCTCACAGACAAAACCGGAGGGATTTCCGATAAATGAATGACATCGCAATCCCCCTGTCGTTTGAGGTATATCCCCCTAAAGTTCGCGAACGCATGCCTGAACTCCATGCCACGTTGCGAGCACTGAGTGATGTTTCCCCTGACTTCATCTCGGTAACGTTTGGAGCTGGGGGGTCAAGCACCAAAGATTCCTTGGAGGTGCTGAGCTTCATTCGAGACAACTCCTCCGCTACGCCCCTGGCTCACCTCACCTGCGTGGGAACAACAAAAAACCAGGCGAGGGCGCTGGTTGAATCTTTTCTCGCCGAAGGAATCACTGATTTTCTTGCTCTGCGCGGCGATCTCCCCGAGGGCTCCAGCGAGCATCACGGTGAGCTCGAGCACGCAACAGACCTCATCGCCCTCATTCAGGAGAGCATCGGTGAGCCATCCGGTGAGGAACATATCGCCGTTGCTGCGTTCCCCAACGGCCACCCCGAATCGAAGTCTCTCGATCACGACATTGAAACGCTGCTAGCCAAGCAATCATTGGGCGCCACACTGGCTATTACCCAGCTGTTTTTCTTTTCCTCCGATTACGAACACTTTGTGGAGAAATCACGGGCAGCGGGGGTCACCATTCCGATATTGCCCGGCATCATGCCCGTCACCTCGCTTGGTCGGCTCGCGCGGGTTCTGGAACTTACGGGAGAGAAAGAGCCCAAAGGTCTCGCATCCTCTTTAGCAGCGTGCGAGTCAGCAGCGCAGGCGCATCAGTTGGGAATTGACTGGAGCGCAAACATGGTGAGCGAATTAGTCGAGATGGGTGCGCCTGGAATACACCTCTATGCCTTCAATCAGCACGCCACGGTACTCTCAGTTCTAGAACAGGCGGGAGTTCGGTAGATGAAAGACACCACTAAGTTGGCGATGCCCGCTCGATCCCAAGAACTGATGAGTGCACTCTCGCACCGTGTTGTCATCGCTGATGGTGCGATGGGCACCATGTTGCAAGATGCGGCCCCGTCGCTGGAAGACTTTCAGGGCCTTGAGGGCTGTAATGAGATCTTGAATGTCACGAGACCCGACATTATCGAAGGTGTCCACGATGCGTACTTCGACGTAGGGGTGGACTGTGTTGAAACCAACACTTTCGGCGCCAACTGGTCCAACCTGTCTGACTACGACATCGACGACCGCATTGAGGAATTAGCTAAAGCAGGCGCGGAAATCGCTCGAGAAAGCGCCGAGAAATACGAGAAAAAAGATGGTCGGATGCGTTGGACCCTCGGCTCTATGGGGCCTGGCACGAAGCTTCCCTCGCTAGGCCACACCACGTATGACCACCTCAAGAAAACCTTTGCCCTTCAGGCAAAAGGTCTGATTCTTGGTGGAGCTGACGCTTTCATGGTGGAAACTTCCCAGGACCTTCTTCAAACCAAGGCTGCCATTAACGGATGCCGCGTGGCCATGGTGGAAACCGACACCCGTTTGCCTCTTTTTGTCGAAGTGACTGTGGAGACTACGGGAACCATGTTGATGGGCTCAGAAATCAATGCCGCCCTCACTGCCTTGGAGCCTTTGGGTATCGACATGATTGGCCTGAACTGCGCCACAGGCCCCCAAGAAATGAGCGAGCACCTTCGCCAACTCTCCCAGCACGCCGAAATTCCCGTGATGGTCATGCCCAACGCCGGATTGCCCGTTCTCACCCCCACTGGGGCAAGCTATCCCCTCTCACCGGAGGATCTGGCAACCGCTCACGAACAGTTCGTCAAAGAATTTGGGCTCTCCCTAGTCGGCGGATGTTGCGGGACCACACCAGAGCACTTGGGCGCCGTCGTGAAACGCCTGGGCGGTACTGCGCCTAAACTGCGGACCCCGAGTCCTGAACACGGCGTTGCGAGCCTTTACCAGCATGTGAGTTTGAGCCAGGACAGCGCGTATCTGGCTATTGGTGAGCGCACCAATGCCAATGGTTCCAAAGCATTCCGCGAAGCGCTCCTAGAGGGGCGTATTGATGACTGTGTTGATATCGCCAAGCAACAGGTCCGCGATGGTGCCCACCTACTCGATGTCTGTGTCGATTACGTCGGACGTGATGGCGTTTCTGATGTGACAGAACTGGTGAGTCGATTAGCCCAAGCGTCCACACTCCCTCTGGTGATTGACTCCACTGAACCGGCCGTCATCAAAGCAGGCATGGAACTCATCGGAGGCCGCCCTGTAGTGAACTCCGTGAACTTTGAAGATGGGGATGGCGAAACTTCTCGCTTTGGCACGATCATGCCGTTGGTGAAAGAACATGGGGCCGCCGTCATTGCCCTCACCATCGATGAAGAAGGCCAAGCTCGAACCACCAAAGACAAAGTTCGCATTGCATCTCGCCTGGTCGACACCTTGGTGGAACAGTGGGGACTTCGCGTGGATGACATCATCGTGGATGCGCTGACTTTTCCCATTGCCACAGGACAGGAAGAAACAAGGCGAGACGCCATAGAGACTATTGCCGCGATTGCAGAAATCACGGCCAAATACCCAGGAATCCACACCACTCTGGGCGTTTCCAACGTATCGTTTGGGCTTAATCCGGCCTCTCGAGCAGTACTGAACTCAGTGTTCCTTCACGAAGCTTCTGAGGCAGGCCTCGACACCGCCATTATCGATGCCGCCAAAATCATGCCCCTGGCGAGTATCCCCGAGGAGCAAATGAAAGTTGCTCTGGATCTCATTTGGGATAAGCGCGAATACGACGATGAGGGCAATCTCACCTATGACCCATTGGCTCGTATGCTCGAAATCTTTGATGGGGTGGACTCCACCAAACTCAAAGACCAAAGACAAGCCGAATTAGCAGCCTTGCCTGTGACGGAGCGTCTCGAGCGACGGATTATTGATGGGGAGCCCAAAGGATTAGAAGCAGACCTTGACCTCGCTCGCAGCGAAGGCTCAACCGCACTGGAAATTATCAATAATCATTTGCTGGCGGGTATGCAGGTCGTGGGTGCCCGCTTTGCCAGTGGAGAGATGCAACTGCCGTTTGTTCTTCAATCTGCGGAGGTTATGAAATCCGCAGTGGCACTGCTAGAACCCCACATGGAAAAAACCACAGAAGCTGGCAAGGGCACCATGGTGCTTGCCACAGTCCGTGGTGATGTTCACGACATTGGCAAAAACCTTGTCGACATCATTGTGACCAATAACGGCTACGACGTAGTCAATATTGGTATCAAGAAAACAATCAACGAAATTATTCAAGCTGCGGAAGAACATCATGCCGATGTCATTGGAATGAGTGGGCTTTTGGTGAAGTCCACTGTTGTGATGAAAGAAAACCTCGAAGAGCTGACCAACCGTGGGCTCGCCAGCCGCTGGCCCATCATCCTCGGTGGTGCCGCTCTGACAAGAGCCTTTGTGGAAGAGGACCTAGCGGGAGCTTTTCCGGGAGTCGTTCGCTATGCCAAGGACGCCTTTGAGGGCCTTGATTTGATGGAACCGTTGGTGGCCATCTCCCGTGGTGCGAATCCCGACGAGGTTGGTTTACCGCCTCTCAAGAAAAGGATTTATCCCAAGAGCCAGCTTCAGGTCACCGAGCCCGAGAATATGCCGGCTCGCTCTGATGTGGCCTTAGATAACCCCATCCCCACCCCACCATTTTGGGGAACCCGCATCGTCAAAGGGTTCGCTCTCTCGGATTATGCGGCCTTCCTTGATGAGCGCGCGACGTTCATGGGGCAGTGGGGTCTCAAGCCTGGTCGAGGAGAAAATGGTGCGACTTACGAAGAGTTAGTCGCCACGGAAGGCAAACCGAGGCTGCGCTACTGGCTGGATCGATTACTCTCCGAAAAGGCTATGGACCCCGCAGTGGTCTATGGATATTTCCCCGTCAAATCCGATGGAGACAGTATTACTATTCTTCATCACGGTAACGACCCAGAGGGCATCCTTGGTGCACCCGGGATTCTCGCACCCGATGGGGGTTCCGAAGGAAAAATAGGCAGCCCCCGCCTGAGTTTCGATTTTCCTCGGCAAAAACGTGACCGTCACTTGTGTTTGGCCGACTTCGTGAAGGGTTCTGATTCCTCTCAAATAGACGTGATGGCCTTCCAGTTGGTCACCGCGGGGGCCACTATCGACACTTTCGCCCGGACCCTTTTTGAGGGTGACTCCTACCGGGATTATTTGGAACTCAACGGACTAGCAATGCAACTTACCGAGGCGTTAGCGGAGTACTGGCATAGCCAAATCCGCGCAGAATGGGGCTATGCCGGAGAAGAGCCCACGGAACTATCCGACATTTTGGGCGTGAAGTATCGCGGTGCGCGCTTCTCCCTGGGCTATCCAGCGTGCCCCGAGATGGAAGATCGAAAGAAGGTAGTGGAACTACTCAAGCCCGAGCGCATCGGAGTCGAGCTGTCGGAAGAACTACAGCTGCACCCTGAGCAATCAACGGATGCTTTCGTCTTCCACCACCCCGAGGCTAAATACTTTTCGGTGTAGCAGATCGGTCATACACCCGTCGCAGAGCCACCAGAACGGGTCGCCCCACCAGGCTCAGTGTGACCGCAGTAGTCAAGGCACGAACGGTGTCCCAGGTCAGGGTCGAACTTCCCAAGCTATAGACCAACCACCGCACAGTGTTATCAGCCAGTCCCCCACCATCCACGAGAGACAGAGTCGTATCGGGCCCCAGGGCAATCGGCCAAAACCACAGGTTCATAACAAGCCCAAAGGCATACGAAGCGATGACTCCGTATCCGGCCAACATTGCTACTTCACGCCAACGCCTCGCTGGCGGAACGACCAGACCCCTGTGAGGGAGTAATCCGGCCCCCGCACCGACCCAGCCCACTGCGAGCATTTGAAAAGCACTCCAGGGACCAAATCCTCCCCACACCAAGGAGGACAGCGCTATCGCCAGAATTCCCACCACAAACCCGAGTCTGGCGCCTAAGGCTCGACCTGCCAGGATCACGACGACAAAGACCAGCTCAAATCCACCAGCCCCCGTGGACACCACGCGAGCAGCAGCGGCTAGCGCTGCCAGAACCCCCACAAGGGCTAATACGGTGGTGTTTCGCAGGCTGCTATCAAGCACCAGAGAGAGCACTACGATCAGGGCTGGCATCACGACCAGGGACACCACCACCGCACTCTGGGACGAAAAGTTGCCAGCACTTGCCAGCAATGGCCACGCCACAACTCCCAGTGCGAGCAGGCTGGTCACTACGAGAGCCAGTCGGCTTAGCAGTTCAGGACGTTGGTGAGCGGTGTTCATCGGCCGACTCCCGCTGGAGATTCCCACAGCTTCCCTTCGCGCAGCGAAAGCACGCGGTCCGATCCCGCGTCGGTAAAGGCGTGATCGTGGGTGGCGATAATCAAAGCGGTGCCCGTCTCTACAACGCAGGAGAGGACTTCCCGGAGCAACTGAGCAGAGCCAGAATCCAACCCGCGGGTGGGCTCATCCAGTGCCAATACGGTTGGTTTACGCGACATTTGGATAGCAATGGCCAAGGCTGTTTGCTGCCCCCAGGACAGATCGCGGGGGTGGGTATCACCCACTGCCAAAGCAATTTCTCTCCTCCCCATGCTTGGCGCTAAAGATTCGAGGGTGAGGGCGCTAAAGCCTGGATTAGCACCGGCTACTCGATCAGCGAGCTCCAATTCCTCCCTAACCGAGGCGGTCACGAAGAGCTCCCCCACATCATGGGGAACAAGTGCGCAGAGGGGTTCCGGTCCCAGGCTTGTCGAGGCAAGCGCGTGGAGAAGAGTGGATTTACCACAACCGTTATCACCGGCAATGACGAGGGTTTCTCCCCGTCTCACCTGGATGTCGACTTGGTCCAGAATCCTGCGGTTACCGAACTCTACCGAGATGTCTGCCACGTCCATCACCAGGTCAGGATCAGGCTTTGTATAGGGCGCTCGCTCGGGCAATTCCCAGCCAGGCGCTATGAAAACACCCTGTGAAAGACCCCCAGAGCCAAGGACCACAGACTCTCCATCTAATCCCCCGGCCTCTCGATTGCCGTGGTCACTCATGATGATTGTGGCGCCCTGGGTAAGGGAATAGTTCACGAGTTGGCCCACAACTTCAGTGCGGCTGTGAGCGCTCAAAGGCCCCAAGGGCTCATCCAATAGCAAAAGCTTTGGGGAGGTAAGGGTGAGAGCTGCGAGCGCAACCCTTAGTGACTCACCCGCGGATAGCTCCCCGGGATGGCGTGTGGCGAGGGCTTCGCAGTTCCAGTTGCCCAAGGCACTCCGTGCCATCTCGAGAGCTTCCGCACGGGTGTTGCCACACAGTATTGCCCCCAGGGCCACCTCATCAAGAACACGGGACGTCAGAAAAATACTCGATGGATCATGCGGGAGGTAGGCAACTTCCGCTTTCCCATAGGATGAGCGCACGGTGCCTTCGACCCCGACTTCGTGTGGGTGATTTAGAATCTGGGCCAGAGCCTCCAACACCGTTGTTTTCCCGACACCGGTAGCTCCCGAGAGAACCCACCGTGACCCTGGCGGAATGTCCCATGAGACGTTGTTCACTCCTCTGTCAGGAACACCGAATTGGTGCAGCGATACGCCAGCATCCGGAGAACCGTCCTGCGGTGCGAAGGGAACCTTTTCCCGAGGAGAGAGGCCACGAATTTCTAGCGCGCGGGCAATGCCCAGGCTTCGCTCTAACGTTCTTTCCATCATGGGCACGATCAATAACCGCCCCGGTTTAACCCCCCGAAGCGCAGCGCTGCGTCGAGTTTTCTTAATCACCTCGAGAACAAAAGGAAAGGTGGAGAGCGCAATGGAAAAGGCCAACACCATGCCCGCGCCAACACGGAGCCTCGGCACCAGGAAAATCAATCCTCGGGGATCAAAGAACGCAATCAGGGAACCTGATGCCAATATGAGTAAGGCAAAGGGAAGTGCGGACCAGAGCGCAGCCAGCAAACCTTCGGCCGTGACAGGCCCAAAGAGAACCACGTGGGAAAACGGCCCTCCCAGAGCAAGCCGCGGCCACGTCCATAGCACCGTGTCCCCGAGGCTAGCCCCGCCCAACACCATGCGATAGAAGACTCGAAGCAGGACGAAAGCCACTGCGCCGCCGGCGGCGACGCCGAGTAGCACTCGTCGTGAAGGTCTCACAATAATTTAGGGATCGGTGGGAAGGGGAGTGTCGCCAGCGGAAGAGAAAACCAGCCCTACGGTGTCACCGGAAGTGAGTAGAAGTGAAGACACCCCGGACTCGGCATAACCCCATTCACCCAGTTCGTTAGTTTTAAGCCACAACGCCCAGTACCCAAAAGCCGGTGGCATATCGGCACAGGTCTCTACGTAAGGGTCTTCACCTTCGACCAGGAACGCTTCGGTGGCAGAGGGCTGAGCGTTTACTCGACAGACAACCTGATCCCCGAAGGTTTCGGTTCCCTCAAGTTCAAAGCCTGCAAAGTTCAACACATCAAGGGCCACCGCTTCACCCTCGAGCAAGTCCACGCATTGGGTGGACCTATCCTCTTGCAGGATTCCATAGTTCACCACCACTGTCACACCCTGGCAATCTTGGGCTGAACCCATAGCAAAGGCTGACGAGGTCGATGACACACAGCCGGCCAGGAGAAGGGGAACTACTAAAAGAATTAATCGCAACACGAACCTGTTACCTCCGGAATCATGACAACCGGGGCTCCGGTGGTTTCAGACTATCCCACGCTGGGAGCTTCACCCTGGGCCACCTGCTGCCTGGGGAACTTTGGCCTGCCAGGTCGTGTGAGAAATATGAACAGGGGCACTACCAATGCCCCGAGAAGGTTCGAGCTTCCCCACTCGATGGGTTGGGTCACAAACAGCGCTTCAGCAGGTAACGCTCCACCTTCATAGCCGACTACTAAGGCTGCGAACAAATTATTCGACATGTGAGCGCCCATTGCCACCTCGAGCGATCTATCCCTCACACTCACCCACGCCAGAGCAAATCCCACGGTGAAATAGCCAAAGAAGGCGCCCCATACATCTCCCGCTGCTTCGGGGTTGAGTAAGTGGGGAAGAGAAAAAACCACCCCGCTCATCAGGGACAAAAGCCAAATACTTCGTATTCCCCCACCCAACCACTGCAACACCCACCCCCGGAAAAAGAGCTCCTCGGACGTCGTTTGCAGCGGCAATAGCAGGACCCCAATGATGAGAAAGGGGAGTGTTGTCTCGGGGGAAAAATTGAATCGATAAGCCTCTGGTTGGGTAAAGATTCCCACTACTACGGGTCCACCCACCAAAATCAACCAGAACCAAAAGCCCAGGCCGACACGCCACCAACGAAATTCCCCACTGCTGGAGAACAGAAACCGAAGCTTGATTCCCAGTATCCAGCGATAGCTCACGAGCGTTCCCACAAAAAACGGCACAAAAGTAATCAGGGCGAAGAACAAATATCCCCAGGCGGGCATCGCGGAGAGAATATCTCCACCGTCAAGCAACACGGAGGGGCTAACACCTGTGTAGGGAAGGAGGATCAGACCCAGTAGAGACCCTCCCACCAACCACAGCAGAAGAATAATGATGGTGCCAACAATCCAGCGCCACCCCTTAACTGGCTGGGGGGTTGTGAACCGTGGCCGTTTAATTCTTTGTGGTGACACCATCTGGCTATTGTGGCAACAATTACTGGGCGCTGGCTCTTATGCTGCGCACTCGTCATCCCCGCACGCTGCAATAGGCCAGAATAGAGACTTCCCCCACCCGAAGCTAAGGACCCGGTCTAGCCCGCACACCATGAGTGACATTCGAGACGACACCACCGCGGGATTCTTGGGGATCTTTGGTTATGAACCCCACGGCTTATGGTCAGCACCCGGCGAGCTAATTTTGCTGGGGGATGATTCTGACTATGCCGATGGCTACGTGCTCTCCATCGCCATTGATCGTCGAACGGTCGTTGCGGCAGGGGTTAGGAAAGATCGCAAAGTTCGCATCGCCAGCACAGAGGCTGATGAGATTGCAGAAATTTCGCTTGATGCTCTTGAACCCGATGAAGTCCATGGGTGGGCTGCCTACCCACTGGGCGTGGCTTGGGCCCTGGGACAGTTTGGCGCAGATTTATCCGCCGTTCCCGGTCTAGATTTGTTTGTCGATTCTGACGTTCCCGTCGGAGTCGGTCTCGGTTCCTCCGCGGCCCTCGAAGCAGCCATCGCCGTGGCCCTCAATGATGCGTGGCAGCTTTCTCTGGACACCCTCAGCCTTGCTCGGGTGAGTCAACGCGCTGAGAAAAGCGTGGTGGGCCGAGTGACCGGGCTAGCCGACCACCTTCCCTCCCTGATCGGCGAAGACGACACCGCGATTTTGTTTGATAGTCGATCGTTGGATTATGACCCCATTCCACTGCACATGAATGACCATGCACTGTCGTTACTGATTATCGACACTGGTGTCGAGCGGGGAAGCGATATCGCTACCGAGCGATTCACCCAATTAGAGCAAGCAGTAGATGCGCTAGATTTTCGCTCTTTGCGAGACATCACGCCCAAGGCACTCCCTGACCACCGCGAGGAACTCTCCGAGCTGGTCTATCGGAGGGTGCAACACATCGTGAATGAGAATCAGCGAGTGCTCGATGCGGCCAAAGCAATCCGTAATGACGGACCCTTTGCCTTGGGGGAAATCATGACCGCCTCCCAAGGGTCACTCAGAGATGACTACGATGCTTCCGGGCCCCACATTGACCTTGCCGTGGAGGTGGCGCTGTCTAACGGGGCTCTAGGAGCCCGCATTATCGGTCTTGGTGAATCTGGCACACTGTGCGCCTTGGTTGCCGATGATGATGTGTCACTGCTTCAGGTCGCACTCGATGGAGCGTTTTCAGAACACGGCTACTCCGCGCCAGCGACCTATCTAGTGAAGCCTTCGCGCGGCGCTACCAAGCACTAAAGGCCAAGAACCGAAGCCGTTTTTTCCTGCGACACACGGGCTTTCTCGGGATTATCGGAAAGAGCAGTCCCGTAGCTGGGGACCATTTTCTGAAGAGTCTTCTTCCACCCGGCAATACGGTCTGGGAAGCATCGCTCCAAGACCGTAATCATAATCGGCGCCGCTGTCGAGGCACCAGGTGAGGCACCCAATAGCCCCGCCATGGAGCCATCAGCACTGGTCACCACCTCGGTTCCAAACTGCAACACACCAATTTTCTGAGGGTCTGGCTTAATGACTTGAACTCGCTGGCCCGCTGTTTGTTCATACCAATCATCAGGATCTGCACTGGGATAGAAATCCCAGAGCGCTTGTAGTTTTTGTGAACGAGTGGCTAAGAGCTCATTCACCAAGTAACTGACCAAAGAAAAATTCTGAGCAGCCACAGCGAGCATGGGGCCGATGTTGTGCCACTTAATAGAGGCAAAGAGGTCGAACCATGAACCGTATTTCAAAAACTTAGGTGTAAAGCCGGCATAGGGGCCAAAAAGAAGGCTCGTCTCACCCTCCACCACTCTGGTATCCAGGTGAGGCACAGACATCGGAGGTGCACCCACACTGGCTTTGCCATAGACCTTGGCTTTGTGTCGTGAGGTGATTTCAGGGTTATCACAGCGCAGCCACACACCACTCACCGGGAAACCTCCATACCCACGAATTTCCTTGATCCCCGATTTTTGCAGCAGGTTCAAGGACATGCCCCCAGCTCCCACAAACACAAACGGAGCGGTCACTTCAGAGGGTGTGTGCCCAATTTCTGAGCGCAGAGACACTAACCACTCCCCGCTGGGTTTTTTCGTGAGAGAGGTCACTCGGTGATCAGACATTATCCGCGCTCCGGCTGAAGACAAGCGCTCCAGTAAGGAACGCGACAGCGCCCCAAAATCGACATCACTCCCTGAGGCAAATCGCGTAGCAGCGAGGGGTTCACCTTTGTGGCGGCCATCAATAAGTAGTGGCGCCCATGACGCGATCGTCATGGGGTCCTCACTAAATTCCAGCCCCAGAAATAGCGGGTGGTCTTTCAACGCCTCGAATCGTGAACGGAGGTATTCCACGTTCTCCTGGCCCCAAACAAAGCTCATGTGGGGTGACGCGTGAATAAACGACTGAGGATTGGGAACCATTTTGTGGGTAACCAGGTAGGTCCAAAATTGCCGGGATACCTGAAATTGCTCGTTCACCGCAATAGCGCTCTCAGTAGCAATAGAACCATCAGGGCGCTGCGGGGTGTAATTGAGTTCACATAACGCCGAATGGCCGGTGCCAGCGTTATTCCACGCGTTGGAGCTTTCTTCACCCACACCGGAGCGCTTTTCCACAACCAGGATTTTCCACGTGGGTTCGAGCTCATGAAGAATCGTGCCCAAGGTGGCACTCATGATGCCTCCGCCAATTAACACGGCATCACATTGTTCACTCACGAACCCAAGTCTAGGCCAGGCAGGTGGTCACCTACACTGAGGATGTGACCCTTCCCCCCAGCTTTACGAAGCCTCCGTGGCTCGTGCTGGTCGCAGCGGGGTTGGTGGGCGGATTGTTTTCTGGAGTTTTCGGGGTTGGCGGGGGAACCCTAATGGTTCCGCTCCTGTTGTGGTGGGCCCGCATGGATCAGCGCCGAGCTAATGCCACCTCATTACTAGCAATCACACCGGCAGCCATCATGGGTGCAGTGAGCTATGGAATCGGTGGCGTATTTGCCTGGTTGCCAGCAATCTTTGTTGCTCTGGGAAGCATCCTCGGTGCCCAGGTGGGGGCTTGGGTATTGCGCAGGATTCCTCTCGTTCCCCTTCGGTGGGCCTTCATCGCGTTCATCATCGCCTCGGGATTTTTGTTATTTCTTGAAGTTCCCAGCCGTGAGAGCACATTCGAGCTCACAATTCCGATTAGCTTAATTTTGCTTGGCCTGGGGCTCTTCATGGGCGTCGCTGCGGGCCTCTTTGGTATCGGAGGCGGAATTGTCTTAGTTCCCGCACTTATGGTCTTCTTGGGCCAAAGCGATTTAGCGGCGAAAAGTGTCTCCCTTATCGCCATGGCACCAGGTGCCATTAGTGGCAGTATTTCCCACCTGCGCTTCAACACCGCGCGCCTTCGAGATGGACTCTGGGTGGCTCTTGGAGCGGTGCTCACGGCCCCTATTGGGAGCTATATTTCCTTTCTTCTCAACCCCCGCGTCGCAGCGGTGGCCTTTGGTGTGCTCACGCTTGTTGTCGCTGGCAACCTAATTCGAGCAGCTCTCACCAAACCGACAAATGATTAGAGCCGCGCAGCCACTATTTCAGCAATTTGGACAGCATTGAGGGCTGCCCCTTTACGCAAATTGTCATTGCTAATGAAGAACGCAAGTCCGCGGTTATCGGGGACCCCTTCATCCTGACGGATTCGACCAACAAGGCTCGGATCAATTCCTGCTGCGGTGAGTGGAGTGGGGACGTCCACCAAGGAAACACCGGGCGCGCCCTCAAGAATGGTGCGTGCTTGATCAGGCGTTATGGGTTGTTCGAACTCTGCATTGACCTGAAGTGAGTGACCGGTGAAGACGGGAACACGAACACAGGTTCCGCTGACGAGTAAATCGGGCAGTCCCAATATTTTGCGACTTTCATTGCGCAATTTTTTCTCTTCGTCCGTCTCGCCCATTCCATCCTCGACAAGGTTTCCGGCAAAGGGAATCACATTAAACGCAATGGTTTCGGGAAACACCGTTGGTGTTCCCATGTCCACAGCAGATCCATCATGAATCAACTCCAGCAGATCTCCCTTTGATGCGCTCTCCACCTGGGAAGCGAGTTCCTGTCCCCCTTTGAGGCCAGCGCCGGAGACAGCTTGGTAGGTGGAAATAATAAGCCTGCGAAGTCCCGCAACATCATGCAGAGCTTTGAGCGGTGCCATCGCCGCCATGGTGGTGCAATTGGGATTAGCGATGATGCCCTTGGGTGGCGAGAGTGTTTCGTCAGGATTTACTTCTGCGACCACCAACGGAACCTCGGGGTCCATTCGCCATCCACTGGAATTATCGATCACGATAACCCCGGCTTCTACGAAGCGAGGTGCTTGCTCCTTAGACAGCGTCGCACCAGCACTGAAGATGGCAATGTCCAGGCCAGCAGGATCCGCCACAGAGATGTCTTCGACAACCACGGTGGTGTCCCCAAAAGGCAATTCCTGCCCAGCGCTTCTGGCAGAAGCAAAAAATCTCACCTCAGTGGCGTCAAAGCTGCGCTCGAGAAGTAACTCCCGAACGACCTGGCCAACTTGGCCGGTGGCTCCGACAACGCCGATAGCAATCACTATCGACCTGTTCCTGCGTAGACCTTGGCTTCGCTATCGCCATCTAGGCCAAAAGCGGTGTGAACTGCCGCAACAGCGGAAGCAAGCACTTCTTCGCGCATAATTACCGAAATACGAATCTCACTGGTCGAAATCATTTCGATGTTGATTCCCGCCCCGGAAAGAGCAGTGAAAAGTTGCGCAGAGACTCCAGCGTTCGTGCGCATTCCCGCTCCCACCACGGACAAACGACCAATCTTGTCGTCATAAATCAGAGATTCAAATCCTGAATCATTTTTGGCGGCGTCCAAAGCTTCCATTGCTTTTTGGCCATCCTCTTTAGGAAGAGTGAAAGAAATATCGGTGCGGCCCGTGTCGTGAACGGACACGTTTTGGACGATCATGTCAATATTGGCGCCCACGCCCGCCACGATGGTGAAAATTCCAGCTGCCTTACCGGGAATATCCGGCACGCCAACTACGGTGATTTTCGCTTCACTCGTGTCGCCTGCCACTCCGGCAATGATGGGTTCTTCCACGCTATCTCCCTCGCTGGTTGTTGAAATCCAGGTTCCTGATTCTTCCGTAAATGATGACCTAACATGCAGTGTGACGCCGTGACGTCGAGCGAACTCCACGGCACGGATGTTGATGACTTTGGCTCCCGCTGCGGCAAGCTCTAACATCTCTTCATAGCTGGCATGGTTCAGTTTTTGTGCGCTCTTGACGACGCGAGGGTCAGCGCTAAAGACCCCATCCACGTCGGTATAGATTTCACACACTTCCGCATCCATGACGGCTGCCAAAGCAACGGCGGTGGTGTCTGAGCCCCCACGACCTAATGTCGTAATGTCACGAGAGTCGTGATTGAAGCCCTGGAAACCCGCCACAATGGCGATGGCGCCCTCGTCTAAAGCCTGACGAACCCTCGTGGGGGTCACATCCACAATGCGTGCTCGGCCGTGCTGAGCATCGGTTTTCATGCCGGCTTGGCTTCCGGTGAAGGAGCGAGCATCAAAACCTAGGCCCCGAATCGCCATGGCGAGAAGTGACATAGAAATCCGCTCACCCGTGGTGAGAAGCATGTCCATCTCCCGAGAATCGGGAGTTCCACTGACCTGGTTTGCCAAGTCAATCAGGTCATCCGTGGTGTCGCCCATGGCTGAGACCGTCACGACCACATCATGGCCAGCCTTCTTGGTTTCAATAATTCGAGCCGCCACCCGCTTAATACTTTGTGCATCAGCAACGGAGGACCCGCCATACTTCTGCACAATCAAACTCACGGTGTACTCCAACGCCCGGGACCGCGAGGGCGGCCAAATATGACCCAATTCTAGCGCGCAGCCGGCACCCTTCCTCCAAGAGCTCTAGGAAAAGGCGCGGCGCCCTTCAAAAGCGCGGCCCAACGTAACCTCATCGGCGTATTCAAGATCGCCTCCCACGGGAAGCCCGCTGGCCAATCGCGTCACACTCAGGCCTGGCTGAACCAAGAGTCTCGAAAGATACGTTGCTGTTGCTTCACCCTCAAGATTGGGGTCAGTAGCAATGATGACCTCGGTAACGCTCGAATCCGACAGGCGTCTCATGAGCTCTCCGATGCGCAAATCATCAGGTCCAATCCCATCAATAGGGCTAATGGCTCCACCTAGGACGTGATACAGGCCTCGATATTCTCTGGTGCGCTCGATTGCCAGAACATCTTTTGCCTCTTCCACCACACAAATCATGGTGGCGTTTCGCTTGGCATCGGAGCAAAAACCGCAGGTGTCAGAATCTGAAATCATCCCGCAGGTTTGGCAAAACCGAACCTTCTCACGCACCGTCTCTAAGAGCTCCGACAATCGAGCAGGGTCGTAGTTTTGATTTTGGATGATGTAGAAGGCAATGCGTTGGGCGGACTTGGGACCAACACCGGGAAGCTTGCCAAATTCATCGATGAGGTCTTGAACAATTCCCTCATACATGCCTAGTGATCATCTCCCTCGGCCACAGGATGCTCCGAAATGAGTTCCCCACCCAAGATTTCTCGAATGACCGCTTCACCAATTTGAGACTGGCTCCCAGTGGCGGGCGATATCTCGTCTGGTTCCTCCACGCTCTCCACAACGTCGGTCACAACCTCTGGTTCTGATTCAGACCCGGGGAGAGCCACTGTCGGCCACGAGGGTGGCGGCGCCGCGCTATCCACTGTGTCGGCAGCCTCCTCGGGAACAACTGTGTTGGGGCCTTCTTCGGGTTCTGCCGGTGCTGCCGCATCTTCTTCAGCGTGCGCTGGGGCAATCTCTTGAACCTTAAATCTCACCCGGTGCCCAGTGACTTCTAAAATCGCTTCTCGAACAATTTCGGCATTAACCGGTAGTCCCGATCCTTGGGATTTCTTCAACACCTCTGACGAGGCAAGGGAGGGGAAACCAATGGTGACCACGTCAGTATCAAGAGCCACAATGGAGGTTCCGACCATCGCAGTCCAGACAATTCTCTTTTTCTCAGCAATAGCGTCGATAACAGCAGGCCACGCCTGAACGAGAGCATCGAAGCTTAGAGGTGGAAGATCTGCGGCAGGAGGATTCTCAGGCTCAGCGTCCTGAACTTTGTCCGATACCACTGGAGCCCTTGCCGCTTCCGCAGCTGGAGGGGGTTGATGAGCCACGGGGCTAGATTCCACCGGCGAGTGTGTGACGAGAAGTCGTGCGACCAGCAGCTCCAGGTGCAGCTTGGGTGAGGTCGCTCCCGTCATCGATGTAAGCGCTGTACTCATCGCGTCAGCAATTTCGGAAAGCCGTTGAGTGCCAATATTCGAGGCAATGCCCGCCATCATGTCCCGAGAAGCGGCGCCCGAGCCTGGTAACAGCTCGGCCGCACTATCTCCGGCGGCATCGACAATGATGAGGTCTCGGACATAGTCCAATAAATCTTCGGCAAAACGCCTGGGGTCTTGGCCGGTGTGGATGACTTTATCCACCGCGACAAAAGAGCCTGGGCCATCGTGGGCAGCTATAGCGTTCATTACCTCAGCGAGTAGCTCGCCGTGGGTGTAGCCGAGCAATCCCGTGGCCCGGTCATAGGTCACGGTCTTATCAGGCGACCCAGCAATTAACTGGTCGAGAACTGACAATGTGTCTCGCACAGAGCCCCCACCAGCCCGGACTACCAGTGGTAGCACCCCGTCTTCTACAGTGACCGATTCGCTCTCGCACAGCGACTCAATGTAGGTGAGCAGTTCAGCGGGAGGAACAAGCCGAAAGGGATAGTGGTGGGTTCGCGAGCGAATGGTTCCGATTACTTTGTCAGGCTCGGTAGTGGCAAAAATAAATTTGACGTGCTCCGGTGGCTCTTCCACAATTTTGAGCAAAGCGTTGAATCCCTGCTGGGTGACCATGTGGGCCTCGTCCAAGATAAAAATCTTGTAGCGATCGCGAGCGGGGGCAAAGACTGCTCGTTCGCGCAAATCTCGGGCATCATCAACGCCGTTGTGACTGGCTGCATCGATTTCAACGACGTCGAGGGATCCGCCGCCATCGCGAGAAAGTTCCACACAACTGGGGCATGTGCCGCAGGGGGTGTCCGTAGGTCCCTCAGCGCAATTGAGGCACCTGGCCAAGATTCTGGCCGACGTTGTCTTTCCACAGCCTCTGGGGCCGCTAAAGAGATAGGCGTGATTGACGCGATCCGATGCCAGGGCATGCCGGAGCGGATCCGTGACCTGGGTTTGCCCGATCAGCTCGGCAAACGTTTCAGGTCGATACCTTCTATATAACGCAGTCACCACAGTGTGAGCCTACCGGGGTGAGCTGATGGCCTGGAGAGTCTCTCGGGCAATTTCCCACTCTTCGTTCGTGGGAATCACCAACAGGGTCACCGGCGACCCTTCGGGCGAGATAATTCGCGCTTCACTACTGCTTTGAGCATTGCGGTCGCCATCTAACTCAACGCCTAAGAACGCAAGGCCTTCAGTGGCACGCATTCGTGCCTCAGCCGAATTTTCACCAATACCCCCGGTGAACACCACGGCATCGAGTCCCCCCATCAAGGCGGCATAGGCACCAAGGTAGTGTCGCACCCGCCACCCCCAGACATCGAGCGCTAGAAGAGCATCAGAATCACCGGATGCGGCCAGTGCGCTGAGCTCACGAAAATCAGAAGTGCCAGCAAGACCTAATAATCCACTTTCTTTATTCAAGAGTGCATCCACTTCGGCAATAGTGAGACCGGCATTGCGGTTCAAGAACCCCACCACAGAGGGGTCAAGATCGCCGGATCGAGTGCCCATCACGAGGCCTTGCAAAGGCGTAAAGCCCATAGAGGTCTCGATACACACCCCGCCCTTGATAGCGGCAGCGGAGGATCCATTGCCCAGGTGGAGCGAAATGATGCGGTGTGACGTTCGCTCGCCACCGAGCATCTCGGAGGCGGCCCTGCTCACAAAAGAATGACTGGTTCCGTGAAAACCGTATTTTCTCAGTCCCCATTGCCCAGCGAGATCGCGAGGAATTGCCAGTGTGGAGGCAGCTTCGGGCAGTGTGTGATGAAAAGCGGTATCAAATACAGCGACGTGCTTGAGGTGCGGTAGCGCTGCCCGGGCGGCTCGAATTCCCGCCAGATTCGCTGGATTGTGCAGGGGTGCAAGCGGAATGAGCGCTTCGATTGCTCCTTCTAGTGAATCAGTGACCACCTCAGGAGACACGAACCGCTCACCACCATGGACAACCCGATGTCCCACGGCCGCAAGCTCGATGGCTTCTGGGAGGGAGTTCAATAAAACCTGGAACGCCGAGAGATAATCCTGGGAGCCCCGCAGATCATCAATGGTTCCCCCATACGTGCTGTCCCCCGTGCCAGGGTCCACAACTTTCCATTTGATGGTGGAGGATCCCGCGTTGATGACCAGAATCTGCTTCACGATGGCACCTGAGCTTGGATCGCCGTGATGGCAACCGTATTGATGATGTCTCGAACACTTGCTCCGCGGGAAAGATCATTGACCGGTTTGGCGAGGCCTTGAAGCACAGGGCCAATCGCCACCGCCCCAGCACTGCGTTGCACAGCCTTATAGGTGGTGTTTCCCGTGTTGAGGTCGGGAAATATAAAGACCGTGGCGATCCCTGCAACCTCAGAGCCGGGCATTTTCAATGCCGCGACGCTGGGCTCGCTTGCCGCGTCATATTGAATAGGGCCTTCAATGGGAAAGTCAGGTTTTCTCTCTCGCACCAGACGAGTGGCTTCGCGGACTTTGTCCACGTCGGCTCCCTGACCTGATTCGCCGGTGGAATACGACAGCATTGCCACCTTAGGCTCAATCCCAAACCGTCTGGCAGTGGCTGCGGCAGAAGCCGCGATATCGGCCAGTTGTGCGGCAGTGGGGTCGGGAACTACCGCGCAATCGCCATAGACAAGCACCCGATCTGCTAGGCACATCAAGAACACACTGGAGACCACAGAGACACCCGGAGCGGTCTTAATGATTTCAAAACTGGGTCGAATGGTGTGTGCGGTGGTGTGAGCTGCACCGGAGACCATTCCATCGGCCAAGCCCAAGTGAACCATCATGGTGCCGAAGTAGGACACGTCAGTGACGATGTCCCGGGCGTCCTCCACTGTCATTCCTTTATGTGCACGCAACACGGCGTACTCCTCGGCAAACCGGGTCACGAGATCTGCATCGTGGGGAGAAATGACCGATGCCTTATCGATATCCACGCCCAACTCTGAAGCACGAGCTCGAATGCGGGACTCATCTCCTAACAGTGTGATGGTGGCGACATCGCGTGAGAGCAGTGTCGCTGTTGCTCTAATGATTCGATCATCATCGCCTTCGGGCAGGACAATGTGCTTCTTATTGCCCCGTGCTCGCTCCATCAAGGCATACTCAAACATCAGCGGAGTCACCACCTCGGAGGTAGTGATCTTCATCCGCGAGAGAACCTCTTCGGTATCGACATTCTGTGTGAACAATTGGAGTGCAGTGTCATATTTTCGCTGCGAATCAGCGGCAAAACGCCCCCGGGCAGAGACCACATGGAGCACTGATTCATAGGTGTCATAGTCGGTGGAGATAATCGGAATGTGATGATCGATTCCGGAAATTAGCGAGAGGACCTGCTCGGAAAGAGGGAAGCCCCCGTAGACAATCAATGCCGAGAGGCTAGGGAAATTGTCACTGTGATGGGCCATCAAGACGCCCAAAATGGCATCAGTTCTATCCCCCGGGATAAGAATGGCAAATCCTTCTTTGAGTCGGGCGATGATGTGCTCTACTGACATCGCACCCACCATCACGCCCAACGCCTCACGATCGAGAAGCTGCTCGTCACCTCGAATCAGACTGCCCTCAATCGCAGACATCACACTGCGCACTGTGGGGGCAACCAAGAATGCGTCTTCAGGAATCAGGGTCGAATACACCTGGGGGTCAAGGGCTGAAATGTGGCTCAGGACCTCTTCCTGCGCGCTAGTGTCAGCCCTATTGACCACTACGGATATAACACTTGCGTGATGCGCACGAATCTCTCCCATAGCCGATTGGACAACCCTCAAGACATCGGCCGGGGTACGCGCTGACATAGTTCCACTAGCACCCACAGGGCCGTGTGGGTCTCGACCCGTCACCACCATGACTATGGGTGCTGCGATATTGGCAGCGATTCGTGCATTAAATTCAAACTCGGTGGGATTACCCACATCCGTATAGTCAGATCCGAGAATCACCACAGCATTGCACTGGCGCTCCACCGCTCGATATTTTTCAACGATGACGGCCAGAGCTGCGTCTGGGTCCGCATGCACATCGTCATAGGTCACCCCGATGCATTGGTCATAATCAAGATTGACATCGTCGTGGTCGAGGAGGAGATCCAATACATAGTCCCGCGTTGCATGCGAGTGGGAAATGGGCCGAAAAACCCCGACTTTATCTACTTTGGCCCGCAGTGCATCCAGGATTCCCAGCGCCACCGTTGACTTCCCTGAGAAGCCCTCGACAGAGGTGATGTAGATGCTCGTTGCCACGTCTCAACAATACGGCGCGGTGAGAGAACTAAGAAGACTCCCCGCGCACCCGCCAGAGCCCAGTTACCCTTGCTACGTTTCCGTCCTGGGGGAGTTAGCCAAGTTAGCGCCACGCGAGGAGCCACCCCAAGTTTATCGTTAGGATAGGGGGCGCGTTGCTCGTCCTTGGATAAGTAGCGCAATCGGAGAATTCGCCTAGTGGCCTATGGCGCACGCTTGGAAAGCGTGTTGGGTGAAAGCCCTCGGGGGTTCGAATCCCCCATTCTCCGCGAATATTGGTCGATAAGGTGATGGTATGAGCACCCTTGCCGACGTAGCCAAACTTGCGAAAGTTTCTAAGTCGACTGCGTCCAGGGCGCTCTCTGGCCGAGGTTCTGTCTCTGCGGCGACTCAGAAGCAAGTGGCAGACGCTGCAAGTGAACTTGGTTTCGTTCCCTCCAGCGCTGCAGAGAGCCTTGCCACTGGAAGATCAAAAAACATTGCTGTGGTCACACCCTTTATTAACCGCTGGTTCTACTCAGAAGTCATCGACGGAGTAGAAAGCGCGCTTATTGGTGCGGGGTATGACTTGACCCTTTATCGCTTGTCGGATAAAACAGCTCAGCGGGAAGCCTTGTTTGACTACTTCCTTGTCCGCAAAGGAGTGGACGCGGTGATTGCCCTGACCTTGTTTATCAGCGATGACGAAGTCAAGCGGTTGCGCAAGCTAGGCAAGCCCATTGTCGGAATCGGTGGACGTATCCCCCATGTGCCAACCTTCTCCATTGATGACGTGGTCACGGCTCGGCGAGCAACGGAACATCTCATAGAACTAGGTCACACTCGAATCGTCCATGTCGGGGGAGACCAGGAGCACCAGCTGGATTTCATGGTCCACTCCAACCGTCTTGCTGGATTCCGCCAAGCGCTCGAAGCCGCCAAGCTCTCTCATCCCGGAGATTTCATCGCCGATGACTTTGACATCGCAGGGGGATACCGAAGCGGCATGAAAGCGCTACGTGATTCCTCTTCGAGGCCCACGGCGATTATGGCCGGTTCTGATGAAATTGCGATTGGGGTGATGACAGCGGCCAGAGAACTGGGCATCCGTGTCCCTGAAGACCTCTCGGTGATTGGGATCGATGGCCACCCGTTAGGCGAAACCTTCAAGCTCACAACCATGAATCAGCACCCAGCAACGCAGGGAGCCATGGCGGTCTCGCAAGCTTTCGCACAGCTAGGCGGGGCATGGGACGAAACAGATGACGCCCACCTCGAACTCCAAGTTGATTTGAAAGTCCGGGGAAGTACAGCACCACCGGCTTCTTAACGAGGTTTGGCGCCCACCGAAGTGGACGCCATACCTTAGGAACTTCGGACTACTTGAGGGTGACGGTTCCGCCAGCCTCTTCGAGAGCAGCCTTGGCCTTTTCAGCGGTTTCCTTGTTTGCGCCCTCGAGCACAACACCAGGAGCGCCGTCAACGAGTGCCTTTGCCTCGCCCAAGCCGAGGCTGGTGAGTGCGCGCACCTCCTTGATGACCTGGATCTTCTTGTCGCCAGCAGCTTCAAGAACGACATCAAAAGAGTCCTTCTCTTCAGCAGCGGCAGCGTCTCCGCCACCAGCTGCGGGTGCGCCAGCAGCAGCCACAGCAACGGGAGCCGCTGCGGTTACTTCGAATACTTCTTCGAACTTCTTGACGAACTCACTGAGTTCAATCAGGGAAAGCTCCTTGAAACCTTCAATGAGGTCATCGGATGAGAGCTTGGCCATTATTTCTCCTTCGTTGTTATCGATTTAATCTCGCTGGAGTTATCCAGCGGACTCCTGCTTCTGGCGTAAGGCGTCGACGGTGCGAACAGCCTGAGCCAGAGGGGCATTGAACATGTATGCAGCGCCGTACAGCGAAGCCTTGAAGGCGCCTGCGAGCTTCGCGAGCAGGACCTCTCGGGTTTCGAGGTTGGCAAGCTGCATGACCTCTGCTGGCGAAATAGCGGCGCCATCGAAATAGCCCCCCTTGATAACCAGCTGTGGGTTTTCCTTGGCAAAGTCACGCAAGCTCTTGGCTACGGTCACGGCATCGCCGTGAATGAAAGCTAGAGCGGAAGGGCCAACGAGAAGGCCATCGAACGCGTCGATCCCTGCCTCTTTGGCTGCAATCCTGGTCAGCGTGTTCTTCACCACGGCATAGGTAGCGTCGGACTGAATGCCGCGACGAAGCTGCTTTAGCTGCGTCACGCTCAATCCGCGATACTCAGTCAGCACAATGGCCGACGACTGACGGAAATGATCTGTCAGCTCGGCGACCGTTGCTTCCTTGTTCGCCATGGTGCTCCTTTTATCTAACGGGTTGTGTACCGAAGGAGCGGGCATGAAAAAAGCTCCGGCGCAAGCGCACGGAGCGGAAACATCTTCACAGAGATATTGCTACTGACATACACCTGCGCGGGCCCAGGGATTGCTCCCTTTACTTCGGTGGAATGAACTTTCGCTCACTCCACAACCAGCGGTCTTCGGTCCTATAAGAGTATGCGAGTGGGCGCTATTGCGCAAGCTATTGGGTCGGAATAACCACGCTGAACACAGTTTTTCCGGGTCGGGAGGACAAAGTGACCTCACCCCCGTGAGCTTTCACGATCGTGTCCACAATGGAGAGACCCAATCCGGTGCTCCCCGAGGTTCTGGCCCTGGAAGAATCTCCACGAGCAAATCTTTGAAACAATCGCTTTCTCGCATCCCTGGGAATGCCGGGCCCAGAATCCTCCACCTGCAGGGTGGTCTTGTTTCCCGATTGCTTCACCCGTACTTCAACTGTCGTTCCCGGAGGGGTATGGATTCGAGCATTGGCCAAAAGGTTCACGACCACCTGGTGCAACCCCTGACTATCACCGGTGACCATCACGGCCTCATCAACACCTCTCGCGCCCCAATCGTGATCGGGACTGGTGACATAGGCATCAGATAGTGCGTCGCGGACAATATTTGCCAAATCCACGGGTTCCTTGGAAATCGCTTCGCCCTCGTCAAGACGTGCGAGGAGCAATAGATCCTCCACCAAGGAGGTCATGCGAATGGATTCTGATTCAATACGCGCCAGGGCTTGTTGCAAATCAGGAGATAACGTATCTCCCGATCGCTTTGTCAGCTCGGCATAGCCTCGAATGGCGGCAAGCGGTGTCCGAAGCTCGTGACTGGCATCGGCCACAAAGCGCCGCATTTTCTCTTCACTTTCAAAACGTGACCTAAAGGCCTCATCCACGTGATCGAGCATTAAGTTCAGCGCAGCCCCCACTTGGCCCACCTCGCTATCGTCAGTGGCGTATTCCGGAGGTACGCGCAGGGCGAGAGTCACCTCACCTCGATCCAGGGGCTGTTGGGTTACTGCAGATGCCGTTTCACGAATACGGTCCAGGGGTCGAAGAGCAAAACGTACGAGACCCGCACCAATACTCGCCCCGGCCAAAATGACGATGGCCACCACCACGATGATGATGAGATTGAGCCTTGCGAGCGTGATGCGAATTTCTCGAAGGGGAAGTCCCACCACAATTTGTGCACCTTCGATATTCGCTACCGGTAGCACCCGGTATTCACCCTGACCCTCTAAGAGACGAACAAACGTGGCCTCCCCTGACTCCCACTCCACGGAGCGAAGAGTCCCCACCTGATGACCACCCAAGGGTTGCAAGTTCCCATCACGGTCGATGTAAGCACCAGAAACCTCTTGGTCGGTAATGACCGCCACCACGGTCCCCACGGCAAATCCTGGCCGATTAAGCGAACCCTGGCCCGGTCCCTCCAAGCTTGCTGACACTCTCCTGGCCGCATCAGCCAATTCTTCATCAAGGCGCTCCACCAGGGTGCGTCCCACGGCATAGGAACTGGCGATTCCGATCACGATGCTGGCTAACGCAACCAAAGCGACACCGCCGGCGACAAATTGCCGCCGCAAGGTCGTAGGGCGAACGCGCCGGCGACCAGGCAGCGGAATGGAGTTGGTGGTGGGCATTTAGTCTGCCGGCTTGATGATGTATCCCACACCACGAACGGTGTGAATCAGAGTGGGGCCAAGGGTGTCGATCTTCTTTCGAAGGTAGGAAATATAAATTTCCACAATGCTGGCTTTGCCACCAAAGTCGTAATCCCAGACTCGATCCAAGATATTGGCTTTGGAGAGCACCCGTTTAGGGTTGCGCATCAGGTATCGAAGTAATTCAAATTCGGTGCTGGTGAGATCAATGGGCTTGCCGCCACGGGACACTTCGTAGCTATCTTCATTGAGCACGAGATCGCCCACCCGAAGTTCGGCTTGGTCTTCTTCGCTCACCCCACGACCCGATCGGCGCAAAATACCCCGCAACCGTGCTACCAGTTCTTCTAAGCTAAATGGCTTTGTCACGTAATCATCGCCACCAGCGGTAAGGCCCGCCACGCGATCATCAACGGCATCTTTAGCAGTCAAAAACAGCACTGGAAGGCCTGCGTGAACTCCTCGAAGGCTCTTCATCAACGATAACCCGTCGCCATCGGGCAACATGATGTCGAGCACCGCAATATCGGGGGAAAAATTGGCCGCAGCCTTCATGGCTTGAGCAACACTATGGGCGGTGGTCACATCCCAGCCTTCATAGCGAAGCGACATGGCCACGAGATCCGCAAGGCTTTCTTCATCATCCACAACGAGTGCTCGCATGGGAGAACCATCAGGATGGGTGAGGCGTTGGGTCGAACTATCCAACCCTTTGTAATCGTTCATAGACACTAGTCTTCACTAAATTCTTGTAGTTTTCTATGAAAAACCTATGTCAGGCCAGAGAATCCAATACCTTTTCCCTGACGACATCGGACTCGAGCGATTCCCCGACCTGGAAAAATCTCTCTCCCACCAGCGCAAAACCCGATTTTTCATAGAACCTATTGGCTCGACGATTTTCCCGATTTACTCCCAACCACACTGACGCAGCTCCATCGGCCCTAGCATGCTCCAGTGCGAACGCTATGAGTTTGCCGGCCAAGCCGCTGCCGTGGTGGGAGCCCAGAACATACAGTTTGGAGATTTCCACGGTGGGCCGCAGCGTAATACTGCGAGCAATCTCGGGGTCGCCTGGTTCACCGGAGACGCTCATCACATACCCCACGGCAGTACCGGAGTTCTCTGCAATCCAGATTGCTATCTCGGCAGAGGCAAGGTATTTCTCAAAAGCTCCCGGCGAGAGATTTTGCTCACAAAAAGAACGGATATCTTCTGTGGTTGTGTCTGGCGGGCAGGCCAGAGGAAAAGCCTCAGTCGCTAATTCGGATAACAGGCGGGCATCAGCGGTTGCACACCGCCTGATGCCAGCACCTGCCACCGGTTAGAGAGAGCTGACGTCGAGCGGGATTCCCGGACCAAACGTCGTCGACACAGCAGCTTTTTGGATATAGCGACCCTTGGAAGCTGAAGGCTTCAGGCGCTGAATCTCTTCGAAAGCGGCTTTGAAATTATCCATCAAAGCATCTTCGGCAAAGCTAGCTTTGCCGATCACGAAGTGCATGTTCGCGTGCTTATCAAGTTTGAACTCGATCTTTCCACCCTTGATATCGGCAACCGCCTTACCCACATCAGGCGTGACAGTTCCCGTCTTGGGGTTGGGCATGAGGCCACGGGGGCCGAGAACCTTACCGAGCGTTCCCACCTTGCCCATGAGTTCAGGGGTTGAGACAGCGGAGTCAAAGTTGGTGTAACCACCTGAGACCTTTTCGATCAATTCATCGCCACCGACCTCATCAGCACCAGCAGCGAGAGCTGCCTCGGCTGCTGGGCCTGTTGCGAAAACGATGACGCGAGCAGTCTTACCTGTTCCGTGAGGAAGGCTGACGGTTCCGCGAACTAACTGATCTGCTTTGCGCTGGTCAACACCAAGCTTGAGTGCGACCTCGACCGTTGAATCAAACTTCTTCGACGAGGTCTTCTTGGCCAAAGCGAGTGCTTCGCTTGGCTGATAAAAGTGGCCTTCACTGAGCAGCTGGGCTGCTTCGCGGTATGCCTTGGATTTTTGTGCCATGTTCATATCTCCCATGCTGAGGTCGCGGTAGTTGAGCGTGGCCCGCTCTCCCGCTGAAAAAGGTTGTCTTAGCCGACGGTAATGCCCATGCTGCGGGCAGTACCTTCGATGATTTTGGCGGCAGCTTCAATGTCATTGGCATTGAGATCAGATTGCTTCTGTTCCGCAATTTGACGAACCTGCTCGGGGGTGATGTTGGCGACCTTGTCAGTGTGAGGGGTTCCTGAACCCTTCTTCACACCAGCAGCCTTTTTGATCAGTTCTGCCGCGGGAGGGGTCTTCAAGACGAACGTGAAGGACCGATCCTCATAGACCGAGATCTCGACGGGAACAACGTTTCCGCGCTGAGATTCTGTGGCCTGGTTATACGCGTTGCAGAACTCCATGATGTTCACACCGTGCTGACCCAAAGCCGGACCCACAGGGGGTGCGGGGTTGGCAGCGCCGGCTTGAATTTGGAGCTTGATTAAGCCCACAACTTTCTTTGCCATTACTTTTCCTTTTCTTATCGTGCAGAACTAAAGTTCTGCGCTCCCGCGGAATCGGCCATCCCGAAACGCGGTGGGTGTTACTAGAGCTTGGTGACCTGATCGAAACCCAGTTCAACAGGGGTTTCGCGTTCAAACAGGGATACCAGCACCGTGAGCTTACCGCTTTCTGGCTTGATTTCGTTAATGGTTCCTGGCAAACCAGCAAACGAACCTTCCTTGATGGTGATGGTTTCCCCCACCTCAAAGTCGACCTCAGCAGGCAACATGCGAGAAACGCCGCCACCGACCGACACTGCTTGACCCTTAATGGGGGCAACATCAGCCACAGGGACAGTGGATTTCAGCATTTGGAATGCTTCTTCAAAGCGCAGTGGGGTGGGGTTGTGGGCGTTGCCCACGAACCCTGTCACACCTGGCGTGTGGCGAACAGTCGACCAGCTGTCTTCGTTAAGGTCCATCCGCACCAATACGTAGCTGGGGATACGAACCCTGGTGACCAGCTTGCGCTGACCACTCTTAATTTCGACAACATCTTCCATGGGGACCTGAACCTCGAAAATGAACTCTTCCATTCCCAACGAGGTACGTCGGTTTTCGATGTTCTGACGAACGCGCTTTTCAAACCCTGCATAGGAGTGAACGACGTACCATTTGCCGGGCTTGCGGCGAAGCTCGCTGCGGAATTCGGCATAGGGGTCTTCTTCTTCCGAAGCGCTCTCTTGAGAGACCATGGCGGCTTCGTCCTCGGTTGCTTCGGCAGCAGCGTCGGCTTCCGCGGAGGAATCCACGTCTAAGGCATCGTTGACAACAGCGTCTGCTTGAGCATCAGGAGCGCTTTCCCAGGACTCCAACGCTTCCTCAACGTTCACCTCGGCGTCGTCCACAATGTGCATGGCCTGGTGCTCAGCAGAGTCCACCGAGCTTTCTTGCTCAGCAAGAGTCATGCCCTCCTGCGCTTCATCCTCCTCCGAAGACTGCTCAGCAGCCGTTGCGAGGTCGATGTCACTGGATTTATCTTCAGACACTGTTTTCTCTTCCTTGTTCATTCCTGATTTAGCCAAAAAGGCTTCGGCCATCGCCAAATATCCACGACACTCCCCAGCCAAAGAAAATGTCCAACACCGACACAAAAGCCATCATGATCACGACAAAGACCAGAACAACCAACGTGTAGTTGACCAGTTCTTTTCGGGTAGGGGTGACAACTTTGCTGAGCTCATCGAGAACCTGGCGAATAAAGAGCACCATCCGCGCCCATACTCCGCGACGCGAGTCGCGGTCTGCTTTTGCCTTGTTGACAATGTCATTGCCGGACTCATCTGCTGGGTTTGTTGCCACGATGATCCTTCACTCTTGGGGTGTTTGTGACTTGTTACGGCGTAACAAGTTCGCAGGGCGGACAGGACTCGAACCTGCAACCTGCGGTTTTGGAGACCGCTGCTCTACCAATTGAGCCACCGCCCTACGGCGCGAAATCCACGCCTAGGGGCCTTGGCGAATCCATCCAACACGGGTCTTCTGGGCACAGCAAAGCTTGGCAGATTTCAACCACCTGTTGACCAGTGTAGGCGGGCCATAGAGCATATGCAAAGGCGTCTCAAAAATTAGTGCCGGGGCTGTGTACCCTGAAGGGGTGAGCGATACTTCCCGCGGTATTTCCCAGCGCATCTTGTCCATTGCTGAATCAGCCACTCTCAAAGTGGACGCCAAAGCTAAGGCGCTCAAAGCACAGGGACGGCCCATCATCAGCTTCGCCGCCGGAGAACCCGATTTCGCTACTCCCCCCCATGTGGTGGAAGCCGCATTAGCTGCTGTTCGAGACCCCGCAAATCATCGCTACACCCCGGCGGCTGGCCTACCGATACTGCGCGAAGCCATTGCGGCCAAAACTGCACGAGACAGCGGCTGGGCTGTCTCTCCCAGCCAGGTGGTCGTCACCAATGGCGGGAAACAGGCCGTCTATCAAGCCTGTGCAACGTTGCTTGACCCAGGTGATGAGGTGCTTCTCCCCGCTCCCTACTGGACGACCTATCCCGAAGCAATCGCGCTGGCGGGTGGTATTCCAGTGGAGGTCTTTGCCGGGGCTGGTCAGGATTACAAAGTCAGCGTTGCTCAATTGGAAGCAGCAAGAACCAACAAAACCAAAGCTCTTTTCTTTGTCTCTCCTTCCAACCCGACCGGTGCCGTCATGAATTTCGAGGACACCAAAGCCATCGGGGAATGGGCCGTCGAGCACGGTATTTGGGTGATTGCCGATGAGATTTATCAAAACCTGGTCTATGAACCAGGAATGGACCACGCAGTGTCCATCGTGGAAGCTGCGCCCGGGGTTGCTGATCGCTGCATCGCGGTCAACGGAGTGGCTAAGACTTATGCCATGACAGGGTGGCGCTTGGGGTGGATGGTGGGCCCTCAAGATGCCATTAATGCAGCCTCCAACTTGCAATCTCACCTCTCGAGCAATGTCTCCAACATTTCTCAAATGGCCGCGTTGGCAGCGCTGACCGGGGATCAAAGCGATGCGTTAGCGATGCGAGAGGCGTTTAATGCTCGTCGTCACGCCATTGTTTCCGGGCTCAATGCCATTGATGGCATCGTGTGTCCCGAGCCGATGGGGGCGTTCTACGTTTATCCGGATGTTCGAGGCTTACTGGGGAAGCAATGGGCCGGCACGACGCCGACCACCAGTTTGGAACTTGCCGATTTAATCCTCGAGCAGTGCGAAGTTGCCGCTGTTCCCGGCGAAGCGTTTGGCCCCAGCGGGTATTTGCGCTTTAGCTATGCGCTGGGAGATAAAGACCTCGCCGAAGGAATCTCCAGGCTCCAAGCCTTCTTTAGCGACTAGCCACCACCGCAAACGGCTTAGAGCTCCACCCCTACCAAGGTGGGCTCCGGTTCTAAAAAGATTCCGGTGGCATTAGCCACGGTGGTCACCACATACCTCGCTAGCTCGGCAATGTCTTCGCAGCGCGCCCCGCCACGATTCGTGATGGCTAACGCGTGCTTGCTCGATATTGCTGCCTGAGAACCAGGCAGAGAAAACCCTTTAGTAATCCCCGAGTGCTCAATCAACCAGGCAGCACTGAGTTTCATCATCGCCTCATCCCCGCCAAGGAAAGGCAAGTCAACTGATTCCCCTGCCCCCAAGGAAACGACCACGTCCTGGGGTTCAGGCCCCACCAGCCACCGTGGTGCAGAAGCCGGTAATTTCAGGGCGACCTTTTCCGAGACGATGGGGTTGAGGAAAAAAGATCCAGAGCTTACGGAATCAGGATCCTCTGGTGAGAGCAACATTCCTTTGGAGGACCGAAGTGCCAGAACTGCACTGCGCACCTTCGCCAGTGGAGCCCCCTGACCAACCTCAACTCCCAAGGCGCTGGCGAGTTGGTCATAAAGAATCGGAATACTAAGTCCCTCGTCAGAGGGCTCTAGGGCAAATGTCACACCCAACACAATGCCGCGAAGCACACCAGTTTTGAGTGCGCTGGTGCGAAGTCCCAATCCAAGTTCTGTGGCGGGAATCGTGATGCGCTCACCCGAGGGGTATTCCAAAAAATCAATAGAAACAACAGTCTCAGAAATCTCTGCTCCATAGGCACCCACGTTTTGCACAATGGATGCCCCCACACTTCCGGGTATTCCACTCAGTGTCTCCAAACCCCTCACACCCTGAGCCAGGGTGTGAGCAACAAAGCCATCCCAGTCTTCGCCCGCTTCAGCGTGAATTGTCACGGTGTGACCCCGCGCCTTTTTCACGGTTACCCCCCGCGTGGCGATGTGGATTACCGCGACCTCGGAAGGCTCATCGCTGACGACCAGATTGGACCCACCACCAATGGCCATCCAGTCCGTGCCAGAGCGCCAAATCTCTTGCGCCCCCGAGACAAGGGAACTTGTGGTGGTGAAGTGGTGATAATCACTAATCGGTCCCCCCACACGCATCGTGGTCAGGTCCGCAAAACTGATCACAGCGTAGACACCACAGCAATCGCCTTGCCCAGTACTGTCGCTCCCTCGTCGTTGGTCACCCGAAGCGCCAGCGTGGCAGATTCCTCCGGTGCTTCGCCAAGGCTGTGGAGGGTTACCGACACGGTCACACCTGCAGAACCGGTGACAGGGACATATACGGGTTTGGTAAAGCGAACTTGATAGCTGGTCACCATAGCTTTTCCTGCCAGCCAGGACGTGACGGGGGCAATCGCTAGACCCATGGTCAGCATGCCGTGAGCCAACACCCCATCTAAACCAACAGATTGGGCGACATCATCGCGGTAGTGAATCGGATTAAAGTCCCCCGACGCACCCGCGTAGCGCACCAGTGACTCCCGCGTGAGGTAAATAGTTTCGTTGGCTACTTCATCACCAACGGAGAATGTTGACCAGGGCGTACCACTCATGCCGCGTCCTCCCCAGCTCGAACCACAAGCGTCGACACTGCTGTCACGACAAGCTCGCCCTCCAGGGTCGACATTGCTGTTTCGGAGGTGACCATCGAGTGCCCACCAAGGCTTTGAACTTTGGTCACGGTGAGCTGACCCACCAACTCATCTCCTGCCACAACGAGACGTTGATAATCAAACTTTTGATCACCGTGGACCACCCGAGAAAAATCGATAGTGGCTTCGGGGTGGGCTAGCAGCTGGTGAAGGGTTGCCTCTTGGATCACCACGGGAAACGTGGGTGGGGCTACAACATCTGCAAAGCCTAGGTTGCGCGCATAACTCACGTCGTGATGCAGCGGGTCGAAAGCCATCACTGCACGAGCGAACTCGCGCACTTTTTCTCTTCCGACTACGTAAGAGGGAGTCGGTTCAAACACCAGATTGACCAGGTCGGGATTGACGCTCATGGTTTTAGTCTATTGAGCACCCTTAGAAGAGTGTGGACCCGACGAGGCGATCAAACATGTCCCTGGCGCGCACCTTGTCCGATTTGGATGCGGCGGATAAGTGAACCTTCGCCATGGTCTGGAGGGCGATAACGGCGTGGTGGGCGCGAAGCAGCGACTCATCGTCGTGGCTCATCTCACGGTCATAACCACTTAAAAAGGCCACCTTCAGACTTGGATCAATACGCCAATAATCGTGCTCCAGCGCGAAAGCATCAACAATCCATGGGTCGTATTCACTCATCCCAAAATCGATCAACCGGACATGCCCTCCGGAATCAACCATCCAATTTCCGGGGTGATTGTCGCGGTGAGTGGGAACAAGACTGACCTGATGAATATCCATCGCTCGGGCAATCACGACTCTCGCTTCGGATAACAGAGCTGAATCCACCACCTGCTCGAGCCGAAAAGCGGCTTCTTCAAATCTCGCTGCACATTGCCTAGCGAATTGGTCCGAAATCACCGGAGGAGCTGATTCGTGAAGGGTCCGAATGAGTGCGCCGGCGCGATAGTGGACCAAGGGGTCCCATGCTGATTCACTCAACGACGCAGCTTCGCCAGCCACCTCAGAAATGAGGACCATCTGAAGCGCCTCGTCGCTATCAATTAACTTTGGCGCATCCGATCCCAATGCCGGGGTATACGTCGTGAGGGCTGTCACTTCCCTTTGGTAATCAGGGGCATCTCGATACCACTTCACAAAACAAGTGTCACCAGACCTCGTAGCGATTCGCACCAAGCGACCGGTGTTCGGCCTGGGGGAGCGGTCTTCGACTACATCAACGGGACCGAGGGTGCGATGGACACGATCGAGTACTTCGGCCTCGGAGGAGAGCCCCGGGCGTCTGCTCGTTATCGTGCGCACAACTGTCCCCTACCCACTCTTGGCAATGAAAAACCCCCGCCCACGCAACATGGTGGTCAGGGGTTTTTACAAGCTCATCTAATTACTGGCAGCTGTCGCACTGGAGCAGATCCATGGGATCTACCGGTACTGCGTAGCCTCCAACGTTATCTTCATTCATGGTGGCCTCCTTAACTTTGCTCCGACGCTTTATGCCGGACCACCACTATATACCGGTAATAACAATCCTGTCATTACCCCATATGTTGTGGTCTCGGCGTGTCGATTAATCACCCTAAACGAGACCACTGACCCAGGCGACAGGGAATTGCCCGTTACTTTCACGCCCACCATCCGCAGCCACTGCCTCTCTGAGAGGTTTCCCAGTGCAAAGCACTCTAAAGTTTGAGCAAGAGAAACACACACAATGGAGGAAACATGTCCAAGGTTGTTTTGGAAGCCGGCAACAAAGCCCCCACTTTTTCCTTGAGCGACAAGGACGGCAACACGGTGTCCTTGTCTGACTTCACGGGCACAAAGGTGATCATCTACTTTTATCCCGCGGCTAGCACCCCGGGATGCACCACACAGGCGTGTGACTTCCGCGACAACATGGCCTCGCTGACCTCCGCCGGCTATGTCGTCCTGGGAGTCTCCAAAGATGACCTTCCGGCTCTGCAGAAATTTGCCACCAACGAGAACTTGGCGTTCCCTCTCCTGAGCGATAAGGACCTCACCGTTCACCACGCCTACGGGGCCTTTGGTGAGAAATCTATGTATGGCGAGACCGTCAACGGTGTCTTGAGATCCACCTTTGTCGTGGACGAGTCAGGCAACCTAGAACACGCCCTCTACAACGTCAAAGCAACTGGCCATGTCGCAGGCCTTCGGAAGAAGCTAGGTCTCGATCACTAGAGGGGGCTTACTGGTACACCCCCCGGGACTTGAACCCGGAACCCACTGATTAAGAGTCAGTCACCGACCCCACTAAACACGCGATCTTCCGCC
>ENA-OREM01000368-OREM01000368.1-marine-metagenome-genome-assembly--contig:-NODE-368-length-34569-cov-4.995796_pt1 | contig 34569 bp, 23 predicted proteins | sample MGYA00248623_ERZ508561 | MGnify/ENA primary metagenome ERZ508561 (study PRJEB26227, sample SAMN06264494) | marine metagenome | isolation source: Columbia River Estuary | place: USA:Columbia River Estuary...
CCGCTTTTTCAATATCAATAAATCCATCTTCTAATAAGCAGCTGGTAGGATAGTGTACAAATTTTATTTCACCAATAATCATACTCGTTTGATTAATATTAATCTCAATACGCTCTCTAAATTCCATCCCTATTTGGATTTGGCTTTCAGCAACAAAAGGTGCTACAAAATCATTTTTAAACACCGGCGTTAGTTGTGCGGCATCAAATTCTGATACGCTTTTAGGATAGCGTGCCGATGTTTGATGTGCCTTTTCATACATATCGGCATTAATATGGTTAATGGTATAAAAACCGGTATCCAGAATATTTGTTAGCGTATGTCGCTCCACCGAATCGGGGCGCATGATAAAACTTAATAGGGGTGGATTGGATCCAATATGAACAATAGAACTAAATATGGCTAAATTGGTTTGCCCCTTTGCATCAGTAGTGCCAATGAGTGCAACGCTTCTAAATCCACTAATGCTGTTGATGAACTGCGCTCTTTTTCGCTGCTCCATGTCCATTAACTGAACAAAATTTAAAGTGGTATTCATATTTTTTACTTATCTAAAGATTCTAAATAATTGTTGGCTATTTGTAAGTGCGCATTTCTTTTTTCTTCGGGCATTTTATCAAATGTTTTTACGAGCATGCCTATTCTTGGATTTTGTAAAAAGAAGTCACGGTGTACATGCATGAACCGCCAAAATAAACCATCCCAAATAGGTTGCCATGTTCCCTTTTCGTAATCACTCATTTTTGATAAATAATTACTGCCACTGATGTACGGTTTAGTGGTCATGAGGCCGCCATCTGCAAACTGAGTCATACCATATACATTGGGCACCATCACCCAGTCGTATGCATCAATAAACATTTCCATAAACCACTTATGCACTTCATCTGGATCAAACTCGCATAAAAGCATAAAATTACCAAGTACCATAAGCCTTTCAATATGATGACAATACCCGGTTGCCAATACCTTTTTTATGGTAATATCAATAGGTGCAATACCTGTGGTACCGTTCCAAAAACTTGCTGGAATTTTTCGAGTAAACTTCCAGTAATTCGTAGTCCTTTGTTTTGAACCTTCTCGTTCGTATACAATTCTAATAAACTCACGCCATCCCATGATTTGTCTTATAAACCCTTCTAAAGAATTTAAGGGGATTTTATTTTTATTTGAAAAAGCAATTGCTCGATCTATAATTTGCTGAGGAGCAATTAAACCAATATTGAGCATTGGACTTAGCACAGAATGATGTAAAACGGTTTGTTTTGCTACAATGGCATCTTCATATATTCCAAATTTTTCAAATCGGTCTTTTAGAAATTCCTCAAGCCATTTTTCTGTATCTGTAAAATTAATGGCAAATAAATGATCTTTATTTACTGATCCATAATTATTAGTATAATTTTTTTGAACATACTTTTCAGCTTCCACTACAAATTCGTTAACAGCGGCAGCAGGGACTTTTGGAACAATTTCTTTTTTTGGAAACTTAGACCTATTATCTGCATCATAAGTCCACTTTCCACCAATAGGTTTTCCATCTTTTTCAAGTAAAATATTCCTTGACTTTCTTTGTGAGGTATAAAAATCGGTTTGAAAATAAGTTTTCTTTTTAGAGAAATAGACGTCTACATCGTTTAAATTATTTAAAAAATTAGGGCAATTATATATAATGAGCTCAATGCCATATTTCTTAGAACTTGATTTAATTTTTTTTAACAACCAACTATCAACCGGGTCTACAATATGTATTTTTTTTACCTTATTTGAATGTAGTTTTTCAAGTACTAATTCAATCTTATTTTGAGCTTTTATAGATTCAATATAATGAACTTGAAGCCCCAGATCTTTTAAAAATTGTTCATAAAATTTCATACTGGCCCTATGTAAGACAAGCTTTTCTTTATGATATTGATATTGATTAAAAAAATGCCACTCCTCTATCAAATAGACAGGTCTTTTAGCAACAATAGCAGGATGCTGCTTATATAATTGGTTCGGAAAGATTATTGAAACTTCAGTTGACATTTAGCACTTTTTAGTCTAAATAATTAACAAGATTAACCTCAGATTGTTTTGAATAAAATGAAATAACGCCCTTCTTGGATCAAAAAATTAACTCAAGAACAACAAAGGACCCCTGATTTAACATAAGTCCTTGATTTTCATTTATCCAAATTGATCCCTTTTCCAGTTCACACTAACCTGAGAGCCTTCTGCCATAATGATAGAATTGGGTGCTTGATTGTTTAAGTTAGAAAAAGCATCTCCATACATGGTTCTAAAATCACAATCAATATTGTTATTTAATATTTTGTGTGTCATCCACCTTGGGTGGTGAATCCTATACTCCTGTGTTCTGGAGGGTGATAGTTTCGTAAATCCAAAATAACGTTCAAAAATAAACTCCTCAATACTAGATGGCTCTATTTTATATTTGTTATTATCAGATTGAACTGTAATTGAATTCCATTTGTTTTTCATCTTCCACTCATAATTGATATGCTTGTGTTCTCCAATATCAATAGTATTTTTAGTTGGAATAGATATATAATGTTCTTTATATAATTTATTGGCCAATAGTGCCACAATTTTAAATGGCACCGTTTCATTGATAAACACTACCCCTTTTTTTATTTTCTTGCCTTCTACCTTACGCACATAAAATCTGAGATTAATCTCTTCAAATGATCCAAAGAACGGGATAGGCAGGCCAAATAAACTTGTTTTCTTAAACATAAATCCAACAAGGCTTACATAGGTTTTATACTTATAAAAGTCTAATTCCACCCCCTTAGGTAAATAAGGTTTCAAGATAGAGGGTTCCACCTCATAGTTGGCCATAATTAGATTTTCCCAATTTGCCTTTAAGAAAGTATTCGACATACTTTTAGAACAATATTAAGTATCAATTGTTCACTAGATAAGGAACTGTTATATTTTATCTAATAATAAAATGAGGTGCCTCCTTTTATTTGATCCTTAAAATATCATTTAATATATCTTGTTCAACTCTTTTTAAATAGGTAGTTCTTTTTTCCTGAGACACAAAAGGTACACTCCAAAATTGGCGAGTTTTTGTTTTAAACCAACCGAATACAAATGAATACACACCCATAATTAGTCTCAATTTAACTGAATTAAGGTATAAAAATAATACGGGTAATCCAGGGGCTCCATGTGTAAGATATGTTCTAACTTTTTTATGACTAAGCAATGGTTTTGGATAACCATATAGTTTTGAAATAGGTATAAAATTATAAGCAAAACCAGGAGTGAAAATTTGATCAAAGAATGATTCCAAAGCAGGTGTTGTTCTGAACCACCAAATGGGTGATATAATATAAATCCTATCAGTCCAAGTTATAAGATCTTTATACTCTTTCACTTTTTCTTCCCCGAAACTAAAACTAATATTTTCTTCATAAAGGTCTATAACACGGACTGTTTCATTTTTAGCGTTTAAGGTTGTTTTGATAGTATTATAAATACCATTGTAACAAAAACTTTTTTTATCTGGGTGTGCTATTATTATTAAGTTATTCAAAGTTGTAATTTTTATAATTTGTCAGGTAAATTTTTAAATAGAAACTGTATGTATTTTTGTAAAGTTATAATAATTATAAATAGGAATCAAAATAGCAAAGGACTCCAATTTTTAGTTTACTTTAGACTGACGATTTATAGTTTAATAATTTGCATCATAACTGTCCAAATTCTTTAACGATTTACAAACTTATGAGGGATTTAAAAGCCGGAATTTATATCAAAAGCACTGCCGTTTTGAATGGCAGTTTCTTCGAGCATACAACCATTCTAATCGTTGAACACAATGAAGAAGGAACTATAGGGTTTGTAACCAATAAATTATTTGGCAAGTCGCTGCATGAACTAATTGAATTCAATCACAGTAAACCATTTCCACTAATGGATGGTGGCCCCGTTGATAGAGATCACCTTTTTGTATTGCACAAGCGACCCGATCTCATTGAGGAAGGCAAACAATTACCCAATGGTCTTTATTTCGGTGGCAATATGGAGCAAGTGATTGAAGCCATCAATACCAGTGCTGCTAATCAAGAAGAAATTCAAGTTTTTATCGGCTATTGCGGATGGGATCTGGGAGAATTGGAAGCGGAAGTAGAAGAGGGAAGCTGGACATTCAGTTGAATTTAGACCATTTTTTTACTTAAATTCATGTCCTCTAAATGTATCCCTACTATGCGTTTTATACTTTTTTTTCTTTTTTTATCTAATCTTACATTATCCGCTCAGGTGCTTGACTTCGATAAGTTATCGGCACTGAAGATTAGAAATGTTGGCCCTGCCAATATGAGCGGAAGAATCACCTGCATTGATGCATTAAAATCAAATCCAAAGATTATCTATGTTGGTGCTGCCTCTGGGGGTGTTTGGAAATCTGAAAATGGAGGATCGTCATGGAAGCCTATTTTTGATGAACAACCTACACAAAATATTGGTGCTATCGCTATTCAACAGAGTGATCCTAAAGTGATATGGGTAGGTACAGGCGAAGGCAATCCCCGTAACTCCATGAACCTTGGCATGGGTATTTTTAAAACTGAAGATAGTGGTCGGACATGGAAACATATGGGCTTGACAGCAACTAAAACAATCCATCGAATTATTATCGACCCCCGCAACCCCAATATAATATATGTTGGTGCAATGGGCGATCCTTTCACAGCGGATTCCAATCGCGGCTTATACAAAACCACCGACGGTGGCCAACACTGGAAACAAATTTTATTTTCAAATACTTCTTCTGGTGTAGCAGACCTTGTGATGCATGAATCAAATCCAGCTAAACTTATTGTTGCATTATATGAGCACCATAGAACGCCCTATTATTTTGTTTCTGGTGGAAAAGGTTCAGGTATCTATATCACTAACAATGGGGGTGCGCAATGGGAAAAATTATCAGATGCCAATGGTTTGCCAGCTGGTGAATTGGGACGCGTTGGAATTGCTATAGCACCTAGTAATCCAAATAGAGTGTATGCAAAAGTGGAAGCGAAAAAAAATGCATTGTACCGAAGTGAGGATGGAGGTATGCATTGGAAAATGATCAATGACAATGCTAAATTTACGAATAACCGTCCCTTTTATTTTCAAGATCTTGCAGTAGACACAAAAGATCCCGATCGTCTATACAATATATATCAACCTTTGTCGGTTAGTTATGATGGTGGTGTGAAGTTTGACCCAACACCGATGATACCGGCAGATGAAACAAAAGGAATTCATGCCGACTTCCACGCCATGTGGATTAATCCGAATGATGCACAACATTTTATAATTGGTGGAGATGGAGGCTTGGGCATTACCTACGATCATGGTAAGTCCTGGTATTTTCCAGAAACAATTCCTGTTGCACAATTTTATCATGTGAATGTTGATTACGAAACACCATTCAATGTTTATGGTGGTATGCAGGATAATGGAAACTGGTCTGGGCCTGCCTATACATGGAAGCGCGGGGGCATCCGAACATTGTATTGGCAATACTTGGTGGGTGGAGATGGTTTTCATATTGCGCCCGATCTAGGTGATGCAAGATTTGGTTATGGTACTTCGCAAAATGGAGATTTATATCGTTATGATAAACAAACGGGATATTATCAAAGTATTGCACCTACTGCAAAAGAGGTCTCAACCTATTTGCGATTCAACTGGAATGCTGGATTTGCAAAAGACCCATTCAATGAAACTGGTGCCTACTATGGTTCTCAATTTCTTCACAAGACCACAGATAAAGGAAAAAACTGGAAAACTATTTCAACTGATCTCACCACTAATAATCCTGAACATCAAAAGCCCGATTATGGTGGATTAACGCTCGATGTATCCGGTGCAGAAAATTACAATACCATCATTGCCATTGCGCCAAGTTTTCTTGATAAAGATATTATTTGGGTAGGCACCGATGATGGACAAGTACAAGTCAGTGATAATGGAGGAATTTCTTGGAATAATCTTACCAAAAATATTATCGGACTACCTGATGGAGCATGGATACCACAAATACACGCTTCACGATTTGAAAAAGGTACAGCCTGGATAGTAGCAAATAATTATCGCAAAGGAGACTATGCATCCTACTTATTTATGACAAATGATTATGGTAGAACATGGAAAAATATACTTGATGCAAATCAAGTCAAGGGCTATGCATTAAGTTTTATTCAAGATCCCATGGAGAAGCAATTGGTTTTTCTGGGAACAGAAAATGGATTGTGGGTAAGTATCAATGAAGGAAAAGATTGGATGTCCTTCAAAAATGGTTTTCCAAATGTATCAACGATGGACTTAGTCATTCAAGAAAAAGAATCGGCATTGGTGGTGGGAACCTTTGGTAGAGCCATATGGGTGCTTGACGACTTAAAGAGTTTGCGTGAAATTGTAAGAGGCAATACCAAAGAAAAAATAACTATCCTACCCATGAATGAAGTCATTCAAGTGAAGGGATTATTCATTGCACCTCCGGGCAATATCTGGACAGGATTCGGTACCACATTCGAGGGGGAAAATAGACCCTTCCAAGAAGCGTCCATTCCAATTTATATCAATGAGCTTCCTTCAAAAGAAGATAAGGTGGAAGGATTCATTATAAATAATAAAGGAGATACCATTCGAAAATTAATTGGACAAAATCTGATGCAAGGATTGAATTACATGCACTGGAAGCTTGATGAAGATCGCGTATACTTATCAGGGAACTATGATCCGAATGAATCAAGAGGTATTGCCGTAGTTCCTGGTACCTATAAAGCCTTATTCAAATACAAAGGGGTTCAGTCTAGCACCGATATCAAAGTAATCTCAGATCCACGCTTTAAGATGAAGGAAGAAGTAGATCAGGAATTATATCGATACAATAAAGCGATTAATACTGAAGTAGGAAAATTAAAGACTCTATTTAACTTGGTCAGTTCTTGGGAGAATGAATTGAAAAAAATAAATGAAAAATTATCTAAACAAGCTAAACAAGACAAATCATTAAAAAGGGTGAATGAGATGATGGATGCAGTAAAGCAATTGAAATTAGCTGGTAAAGATAGTCCTGGTGATCGTCAAGTTGGAGCATGGCAGAGTGTTAGAATTACTCCAGCTTCTGCCATCAATGAAGCAGAGAAAGTGGCGATGGCAAGATTAGATGTCCCGTCTGAACAGGATTGGAAGCGAGTAAGCGATGCAGCTGCATTAATTGACGCTTATCGTATACAATTAAGTCAGTTTGAGGTTTCAAGCTGGGGAAAATTTATCAAGCTATATAAAAAAAGCCGCTGATAAAATGGATTGATTATTATTTTAATTAAGACTTTGTAAAAACTAGGCAGTGCTGCCATGGAAGGTTATCTATATTTTTATCAAATCTAAAACCTGCTGCTTTAAATTCTTTAATAGCCTGCGCCTCACTCATTTTGTGAATGGTTTTAATGGGTACAGCTGAATCTTCGGACCTAAATTCTACAAGCACTAATTTACCACCCGGTTTTAATGCAGCTCGCATGGATAATGCCATTTCATAAGGATAAGAAAATTCATGGTATACGTCTACTAACAACATCATGTCAACGGAATTTTCTGGTAAAGACAGATTTTGTTCTGTACTCAATACAGGGACTATACGCGACAATTTTTCCTGCTTGATTCTTTCGTTTAAATAAGCAATCATCTCTGGCTCAACGTCTACTGCAAAAACTTTACCCGTTCCCACCATTTTTGAAAGTAGTGCACTATGGTAGCCACTACCCGCTCCTATATCAGCAATAACCATACCTGGCTTAACGGCTAAATTTTTCAATAATAGAGAGGTGTTTTCTTCCATTTCTCTTTCTTCCCTTTCTAGCCAATCTATTCCATAATGACTCATTACTTGTGCAATTTGTCTACCCATGTACCACTTATTAATTCCGTTGGGATCCCCAGACCTTAGTTTATAACGGTCTTGACCCAATGAAAATAAGCTCAGAGACAGAAAAGTAAAAAGCAGTATATAGGGTTTTAATGTAGGCATGGGACTATTTTGGATAACGAAGTTAATTCTATAAGTAATATTTTTTTATTTTTTATACTACCAAATGTTAGTATAATTGTACCTGATTTGACCTTCGTTGGCTTTGTTTACCCTTTAAGATTTACATTAATAAAATGAATACATTTTTTGACTATCAAAATACACAAGTAGCAAACTTACCCTTGCATCTTAGAAAGTATATTGTGCCTCAAGACTATGAAAAGTATACCCCTATAGATCATGCTGTATGGCGTTATGTGATGCGCCAAAATTATAGCTACTTAAAAAATGTAGCTTATTATCCATATATACCTGGTCTTAAAAAAGCTGGATTGACCATTGAGAAAATTCCAAGTTTACAAGAAATTAATGATGCGCTGACGCTTATTGAATGGGGTGCAGTCACAGTAGACGGTTTTATTCCACCTGCTGCATTCATGGAATTCCAAGCATACAGGGTTTTAGTGATTGCTGCAGATATTAGACAACTAGAACATATTGAATATACTTCGGCTCCAGATATCATTCATGAATCTGCTGGGCATGCCCCTATCATTAGTGATACTAAATATAATCAGTACTTAAGTTATTTAGGCTCCATTGGAACCAAAGCGTTATTCTCTTCTAAGGATTATGCTTTATATGAATCCATCCGTGCGCTTTCTATTATAAAAGAAATGCCTAATGTAGATCAAAAGGAGTTAGCCGAAGCAGAAGCCTTGGTTTTATTCAATCAACAAAACTTAGGAGCTCCTTCTGAAATGGCACTATTAAGTAGATTGCAATGGTGGTCTGTGGAATATGGTTTAATTGGTGATATTAATAATCCTAAGATTTATGGCGCAGGTTTGCTTTCCTCTATTGGAGAAAGTGCTTCTTGTATGCAACCAGAGGTAAAAAAAATAACATATACCATTGATGCTTTAAAAGTTGGATACGATATTACTAAAGAACAACCTCAACTTTTTGTTACACCAACATTTCAAAATTTAATAGATGTGCTTGAACAATTTGAGTCTACGATGGCTTACAGAGTGGGTGGACTTGAAAGCGTTTCTAAAGCCATAGAATGTAAAAATATTTGTACAGCAGTATTTAGTTCAGGATTGCAATTGTCTGGCGTGTTTAGTAAAGTATATACCGACGCCAATCATGCAATTAAATATATCAATACACAGGGCCCAAGCTCGCTTGCTTTTAAGGATCAACTCATAGAAGGCCATGATGTAAATTACCATGCGCATGGATTTGGATCTCCAGTTGGTAAACTAAAGGGCGCGTCTAAGTCGTTAGAGGACTACAATACAGAAGATCTTGCATCGGCTGGTATTATTGTAGACCATGTGATTGCGTTGGCATTTGAGAATGGCATTCTAGTAGAAGGAAAATTAGTAGGTCAGACTTATATGGAAGATAAATTGGTCATACTCAGTTTTGCAGATTGCAAAGTGACAGACATGGAAGGCAATGTATTTTTTGAACCAGCATGGGGCATGTTTGATATGGCCATTGGCGATACCATTGTATCTGTATTTAATGGATCGGCAGATAAAAAAATATTCGAAGACCAATTGCATATTTCCGAACAACCTACCCACCAACAAAACTATACTACCAAGGACTTACATTATCAATCTTTATTTAAACAAATAAGAGTGTATAGAGAACAAGGCAAGTCAGATGATTCCTTGAATGAAATTTGGCAACAAATTAAAAATGATTTTAAAACAGATTGGCTTGGCACTATGGAGTTATTAGAATTAGCCGATACGATGCCAACACAAAAAGCATTAGCCAACGAATTGAGAACTTATTTGAATGCACAGTCTAATACTTATCCGGCTTATTCAAAATTAATTAAGGATGGCTTAAAAATAATAGATACTAAACTGAGGTTTGAATAATTGCCCAAGCAAGCTCAGTCTCGTTATTAGAGAGCGCGGCTTTAATTTGTTGAATTTTTTCTGAAGACAATTTTAATTCATTTGAAGCATTGAATACAGGTACAGTATTGGTATTGGCTAATTGCGCTTTTTCATTAGGGGTGAATGAATCACTTTCTTTTATTGCATTAGGTAACTGATCAAATCCAATCCCTAATTTAGTATTTGGCTTTTCTACTTTAAATAAGTTTGCTTCTGTAATTCTTGCATACCAGTCTCCGCCAAGACGAGCCACTAAATCCAATTTAGCTTGATCAATTTGATTGCTTGCATCAAGGATAGATTCGTGTAAATGTATTTTTTTAATCAGTGCTATTACCAAGTTACCCGCACCTGCCTTCTCTCCTAAAGAAATTACTTCTTGCACAATACATTCCAATTGAATGGGTGCTTCTGCTACCCTTGGTGGTTTTACTAATTCAGATGCCAATTGAGTAAAACCTGCTTTTATAAATTCATTGGTTCCTTTAGGATAATCACAACTTGATAAAGACATTTGTTGCACCATATTATAGTTCACAATATTAATCACACATTCAGGTACAACTTTAATATTTTCAAGGGTATGCTTAGTGGTATTATCTCTTACTCTTCGGGATGGAGAGAAAATACAAATGGGCGGGTTCATGCTAAACAAATTAAAAAAACTGAAAGGACTTAAGTTCACATTCCCCTCTAAGTCAATGGTGGATGCAAAGCAGATAGGTCTAGGCGCAATCGCATACTGTAAATACTGTTGTATTTCTTGTGTGCTTAGTTGATCTGTGTCTAATGTTAACATGAAAATATTTTATTCAATTATTTTTTTAGTGCCAAGATAGACCAATCAGTTGCTTCGGCCTTGATGGTATTCACTAAAGTACCCAATCCGTCGATGGTCATTTTAACTGTATCATTTGCTTGCAGCCATTGTGGTTCGTAATTTGGGTTATGCAATTTGCCTGTTCCATTTAATTCCAAAAAACAGCCTGTACCAACGGTTCCAGAACCAATCACATCACCAGGGAAAATCGTCACTCCATAAGAACATCTTTCAATGATCTCTGCAAATGTCCAGTCCATATCTTTTACATTCCCTTCTGATACTAATATATCATTCACCCAGCACTTCATAGATAAATTATAATTATTACCAACATGTCCTTGTTTTGCAGGCACTAAGTAAGTACTTAATTCATCAGGTGTCACCAACCAAGGGCCAATCACCGTAGAGAAGTCTTTTCCTTTTGCTGGTCCTAAGTTTAAAAGCATTTCTTCCATTTGTAATTTTCGCGCACTCAGGTCATTCATAATTGTAAAGCCAGCGATATATGCATCTGCATCTTTTGCTTTAATGTTTCGACCTTCTTTACCAATTACAATCGCTACTTCTAATTCAAAGTCAAGTTGTTGAAAATGATCTGGCATACAATAAACATCGCCTGGACCTTGCACTGCATTGTGGTTGGTGAAATAAAAAATGGGGTATTGATCAAATTCTTTAATCATCTCTACGCCTCTGTTTCTTCTTGCCGACTCCACATGCTGACGAAATGCATAACCATCTCTGCAAGAAGTTGGTCGAGGCACTGGTGCTAATAAAGTAAAGTCCTTAACAGGCGCTATACTCAAACTTTTATCTGCAATTTTTGAAAGTTGCTTTTCTGTTTGTTGAATTAGCTCATTGCTAGATTGAAAAAAATCAATGATATTTTTGGGCAAGTTTTCATTCACAGATTGTAGATTGTAGAGGCCTTCATGCACAATAGCGCCTAATTGGATTTCACCCGCTTTTAAATAACTAACTAATTTCATTGATTATCAATTGTTTATAATGTAATTCATTCAAAAAAAACGACTTTTTGAGCCGGATTCCTCTAAGTAAAACAAAGTTAAAAATAATTATTTTATAATTTCCTAATAATTGTTAGTATTGTATTCCTTCAAAATCTAAATTATGCCAATATACCACAGTTTGGGAGAGATTCCCCATAAAAGACATACCGCATTTAGACAACCCAATGGAAAACTGTATGCAGAAGAGCTTGTATCTACCGAAGGTTTCTCGGGTATGTATTCATTAGTGTACCATACGCATCCACCCACTTTTGTAAAATCTTTGGGCGAGCCGTATTCAGTGGAGCCAAAAATTGCAAGAGAAAAACATTTGCGTCATACAAGTTTATTAGGTTTTAATATTAAAGCAGAAGACGATTATTTAAAAAGTAGAAAACCAGTTTTAGTGAATGCCGATTTACAAATTTCTTTAGCAGCACCAAGACATTCTATGACAGACTATTTTTATAAAAATAGTCAAGCAGACGAAGTTATTTTTATTCATAAAGGATCGGGCACTTTACAAACTGGATTTGGTAAAATTAAATTTTCATATGGCGACTACCTTGTAGTACCGAGAGGCACTATTTATCAAATTAAATTTGATGACGAAAACAATCGCTTATTCATTACTGAAAGCTTTAGCCCTATTCGTTTTCCAAAGAGGTACCAAAATCAATTTGGTCAGCTAATGGAGCATGCGCCCTATTGTGAAAGAGATATAAGAAGACCAAGTGATTTAGAAACTTTTGACCAAGAAGGTGATTTTAAAGTTTTGATCAAAAAACAAGGATTAATTTATCCATATACTTATGGCACACATCCTTTTGATTTTATAGGATGGGATGGATATCATTATCCATGGGCATTTTCGATTCATGATTTTGAACCCATCACAGGAAGGGTGCATCAGCCACCACCAGTGCATCAAACTTTTGAAGCGAAAAACTTTGTAATCTGTTCCTTTGTACCTCGTAAATATGATTATCATCCACAAGCCATCCCTGCACCGTATAACCACAGCAATGTAGACAGCGATGAAGTGTTGTATTATGTGGATGGCGATTTTATGAGTCGAAAGTCCGTGGTGCAAGGCCAAATTACATTACATCCTGGAGGGATACCACATGGACCACATCCGGGCAGTGTTGAAAAATCAATAGGTAAAGAAAAGACAGATGAGTTAGCAGTCATGATAGATCCATTTAGACCATTAATGATTACCGAAGAGGCATTATTAATTGAAGATGAAAATTATCATAAGAGCTGGCAACATAATATTGAATAGAATAAGAAAAAGTAGAAAGTAAAAAAATAAACAAAGTAAAAAAAGTAAAAATTAAATAATAAAGATGGAAAGCAATCCGAATGACCAAGATTTTTTACCCTTACTTGGTACAGATTACGTAGAGTTTTATGTAGGTAATGCAAAGCAAGCAGCACATTATTATAAAACAGCTTTTGGCTATCAGGATTTTGCTTACAGCGGTCCAGAGACGGGCGATAAAGAAAAAGTATCTTATGTTTTAATGCAAGATAAAGTAAGACTTATTTTAACCACACCATTACATCCAACATCAACCATTGCAAGCCATGTGCATACACATGGAGATGGCGTAAAAGCCATTGCACTTAATGTGAATGACGCTTATGATGCTTTTGAACAAACCGTAAAAAGAGGTGCTAAGCCTTATATGCAGCCCAAAACAATGCAGGACGAACATGGTGAAATAAAAATGAGTGGTATACATATTTATGGAGATACAGTGCATTTATTCATTGAGCGTAAAAATTATAAAGGTGTTTTTATGCCTGGCTTTAGAAAGCATGAAAGCAATTATAAGCCTTCTGCTGTTGGTCTTAAGTATATAGACCATTGTGTGGGCAATGTGGGTTGGAATCAAATGAATACATGGGTGAGTTTTTATGAAGAGGTCATGGGCTTTAAAAATATTTTGACATTCGATGACAAGCAAATTTCAACAGAGTACTCTGCACTCATGAGTAAAGTAATGAGCAATGGGAATGGATTTGTAAAGTTTCCAATTAACGAACCAGCAGAAGGAAAAAAGAAATCACAAGTAGAGGAGTATTTAGATTTTTATAAAGATGCAGGCGTACAACATATCGCTATTGCCACAGATAATATTGTGGATACGGTTACCCAATTAAGTGGTCGTGGTGTGGAGTTTTTAAATATACCATCTACTTATTATGATGATTTATTAGATCGTATAGGACCTATTGATGAAGATGTTGCACCTCTAAAAAAATTAGGTATTTTAGTAGATAGAGATGATGAGGGCTATTTACTACAAATATTCACAAAACCAGTAGAGGATCGACCAACACTTTTCTTTGAAATCATTCAAAGAAAAGGGGCAAAGTCTTTTGGAGCTGGTAATTTCAAAGCTTTATTTGAAGCATTAGAAAGAGAACAAGACCTAAGAGGTAACTTATAAGTTTTTAATTTAATCAAAAACCATTTCTGGGATCTCACCTTCAATGATGAGTTTTCCCAGCGTGGCTTTTTTGATTGTTTCAACAGAAACACCTGGTGCTCTTTCCAACAATTTAAAACCGCCTTCTGGTAAAACAGCAAGTACTGCTAGTTCTGTTACTATTTTTTTAACGCATCTAATACCAGTGAGTGGTAAAGTGCAATTGGGTAATAATTTACTTTCTCCATCTTTATTCACATGCTGCATGGCCACAATAATATTTTTTGCAGATGCTACAAGGTCCATTGCACCGCCCATTCCCTTTACCATTTTACCAGGAATTTTCCAGTTAGCGATATCCCCATTTTCTGAAACTTCCATTGCACCTAAAATTGTTAAATCAATTTTTTGCGCATGAATCATACCAAAGCTCATGGCAGAATCAAATAAAGCTGCCCCAGGTAACATGGTAATAGTTTGTTTGCCTGCATTGATTAAGTCTGCATCCACTTCTGCTTCTGTTGGGAAGGGTCCCATGCCAAGGAGTCCATTTTCTGATTGAAAGCACACAGCAATATTTTTAGGAATATAATTGGCTACAAGCGTTGGGATACCAATACCTAAATTCACATAAGAATTATGTTGTATCTCTTTTGCAATTCTTTTTGCTATCGCTTCTTTATCTAACATGGTATAAAATTTGAATCATCTATTATTTAGAAACTGTTTTCTTTTCAATGCGCTTTTCATAATCACTACCCTGAAAAATTCTATGAATATACACTCCGGGTACATGAATTTGATTGGGATCTAATTCACCTGGTGCTACTAGCTCTTCTACTTCGGCAATGGTAATTTTACCGGCCATAGCCATCACAGTATTAAAATTGCGCGAAGTTGCCTTAAATATTAAATTACCTGCAGTGTCGCCCTTCCAAGCTTTTACAATGGCAAAATTTGCTTCAAAGGCTTTTTCTAATAAATAATCTTTGCCATTAAAATTTCTTACTTCTTTTCCAATGGCTACTTCTGTTCCAATGCCAGCAGGTGTAAAAATTGCAGGCATGCCATATCCAGCAGCCATACATCTAAATGCCAAGGTACCTTGTGGTATCAATTCAACATCCAATTCTCCAGAAAGTAATTGTCTTTCAAATTCTGCATTCTCCCCTACATAAGAGGAAACCATTTTTTTAACTTGTTTTTGTTGCAACATTAATCCAATGCCAAAATCATCTACCCCTGCATTGTTGGAAATACAAGTAAGGTTTTTGATTCCTTTTTTAACCAATGCAGCAATACAATTTTCTGGAATACCGCATAGTCCGAATCCGCCTAACATGAGTGTATCTCCGTCTTTGATATCCGAAATAGCTTCTTCTGCATTAGCCACTTTTTTATTGATCATATTACTAAACTTTAATTGAAATTTTTAATTTTAAAGATTGCTAGATTAAAAATAATGTATTGAACTGATAAATTAGTTTTGTTGACTATTAAGTAAAGAATCATAACCTAAGTCCTTGATTTTCATCTAGCCATACCCAGATTTGAACCCGGAACCTGGTTATGAAGATATTTTGTATAAACGAAGGTATTAAATTGTTGTATGTTATAAAAAACCGAAATCGAATAGAAATAGAATATTATGTCTAAATTTAGTTGTAAATTTTAATGATGATTCAAAAATTAACTAGCTCCCTATTAATCTTGTTGTTAGCATATCAAGTGAATGCTCAAAAAATCAAGTATATTATTCTCAGGCATGCAGAAAAAGATACCACCATTGCTAATGCTAAAATGATGGCATCGGATCCTCCACTTAATAGTATTGGCGAAATAAGGGCATTGTCATTAGTGGACAAACTCAAGGCGCATAAAATCAATCAGATTTATTCAACAAACTATAAAAGAACAAAAGCTACCGCTTCGCCTATTGCCAAAGCTCAAAATTTAAATATTGCCATTTACGACCCTAGAAAACTAGATACATTTGCGACTCAACTTCTGTCATCAGAAAATAGCGGGAAAACTATTTTAATTGTGGGCCATTCTAATACAAGTCCGAAATTGGTTAATTTACTACTTAAAAAAGACCAATTTAAAGATTTGGATGAATCCATCTATGACACTTATTGGATTGTTACAAGTAAAAATGGTAAAATCAGGGCGAAAATGATGAAATACTAATTATTTAATAATCCAGCCCCTCTAAAAAAGATAAATAGACTCATTGTACAATGGGTCTATTTTTTTGCTTAAATTTAATCCATCAAAAACAACCTTATGATCAAAAAAATAATTGCATTACTAAGCTTAGTCGTATGCACTCAATTGGGTTTTGCCCAGGATCTAAATAAAGAATTATCTCCCTTAAAATGGAGAAGTATTGGCCCCTTTAGAGGAGGCAGGTCCAATATGGCATCAGGAGTAATCAATAATAGAGATATCTATTACATGGGCACTACTGGTGGTGGTTTATGGAAAACAGAAAACAGCGGAATGAGTTGGAATAATATTTCTGACGGATTTTTTAAAACAGGTTCTGTAGGTGCGGTGGCTGTTGCGGAAAGCGATGCTAATATTGTTTATGTAGGTATGGGCGAACACGCAGTTAGAGGTGTAATGACACATCATGGAGATGGTGTGTATAAAAGTACAGACGCCGGAAAGACATGGAAAAAAATGGGACTAGACGCCACACAACATATTTCAAGAATTGCGATTGATCCAAAAAATCCAAATATTGTTTTTGTTGCAGCGCAGGGTGCATTGTATAGCAAGTCAGCAGAGCGTGGTATTTATAAATCTGTTGATGGTGGTACAACATGGAAAAAAGTATTGTATGTAGATGATAAAACAGGTTGTGCAGAAATATCAATGGATATGCATAATCCATCTATTATGTATGCTGCCATGTGGGAACATGGTCGTTTGCCATGGCAGGTAATTAGTGGTGGACCAGGAAGTGGATTGTATAAGTCTACCGACGGGGGTAACAACTGGGTGAAAATGCAAAATGGTTTACCAAAAGAAATGGGTAAGATGTCGATTGCAGTATCAAGAGCAAATTCAGAAAAAGTATTTGCATTAATTGAAAGTGATTTTAGTAAAGATGCAGGTGGTTTATATGTGTCTGATGATGCAGGTGCAAGCTGGTCACAAATTAATAAGAGCCATCGCTTGATTCAACGCGCATGGTATTATATCGAACTATTTCCAGATCCAACAAACGAAAACACAGTGTATGTGATGAGTGCTCCTTCCTTGAAATCAATTGATGGTGGTAAAACTTTTACAGATTTTGCTCGCACACACGGCGACTACCATGATTTATGGATTCATCCTAGCAACGGCAAGAACATGGTCATTGCAGATGATGGCGGTGCTGCTGTAACACATGATGGCGGTAAATCTTGGAGCAGTCAAAACAATATGCCCACTGCACAATTTTATAGAATCAATGTAGACAATGAAACGCCTTACAATATTTATGCAGGACAACAAGACAATAGTTCCGTTAAAATTGCGAGTCGCGCCATTGGTGCTGGTGGCATAGATGAAAGAAATTGGACTTCATCTGCAGGTGGAGAGAGTGCATTTTTAGCATTTGATCCAAACAATCCAAGATATGTTTTAGGTGGCTCTTACCAAGGAACAATAGAAGTATTAGATACAAAAACAAAAGGTAGCACCAATATCATGGCTGCGCCAATTCAATACTTGGGTAGGGATGCAAAAGATATTAAGTACCGTTATAACTGGAACGCTCCAATCATTTGGAGTAAGCATGAAGCCAATACTTATTATCATGGATCACAATTTTTATTGAAAACTTCCGACATGGGAAAAACATGGAAAGAAGCTTCTCCTGATTTAACGCGCAACGAAAAATCTAAACAAGGAAAACCTGGTGTACCATTTACAAACGAAGCGGTGGGTGCAGAAAATTATGGCACACTAGCCTATGTGATAGAGTCGGTGCATGAAAAAGGTGTGATTTATACAGGTAGCGATGACGGTTATGTATACTTAACAAAAGATGGTGGCGCTAATTGGAAAAATATTACACCAGCAGGATTAGCTGAGTGTTTAATCAATGCCATTGAAGTGTCACCGCATGATAAAGCAACAGTATACATAGCAACAACTAGGTATAAGTTCGACGACCATACACCTGGTTTATATAAATCCACTGACTACGGAACCACTTGGACTAAAATAAATACTGGTATTGCAAATAATGCATTTACTAGAGTGGTGCGTGAGGATAATGTGGTTAAAGACTTATTATATGCGGGTACCGAATTAGGCGTGTATATGTCTAACAATGGAGGTAAAAGCTGGAGTCCATTCCAATTAAATTTACCCATTACCCCTATCACAGATTTACGCGTGCATCAAAATAATTTAATTGCGGCAACTTCAGGTAGATCGTTTTGGATATTAGATGATTTAAATTTAATTCGTGCATTTAAGGCTGATACAAGCACTGTAAAAATATATACGCCAGATGCTGTTTTATTAGTCATGGGGTCAAGCGAAATGGATGACAACGACGCAGATTTTACAGGCGCTAAATCAAAAGCAGGGGTCAATCCTGCAACGGGCTTGGTCTTGTATTATCAATTGCCTAAGATGGAAGACGGGGTTGAACTCAGTATGGAAATTAGTGATGCATCTGGTAAATTAGTTCGTCGTTTTAGTTCTAAAGCAGGCGAAAACCATAAGAGTTATGAAGGAGCTCCAAGAAAAGATCCAACGCTAAGCAAGGACAAAGGATTGAACCGTTTTGTTTGGAACCTTCGCCACGCAACAATGTCTGCCATACCATATGTATTTATTGAAAGTAGTTTTAATGGACACAAAGCCATCCCTGGCAATTATAGCATTCGTTTAATGGCAGGAGGAAAAATGGTTGGCACCACAACAGGCGTTATTCAAGCCAATCCAAACTTTGGCACGACTGCAAGTGAATACCAGCAGTATGATGATTTGATGCGTTTGATGGAAGGTACAGTTACTGAAATGCACCAAATGGTCAACCAACTAAAAGACAATAGCAATCACTTAGAAACATTGGTTAAAAAATTAAAGTCTGATGCTAATTACAGCAGTGCACAGTATGCAAGCTTAAAACAAAATGCAGCTGACTTAATTGCAAATTTAAAAGCATGGGACGAAGACATGATTCAAAGAAAATCAACTTCATATGATGATGTTGAAAATTTCCCTAATAAATTTACAGCCAACTATATGTTTATGATGAATCAAACAGAAAGTGATATTCCTCAAGTGAATCAACCCAACTTAGATTTATTGAAAGAGTATACTGCTGAGTGGGAGAAATTAAAAGCAAGAGGACTAAAATTAAAAAATGAAGCCATTCCTGCATTCAACAAGCAATTATGGGATTTAGGTATGGGTGCTATTTGGTAATTCACAGTTCAAGAGCACTTAGTTATCGGCATTTATAATGCGAAGCGTAGAATTTTATCGAAGGAAGGGCAAAAAAATAAAGAATTGAATTAAAAGTAACAAAATTCTTTCCTTTAATTTAACATTTCCTGCAGCGGAAATTAAACTAAAAGAAGGTAATTTTGTTACTATATTATGAGATTGAATAAGAATGGTTTTCTACGTTTTTTTTGCGTGATTATTTGCGTTTTACAAGTACAATTTAGTTTTGGGCAGGACAAATTCGTTTTAAACGGAAATGTAAAAGACCAAGCAACCGGTGAGGCCATTATTAGAGCCGTGCTCAGGATTGAAGAGTTGCCAAGTCTTGGAGTGCTTTCCAATGAATATGGGTTTTATGCAATTTCTTTACCAAGGGGGAAATATACCCTTGTTGTTTCACAGTTAGGGTATGAAAAATACAAGGAACAGCTTCAGCTTGATAGTAATTTAAATTTAACTATTTTATTAAAGTCTGCTAATACATTAAAAGAAGTAGTCGTTGAAAGTGGGAGGAAAAATGACAACCTTTTAAAAGCACAAATGGGAACAGAGACACTGAACCTAAATACCATTAGCAAACTGCCTGTTATATTTGGAGAAAAAGATATTTTAAAAACATTGCAACTTTTGCCTGGCGTAAAGTCTGCCGGAGAGGGTAATAGTGGTTTTTATGTAAGAGGCGGAAGTGCAGATCAAAATTTAATTTTATTAGACGAGGCGCCAGTCTATAATGCCTCTCACCTACTTGGTTTTTTTAGCACTTTTAATAGCGATGCTATAAAAGATGCCACATTAATTAAAGGCAATGGACCTGCACAATACGGTGGCAGGCTGTCTTCTGTATTAGATGTAAAAATGAAAGACGGCAATAATCAAGACCTTAATGTAAATGGAGGCCTTGGACTAATTAGCAGTCGAATTAGTATTGAGGGTCCGCTTCAAAAAGAAAAGTCTTCCTTTATTCTTTCAGGAAGAAGAACCTATGCAGATATTTTTCTACGTGCCTCAGATGAATTTAAAGACAATATTTTATATTTCTACGACTTAAACATGAAAGCGAATTTTAAGATCGACGAAAAAAATAAAATATATCTTTCTGGTTATTTTGGAAGAGACGAATTAGGATTAGGCGATGCCTTTGGCATTGATTGGGGAAATAAAACGGGCACAATTAGATGGAACCGAATTGTATCTAGCCGCTTATTTTTAAATAGCTCTTTAATTTATAGCGACTACAACTATAATGTGAAGCTTAAAAACGGCTTGACTAATTTTAATGTTAACTCCAATATTAAAGACCTCAACCTAAAGCAAGATTATACTTTTTACCTCAACCCTAAAAACACATTACGTTTTGGATTCAATAGTATTTTACATACCATTACGCCAAGCATATTTAGCGGAACCGTAATCAATAGTAATCCGAAAAAGGGTAGAAATGGACTTGAAAACGCCCTTTATTTAAGCAATTATTATAAAGCAACAGATAATTTAAGTGTAGACTATGGGATGCGCCTTTCTGCTTATAGCTTAATGGGCGGTGATGCCTATAACATATATGAAAACGATTTGCTTGTAAATACAATACAATTAAATAAGCAAAGCCTTGGCAAGACCTATGTGAATCCTGAACCTAGGATGACGGCCAACTACCGTGTAACAGACCAAGCAAGTATCAAGGCGGGGTATGCTAGAAATGTACAACACCTGCACCTACTTAGTAATTCAACGGCTTCAAGTCCCTCTGATCAGTGGATTGGAAATTCTTACAATATTAAACCTGAAATTGCGGATCAGTTAAGCGTTGGATTTGTGCAAGGATGGAAAAATAATAACTATGAACTAAGTACCGAATTATATTATAAAAATTTACAGAATCAATTAGACTATAAAGATGGGGCTGAAATAAATACATTAGCCGATGTCGAAACAGCAATTCTATTTGGGGTTGGACGCGCCTATGGTCTTGAACTATTATGGAAGAAGAAAGAGGGCATATTGACTGGATGGGTAAGTTATACCTTATCAAAAACAGAAAGAAAAATTACTGGTATTAATCAGGGCAATTGGTATAATGCAAAACAAGATAGAACCCATGATATTGCTATTGTAGGTGTCTATACCCTTAATTCAAGATGGTCTATCTCTTCTGTTTTTGTATACAATACCGGCGATGCGGTTACCTTTCCAACGGGGAAATATTCCATTCAAGGACAAACGCTATATCAATATGCTTCGAGAAATGGAAACAGAATGCCCTCCAATCATAGAATGGACCTGAGTGTGACTTATGATAAGAAAAGAAAAAAACGCATTCAAGAGTCTTGGAACTTCAGTTTATATAATGTGTATGGCAGAGAAAACGCGTATCAAATTAATTTTCAAGATGACCCAAAGGACCTTAGTAGAACTCAAATTATTCAAACCTCTTTATTTAGATGGGTACCCAGTGTCACTTATCAATTCAAATTTTAATGATGCTTAAAAAATATTTTAGTACAATTTTAATGGGGATTTTTTTATTGGGTTGTGAAAAAGAAATTCAACTACCCTTAGACCCTAACCAGTCTTTACTTGTCATTGATGGAAGTATCACAGACGATGCCGGCCCTTATTATATAAAGCTTAGTAAGTCAAATAGTATTTCAGCCTCCTCCAATTTTTTAGCTGTGACTGATGCGCTAGTCATTGTGAAAGACAATATTGGACAAATTGATACGCTCAAGCATGAAAAAGAGGGCGAATACAAAACCAATAAAATAAAAGGTATTTACGGGAACACCTATTATTTAGAAGTGCAAGTTGCAGACAAAAAGTATACGGCCAATGCGACTATGCCAGAAAAAGTTTTCTTAGATAGTTTAAGGATTAATCCCTTAGCAATCAATGGTGAAATTAGATATAATGTCATCCCGGTTTACACTGACCCAATTAGCTTGGGTAATAGCTACCGTTTTATTCAAAAAATTAACGATACCCTTGATAAAAGCTTTTTCGTGTTCAATGACAATTTGAATAATGGGAAAGTAAATCAACGACCACTTAGAGGAGGGTCAGATTCTTTAGAAGTAAAATTAAAAGATATTATTGATATTGAAATGCAGTGTATCACAAGGCCTACTTATTTATATTACTACAGCCTAAATCAACAATCGGGCGCTGGACCAGGCGGTGGCACAACCCCAGCTAATCCTCCTTCCAATATTGTTGGTGGCGCATTAGGTATTTTTTCCGCACATACAGTTCAAAGAAGACAAGTTCAAATCAAATAATAAACCACCTACGCAAAAACGCAAGTGGTTTATTTTCATTTAGCGAGACCGGGATTAAAACCCGGGACCTCAGTCAATTACAAAATTCACTGAAAGAAAAGTTAATCTTATTTAGAAACATAAATAATACCTTCCTTCATAACGAACTTTACTTTTTTCAAATCTGAGATATTTTTACTTGGATCACCCTCAACTGCTATTATATCAGCAATGTAACCAGGCTTAATATAACCTAAACTATCATCAATATGAAAAGCCTTTGCATTTATACTAGTAGCTGCTTTTAAAGCATCTATAACAGGTAAGCCATACTCAACCATAAGTTCCATCTCTAAAACATTTTCGCCATGAGGATAAACGCCAACATCTCCACCCATTCCAATCGAAACACCAGATGCTATTGCATCCTTAAAACTTTTTCTTTTATTTAATACATTGATTGGTGGGTCGGTAACTCCTTTTTTCCAACCGCGATATTGTGAAATTACATCAACAGCTGAGATTGTTGGTATATAAGTTACATTGTATTGTTTCATTAGTTTCCCTAATTCTACATCAATGAAATCTCCATGCTCAATAGTTTCAGCACCTGCCAATACAGCACGACGTATTGCCTCTTTTGATTTCGCATGGCAAACCATCACCCTTCCACTACTTTTTGTAACTTCATTGATGAGTTTTAATTCGTCAAGTGTAAATGAAGGACGATCTTCCCCATTAATTCCCCATCGATAATCAGCATATATTTTAATAAAATCTGCACCTTTCCCAATCTGATCTCTCACAACCCTTATTAAATCATTTCCATCAGCAGGTTCAGCCCCTAACATGATTTGTTGATCACTATCATAACCTTTAGGACCGTAAGAACCTGTTGAAACAATCGCTCTTCCAGCAACCATTAGCCTTGGTCCAATAATAATGCCTTCATTAATTGCCCTTTTTAGTGAAACATCAGAATAGCCTGCGCCTTCTGTACCTAAATCTCTTGCAGTTGTAAAACCAGCCAATAAAGTATTTTTTGCATGAACAGTAGCCCTTACTGTTCGGTAAGAATCTGGTTCTTTCAAAACCTGCGTATCCCAGTCAGTGATATTATATGGGTACAACATTAGGTGAGAGTGCCCTTCAATTAATCCGGGTAAAATTGTTGCATTAGGGTAATTAATTTTTACAGAACCCTCAGGTACTTTGAGTTGTTCAACTGGTCCAACATTAATAATTTTATTATTCTCAATTATTAATGCCCAATCTTTATGCATGACTTCCCCATCAAATAAGCGAGGTGCAGTTATATAATATTTAGTTTGGGAATTTAATTTAATTCCAAAAATAAATATAATGGTTAAAGTCATAAAGTACTTTAAGTAATTAATTTTCATTTTTATACTATTTTATTAAAATTTAATTTATCAATCAAATATCTTATGTTAAGGTACTTAATTTATATAATATTTTAGATTTATTATAATTGATTTTATAAAAAACTTAATTATAAGGATCACGTAGAAGTCAAAAATAAAGCGTTACAGTTTTTCGCAAAGAACAAACATATTTAAATTGCACCAAATAGTTAATAGTAATACCCGAAAATAATATTCATTTCATCCTCACTGGTTAAACCAAAATTAATTATTTTATTGGTGGTATTGTTATAGGTCACCACACTGGTTAATCCCTCTCCTGCTTTCAGCAGAATGGGTGTGGCAAGGTTGATGACTATGGGATGCTCCCAGTCTGTATTTTCATAAACGACCTCTCCATTTCTCGTTCCACCCAGAATTTTAATTTGAAATTTCTCACCCAACTTATGGAAATGCGAGGTAAGTGTAATTACGGTTACTGCTTTGTTAAACGTATAATCGGTTGTGATAGTTTTGCGTGAATTAGCAGGAATAGAAAAATTATAGTTGGCAAAATTTATAGACTGCGCCTCTTTTACAACATTTGCTTGAGATACTGTATACATATTAATATAGTTCTCACCTGTTAAATTGGTAGTTTGTTTATTAAAATAATGTGCATTCAGGTCGAGCGCTCTAGCCGGGGGAACTTTCAGGGCAACGCCTGCAGGAAATGTATAAGTTGTATTTACATCTGTACCGCCACCCAAAAATATATGGTTTTGCATTTGTAAAAAAGTGGTTATGTTAACACTTGCATCTGCATTATACAAATCCCTTAATGTGTTCACTGGTGGCAACAAAGTAGTACTTTGAAACCCATATAAAACAAAATGGTGACTGTTTGGTCTCCCCTGCATGATAATTTTATTGACATAGACTGTGGAAGTATTGGGGGTGGTTCTGTTGACAAACACTTCGCGTTCTGTGTTGGGACTTACTGTAAAAGCATTGATCCCTAATTGAAACCCTTCTGAAGCAGCTGGTGCTTGCATGGGTACAAAAACCTTTTGGCATACTTCTTTATTGACTAGTATGGCTTCATCAACGACAGTTCCTGTTTTGGGCGCCCCTTTTATAATCCATTGTTTGATAAATTCTATCTGTCCCAAGGTCAAATTAGCACCCCCCAATGGCATCGATGCTCCATATTGAGTGGTTGCCTGACAATCAATTTTCTGATACAACAAACTACTTACATAATCACCCGGCTTTACCCTTACCAGGCCGGCTGTTTTTGCTGCAGCATTTTTTGAAATGATATTAATTAAATTATCGTATGCATTAGTTGAAGTTAACAGTAGGTTATGCTGAACGTAGTTAGCATCGTTAGTAGATGCATGACAACCACTAGTTGCACAAGAAGGTGTAAGAATATTGTCCTGAATAATTGTCCAAGTATCTTTTGCAGAAATAGCACCAGTACCTGCCTGATTAGTATCTTTTGCAGAAATGCCATCTGCAACTGCCTGATTAGTATCTTTTTTACAAGATTCCATAGAAAAAGAAACGATTACCATTGCAGTTAAAATAATTACTGCCTCAAAATATTTCATTTGTGGATGTTTTAAAATATTTTATTGAATTAATATCCCCTTCAAGTTTTTGCTTTTAATTTTTTTGATAGCGGACTCAATAGATTTTTCAGGTTCTATGATATTATATTCACCCCAAAAATCTACGTCTGCAGATTTAGATATTTTATCAGACATAATTACGTAGGGACTCAATTTTTGATTGTTTATTTGCAGCTTACTATCTTGATTTTCCCAATTAGTATTAACCAATTCAAAAGTAGTACTATAGGTAGTATTAAATATCCATTTATTCCAATTTAGTTTAAATGAAATATCTCCACGAGAATACGAAAAAATCCATTTATTATTTTGTTGTCGGTAATCAATCTGATAGCTAACTTCTGTTGGGTAAATAACAACTCCTTTTGGTTTTCTACGTGTAAAAATTAGTCCTGCTTTGATTCTATTTTCAACATTAAGTTGGAAATTTGCACTTATGATAGCAAGACTTTTTGCATCGATAAATAATTTTCCGCTATAGAGGGGATCAGGGTCTTCAATGGATAATTTTTGTTTAAAAGAGATAATCAAAACCTGCTTATCATTAATTTGGGTAATATCCTCAAAGTGAAAATTATACAATTCAAATACATTTTCTGAGAATATATTACTTGGATCTTTTATTAAATCAATAAATAAGGCTGAAAAAAGACCTCCTTCTAATTTAAAGTTTACAGTATCTAATTTAGTGTAATCAGCATTTTTCCTACCCTTTAAAATATTGACTTGGTCTTGAATACCTATTGAAAATGGCATTTTTTGAATATCGACAATAGATTCTAAAACTGAGACATAATTACGTCTTTTTTTTATTGATTCTCTGTAAAAACCAATTATCTGAATAGCGCTATCTCCATAATTTTTTGAACGATTATTGAGTACATTTACAAATATTTTATTGGCATCCATCACATTTACAACTACATCTTTGAGTAGAATATTGACAGGTTCTAAATACAATAAATTTTTTTCTTGATTCAAGTCTTTGATTGAGATAACTTTATCTTTATACCCTAAAAATGAAATAATAAGATTTGCGTCTTGTCTATCTGTAGGAATTTTGATTAAGAAATTTCCTTCACTATTGCTAATGGTAGAAATGTTTGATCCAGAAATTGTAATACTTGCAAAAGTTAATTCATTCTTTGTTTTACTATCAAAAATAGTTCCTTTAAAATATTTAAAAGAACTAGAATCTGCATTGTTAATAGGATTTATTTGTGCTTCTGATTTTATTATAACAAGAAAAAAGAAAAACAATCCTATTATGAACCTAAGATAAAATAGGTAAGATTTCATTTTATTCATACATATGTATATTTAATCATATTAAAAATTAATACTCTAGTAAAGTTAATCAATTTATAATAATACAAATAGGGCCCACGATTTAACGTAAGTTCTTGATTTTCATTTAGCGAGACTGGGATTTGAACTAGCCGTATTTAAAAATGAGCTTGCAGTTTTGAAATTACTTTTTTACCTACCTGCTCTCCCAACCAAATTCCTTGTTCAATAGCATCTCGGAAATGAATCCCTCCGTATAGTCGAGATAAAGAAGCTTCCCTGGCAGCTTGTTGAAAGGATTGAAATTTTCGTATAGGAAGTCCAAAAGGAGTTTCTGTATTATCAATAAAGGATTGATTTTCTCCAAAATATTGAGTTAATATTAAAGCGGCAGCACAAGAGACTACACTATGGCCAGAAACATATTCAGGAAATGGAGGAGTTTGTAATAAAGGGGCCCACCTTGGATTGATTAATTTTTGAATGGCAGTTTCAGGTCGAATTCTTTGAGACAAATATTTCTCGTCCCAACATGCAATAAAAGCATCTGCCAAAGCAATTCCTACTAAGGAATGAATTTCTAAGGTTTTAGCTAGTGATAAATTATTTTGAAGGGCGACAATTCCAGTAATACCTATCCAATGCCCACCAGGACTTATTTTTTTGGTGCCAAATTCAACATGTCCAATTTGGGTAACATGGAAGGGGTTACAATCCCAAAAGGAGGCAATGGCAATTTGTTCTTTATTCTTTTTATTGACTACATCATACACTTCTTCCATTTGTTGATAAAAAGAAGATTGCTTAGAAGTATCATATAAGACGGGAGGAATGACTTTAAACGATTGTGCAGAGTCAATTACAAAAGTGCGTAATTTGTTCCAATGTGGTTCAAGTCCTTGCATAAAAGCAGGGGCTGTAGGTTGCCAAAAACCTGGGCCTTTTTTGGGAGTGTACCTAGGTAAATTATTTAGTTTAGCAAAGCCGTCTTTTCGAACATAAGGCATATAATTATTCAAATAATTATTGACTAGCTCTAAAGTTATATTAAAAGTAAATTGCTCCCCTTTATTTATAAAATTATTTTTAATAGAATCTATTTCTTTTTTAATTAAATACCCAGAAGGTAATAAAGTTTCAGAACAACGATATACCATCAAAATACTTGCTAAGTTTTTATCCGCTTTTTTACTTAAAGAATCGGCAATAATAATTGTTGGAAATTCATTTAGAACAGTTCGGTAACTTGAATACTCTTTTTGATTTACTATGTGGTATATTTCATAAGCTGCAATAGTAATATACGCATAATACCTACTAGCAGCTACAGGTGAAGCGACATCATTAACCATAATGTTAGTGGCTTTTTGTAAAGCCAAAACATAGTCCTTTGAGCCAATTATATTATTTGCAGATATTTTTGTATTACTTGATAAAAAAAGTAAACTAATTAATATTATTTTTAAAAAATGCATATTTTAATAATTATATAATAAGGGACTACTATTATTGATACCCATTAGCAGCGTAGACTGCTTATTTTTATTTTTAATCTTAATGACGTCTCTTATGCAGCCCTTAATAGACCAGCCCAGATAGTCTTGACTTGCGGTAGTAAAATTACCTTTACCATCACCCCATAATAGGGTACCATAATTAGCATCCATTTTACCAATCTTAATTCTTACCTGTTCTATATTGCCGCCCAAAAATAAGTCCGTAAATCCATCTTTATTAAAGTCATCAGAAATAATAGCATGTATTGGTGCAAAATTAGCTTCTATAGGGAGTGTTTTTGTATGCAATATCCCTGCTTTATTTTCAAACCAAGTGGTTGCCATATAATTTGCCTTTAGCACCTTTGAATTGTCTAATTGTTCTTTTGTAAAAATATCTTTCATGCCAGCATTAGCATAAGCGTCATAGGTAGGAAATTTCTGTCTTAAAAAGGTCATCTGGTCCGTAATCTCATCTCTTGAGGGCATAGGATATTCCTTATCTTGAATAAAATAGGTTAAAATAGGATCTAGGTAGCCATTTTTGTCAAAATCACTGTAGTAAAGACTTACAGGCTTTTCCTTATCTCCTTTAATTTGAGCATTTAAGCCCCAATTTCCTGCTACAAGGTCTTGGTCTCCATCATTATCAATATCTACCAACTGTAGCTTATTCCACCAGCCAAATAAACTGTCTTTGAATACCTGTTCTGTGGTTTCTATCATTCCCTTTGCTGAAAATTGAAATGCTCTTAAATTAGCCCATTCAGCCGCTACTAATAATTCCCAGTTCCCATCTTTATTGATGTCAACCCATAGGGCATCAGTGACCATACCAAGCGCATTCAATAATCCATTGCTTATAATAGAATCTTGATAAAATTTTCCTTTACCATCATTGACTAAAAGAATACTTTTATCAGATAAGGGATATTTTGCTGGAGAAACTCTTGTGCCAATAAATAAATCAAGGTCGCCGTCCGAATCAAAATCTAAAGGCAGTACAACTGAACCCGATAATGCTTCTTTGGGAATTAAGTCCGGCCTTTTTATAAAATTTCCATCCTCATTTATATACAAGCGATCTTGTAAAAGTAATTCTTCCCCTTCTAATGCATATCCTCCACTTACAATATATAAATCTTGATCGCCATCCGAATCGGCATCAAAAAATACTGCATCTGTTTCTTCATGTTCTATATCTTCTTTAGCTGAAAATTTAGCATATTTGAAAAAATCACCAGAGGCCACTTGCACAAAAATACCGCCTTCTTGCCCTCTCGCTCCCGTAATATAAACGTCAGTAATTTGGTCATTATTAATGTCTGCACTGGTTATTTTGGGACCCGAATAAGAAAGCATATTAGGAATAAGGGGCTGAATTTTAAAATCATTGACTAAATCTTCTTGGTGAATAAAGGGAATGTTTTGCGTAGATTTTGTAAAAACAGTATTTTTTTGAATAAACTGTAAAGGTGATTTAATAGCATCTACTTCATCTAGTATTACTTCTTTATTTAAAAATAAATTTGCATTATAAGTTGTACGCTGCCCATCGGGCCAAATTATTTTTAAGGAATCTAAGGAGCTTTCTTTAAAATGAAACAATAAAGGGGCTTGCATAGCAGATTGAAATCCGTGCACATAAAAATTTTCTAGGGTATAAATTTTTTTACCTGTATATAAAAATAGTTTTGCTCCTACCGTTTGTGCATTTTTGCCTTTGCCTTTAAGTTGAATTTTTAAATAATTTCCTAGCCCATTATTTTCTACCGTAGTATTTTTATAAATAGTAGCTACTTGATTCAAATTATTGACAATTAAATCTAAGTCACCATCATTATCAAGATCTGCATAAGCAGCCCCATTTGAAAAGCCAAGCGCATCAATTCCCCAATCTTTAGATCTATCAATAAAACTTAGAGAATCTGTGTTTTCGAAAATATAGTTATGTAAAGGTGTTGATTGAATTGCCTGAAGCATTGAAAACATTTTATCATCTGTTTTACCTTGATTAAATTTTAATCTTTCATCAGCATAAAACTTCATAAAGTCTCGACTCGTAACGTCTCTACCATATCCGTTGGTAACAAATAAATCTTTGGACCCATCATTGTTAAAATCGGCTAACAAAGCTGACCAGCTCCAGTCTGTATTTGAAACATTTGCTAATTGCCCAATTTCACTAAAAGTACCATCTCCGTTATTTAATTGAAGCATATTGCGCATAATCTGATGATAAAACCCATTCTCAAGCATATTGTTGTAGAGCTCATAATTATCAGGCGCGTACAATAGTTTTTGTCTTCGATTGTCTTCTGGTAGCATGTCCAAGGTATAAATGTCTGCACGACCATCATTATTAATATCTGCTATATCCACCCCCATCGAAAAATTAGATAAGTGTCCAAAAGCGCTTCGTAAACTTTCAGTAAAGCTTCCATTTTTATTATTGAGATATAGATAATCTTCTTCAATATAGTCGTTAGAAACATAAATATCAGGCCAGCCATCGTTATTAATATCGGCTATATTCAAACCAAGACCATATCCCAATGGGTTAGAAATAATACCTGCTTTTCTAGAGATATCTATAAATTTATTTCCAATATTCTCATACAATTTATCGCCTGCATCTGGATCAACCATTTTTTTCACAAAAGCGGCATCAAAATTCCTAAGATTTTTAATATTATGATTTAATAAGAACATATCTAGATCGCCATCCTGATCCATGTCAAAAAAAGCAGCATGAGAACTATAGCTTTTATCATCAAGGCCATATTCTTTGGCTTTATCGGTAAAGGTTAAATTGCCGTTATTAATAAGTAATTGATTAGCTCTAAGAGAAGAATCTAAGTCGCCAGAATAACACACATATATATCCACAAACCCATCTCCATTCACATCTGCTATAGTTACCCCAGTTTTCCACCCACGTCGTCCACCCGTGTTGGATTGACGTGTAATATCTTGGAATTGAAGACCCCCTTTGTTGAGGTACATTTTATTGGGCACTAAATTACCTGTAAAAAACAAGTCTGTGAGTCCATCATTGTTAAAATCGGCTACCGCTACACCCCCTCCATTATAAAAATATTCGTAGGTAATAATATTGAGGTCGGGCGTTTCAGTTAATCTATTACTGAATAAAACACCTGAACTATCTGGTGCAAGTTTTATAAAAACAGGCTTTTTTTGAGCTTGAATGCATAGGGGCAAAGCCCAAACAAAAAGTAAGCAAAAAATATTTTTCATTATGTATAGTACTGCCTAAATTTAATGCATTTACTGCAGTTTATTAAAAACTAAAGGCGCTTAAATTAAGCGCCTTTAGTTTTACGATTGCAAGAAATTATTTCCCACCATCCCACCACACCTTTGTCATAAACTTATCGCCACCCATTCTATCAATGGCAATTTTATAATTTGCTGGATTAGAAGAAATCTCAGATTCCCAATAAATTAATCTTCTTGGTATCTCATTAACTTCAAATCTGTTAGGATCATTTGTAGGCTTTAAGGCAGGGAATCCTGTTCTTCTCCAATTGCTCCATGATTCTATGTCATTTAAATATGTTGCAGCCCAATATTCTTCCCCAATTAATTTTAACTTATTTGCACTTGAAGCAGCAGCAAAACCTCTACCTGCTATATATGTATCAATATCGGCTTTGGTTCTAGTAAAAGAAGCATCAAAGCCAGCCCAATTTTGAATTGCGGCTTGCACTCCATTATTAAAATGTGTTTCTGCACTTGTTGTTAACCAACCTTTTAAAGCAGCTTCTGCATTCATTAATTCAACTTCACCATAAGTTAGTAATATATAGGGATCTTCCCAGTCTAAATATTTTAAATTTAACATTGAAAAAATCCTATTTGCCTGAGAAGTTAATTTTTTGTAAGCATCCGCTTTATCAGTAGATAAAGCCGCAGCAATATTTGATGGAGTATAACCGTTAGGCATTCCCTCTTGATCCTCTACTTTTGTATTCCATGTAGTAGGAACCTCTAAATTGGGAGACCCAATACCACCAGAAATTATCATTAAGCGAGGGTCATTATTTGCTTTCATCCAATCAATAAAAGTTTTTGAAATCTTACAATCGGTAGAGTATTTATAAGTATTCCAATAACCATCGTTTAACCCGTTTCTATTAATGCCTTGTGGGCCAGCAGCAAATTTAATATGCGCATTATCAGCATTTGAGGAAAATGCCCCAGACGCTTGAGCTTCTTTATAAACAGAAGCGGCTGTAGATGCATCAACATTACTCATTCGCATTGCAATTCTCATTAATAATGAATTGGCAAATTTTTTCCATTTAGTAATGTCTCCACCATACAAAAAGTCTTGATTTCCCATTGATTTAGCAGAAGAACTCATTTTATCTCTTGCTGCTTTAATATCTTTTACTAAAGATGCATAGACGTCTTTTTGTGATTCATATTTAGGAAACCAATTTTTATCCCCTTCTACTAATCCATAACCTGCCTGCGTATAAGGAATATCACCATATAAATCAGTCATGCGATGAAGATCAAATGCTCTCAATATGACTGCTGTTGAATTGATATTGGCTAAATTTGCATCCCCCTTTGTTTTTTCAATTGCTTGAGAAAATAATCTGATGACGTCAGTGAAGTGTCGCTCCATATAAGCTCCACTATATTGTGCATTATAGAAGTATTTATCCCCACTGAAATAACCAGCAGTTGAAGCGGTATGCTGAATCATGGTTGCAGCATACAACATATTTGCACGGGTATTTTCATATTCACCAGCAATTCTTAGCGTTCCAGTAGAAACTAAGTAAGCCATATCGATGTCTGTAGCTGCGTTTTTATTAACGTTAAGCTCGGTGATATCTTTTGCACACGACACAAAAACTAAAACCATGCTTGTTATCGCGAATATGATTTGAACTATTTTTTTCATAACGAGTATATTATAAATTATTAATATTAAAAGAATTTAGAAATTAACTGATAAGTTAAACCCAAAACTTCTTGTTTGAGGCATGGCAAAATATTCTAAACCTTGTGCGTTGCCAGCTGAAGTATAACCGGACTCAGGGTCAATATTGGGAACATTAGACCACAATAATGCAAGATTACGCCCTACCAAAGAAAAGGTTAGATTTTCAAAATTCGATTTTGCTAAAAATTTAGCAGGCACTACATAACTTAATGCCAATTGTCTTAATTTACCAAAAGAAGCGTCGTACACAATATTTTCAGTTATTGCCGCAAGACGACTATAATAGTTGTCCACGTTTGCAACTGGAATATTCCAGACTTTATTAGCCCCTGTTTCATCCGCTCCTGAAACGGTTAAACCATCCCTACCCTCCAAGGTTTCTTTCGCACGACCATAGGCATAGGCAAAGTAGTTCGTTGATGAAACAATTGATCCGCCTTGACGAAAATCAACTAACATATCTAACTTCCAATTCTTGTACTTGAAAGTGTTATTGAAGCCGCCTGCTATTGGATGACGTCCTAAAGCAATAGCTTCTGCTGCTGCAGATCTGACAGGGTACCCATCTTTATCATAAATCTTCATACCGCTGGCAGTAGTTTTATGCTTAAATCCTATAATATAACCCAATGGTTTTCCAACAATATGTTGAATTCTTTCCCCAAGCCTTAATCTAGATTCTTCAAGGTTGATTGCTTTAATAGGCTCACCTTTTGCGTTTTTTCCTAAGTTTATTACCTCACTAATATTGTTTGAGTAATTAAAGGATACATCCCATTTGAAGTCTTTACTTTGAACCACAACTGCATTTAATAAAAGTTCTATACCTTTGTTTTGCAATTCACCAATATTA
>ENA-OREM01000369-OREM01000369.1-marine-metagenome-genome-assembly--contig:-NODE-369-length-34419-cov-4.065983_pt1 | contig 34419 bp, 36 predicted proteins | sample MGYA00248623_ERZ508561 | MGnify/ENA primary metagenome ERZ508561 (study PRJEB26227, sample SAMN06264494) | marine metagenome | isolation source: Columbia River Estuary | place: USA:Columbia River Estuary...
TAATTTCAGGAATCCCCGAAAGTGTTTTTCCAAAGAAATCAAAATGCGCGTCAACGAGGTCACTACTGAGATAGGCAGAGAACGCTTTAATGACCTGCCATTGGAACCAATCCCGTAGCTCTTCGAGGGACACTCCCGCCCACACATCCTTGAGGCCCTGAACGAAACTGGGCTGGCGAACCACGACCTCGGCTACTGCAGTGAGGGGGATTCCCGTGGCCACACACCATTGCTCAAAGGGGAAACCCTCGAGCGTGCTACTGACCTCCTCTAAGGACCACAAATTGTAGGTGTCTTCGGCATCACGAGAGCGAACCGAGTCCCAGTGGTGCTTGGCCACCGTGGATTCGACGTTGAGCACTCGGAGTGCTCGCTCATGGGGTTGATCCAATCCGACCAGAGCAAAAACCCGTTCAAGGTGAGCAAGAAAAGCGTCCCGGATTTCGTGGAATTGCTCTTCGCGGTAATAGGACTCATCGGGCAACGAAATTCCACCCTGCTCGAGGAACACCACATACCGCTGTGGGTCACCCGGGTCGTTATCGACAAAGAGTTGCCACAGTCCACTGACACCCTGGCGCTCCAAGCGACCCATCATCGCCGCGAAAGCATCTTTGTCTGAGGAAGCCAGGCTCACTTCTTCCAGAAGGGGGAGCAGGGGAGCATGGCCGAGATCTTCAATGTGCTTCTCGTCCATGAAGCTGGCGTATAAATCCCCCACCTTGCCAGCTTCAGTACTGGCATCAACATCGCCGGATCGCTCAATGATGTCCAAGACGGCTTTTTCTGCCTCTTCCGCTAAGACGGTGAAGGCTCCATAGCGGGCTTTATCCGCAGGAATGTCGGATCGCTCAATCCACCGACCATTCATATGGAGATACAGATCATCTCCCGGGTGAAGTTCGGGGTCTCGTTCCTCTAGTTCAATTCCAGACTTAGCCACGCATCACACCCTAATCGCCTCTCCAGAGAGTCCCCTGCGGGTAGCGTTGCGAGCGTGAATCCCCCTTCGTTGCATCGACGGATTGTGCGCCTCGCGCTACCGTCTCTGGGCGCGCTCATTGCTGAGCCGCTCTTTATCGCCACCGACACCGCCATGGTCGGGCACTTAGGTGCCACGGCTCTCGCCAGCCTGGGTCTGGCCAGCACAATCTTGACCTCGGTGGTGGGACTGCTCATTTTCTTGGCCTACGCCACCACCCCCATCGTCGCCCGACGTCTCGGCGCGAAAGATCGCCCCGGCGCCATCAGCGCGGGAATCGATGGCATGTGGCTTGCCGGAGGATTGGGGGTGGTGCTTGCCGGCCTAGGCTTCGGCACAAGCCGCTGGTTAATTGCCGCATTTGACGCCACGGCCGAAGTGAGCCTGGGGGCGGAGGATTACCTCGCCGTGTCGTGGTGGGGACTGCCGGGCATGCTGATTGTGATTGCCGCCACCGGGATGTTGCGTGGACTGCAAGACACGAAAACACCGCTCTACATTGCCTTAGCCGGTTTTAGTGCCAACGTAGTTCTCAATGCTGTGTTGATCTATGGACTGGGCATGGGGTTAGTCGGATCAGCGCTGGGAACGGTCATCGCTCAATGGGCCATGGCCCTGGTTTTTGTGGGCATTGTTGCCCGGCAAGCGCTAAAGCACCATGCCAGTGCTCGACCAGGTCTAGTCGGCATTAACACTGCCGCCCGCTCCGGCGGGTGGCTGCTCATTCGCACGCTCAGTCTTCGCATTGCCTTGATCGCAACCGTGGTGGTGGCTACCAGTTTGGGCACCAAAGAACTGGCCACCTGGCACATTGTCTTCACCATTTTTTCCCTCTTGGCCTTAGCCCTGGATTCCCTGGCCATCGCCGGGCAAGCGATCATTGGTCATGATCTGGGAACGGGGGATCTGGAGGAGGTGCGCAAGGTCACCAGTGTCCTGATTCGCTGGAGCTTTCTTGCTGGTGGATTCCTCGCGGTGTTCATGGGGCTAGCGGCACCCGCCTTGCCGTGGATGATGACCTCAGATAGTCAGATTCGTCAGGCTCTGGTGTGGGTCCTGGTGCTTCTTGCCTTCACCCTGCCTGTGTCGTCCTATGTTTTCGCGTTGGATGGCATCCTCATCGGGGCTGGTGATGGAAAATATCTCGCCGTGACCGGTGTACTCAATCTCGGAATGTATGCGCCCTTCCTGTGGCTTGCCTCGACTGTGGAATGGGTGACTTCGGGGGTCAATCTGGGTGGGTTGTTAATGCTCCAAGTGGCCTTTGGCTTCAGTTACATTGGTGCCAGAGCTCTCACCCTGGGGCTTCGCGCAAAATCAAACGCTTGGATGGTGCCCGGTGAGTCTCGCTAATTCCAGATCCGTCACGACCTGGCGCAACGCTGTCTTTGTGGTCTTCACCATCAATGGAGTGGGCTTTTCTAGTTGGCTAGCAAGGGTTCCCGCTATTCGCGATGGGCTCGAAATTTCCACCTCCCAGGTAGCTGGGTTGTTATTTACTGGTGCTTTGGGTGCGGTCGGTGGACTCGTTTTTTCCAGCCACGTGATTGCGTGGTTAGGCCATCGCCACACCATTCTTTTCTTTGGCCTTATCGGTTTGGTGGGTTTGGCGGGTATTGGAGTTAGTTCTCAATGGCTAGGAAGCTACCCCGCGGCAGTGGTGGCCATCATTTTGGCAGGGGCAGGAAATGGCATCGCCGATGTGGCCATGAATGTAGAAGGGGCTGCGGTGGAGAAGGAACTCTCGCGGGCCATCATGCCGTGGTTCCACGCTTTCTGGTCGCTGGGAACTGTTTCTGGTGCAGGTATCGCTGCTGCAGCTAGCTTTGGGGGGCTAGGAATTGCCTGGCACTCACTGGTGATGGCAGCCCTGATGGCACCCACCTTGATTTACGTCAGCAAATTTGTGACAGATACCTCCGCGCACTCCGATGATGTGGGTGAGGCGCGAACCACCGTGGGGGAACGGATGGGGGTATGGAAAGAACCTCGAACCCTCGCGATTGGCTTAATCGCCTTGGGCATGGCCTTTGCTGAGGGTTCCGCCAACGATTGGCTCGCGTTAGCCATGGTCGATGGCAGAGATTTCACCAATGCCCAAGGTGCCTTGTGGTTTGGCTTTTTCACCGTGGGAATGCTGACGGGGCGGATTGGTGGTGTGTACGCACTGGATCGGTTTGGTCGTGTTCGGGTGTTACAACTCTCGGCCGGGGTAGCGCTGATCGGTTTAGCGCTCGTAATTTTGGTGGCACAACCGCTAATCAGCGGCCTTGGTGCAGCGCTATGGGGTGTGGGAAGTTCTCTGGGGTTCCCGGTCGCGATGTCTGCGGCTGCAGATAATCCCCGCGGTGGTGCCGCGCGGGTCAGCGCGGTGGCAACTGTCGCCTACGGTGCTTTCCTCATTGGGCCACCCCTCATTGGCACGGTCGGCGCTTCCCAAGGGTTACTGGGCGCCTTGTGGATTGTGGTCGCCCTGATTGCGATGTCTTTCTTTGCTGCCCCCGCAGCGAAACCCCCGGTTACCCACAACAGCAGCGTCTAGGCTTTTTACTTGTGCGCCTTGTTATAGCAACCTGTTCTGTTGATTACGCCGGGCGCCTCAGTGCCCACCTTCCGTTAGCAACCAGGGTCATCATGGTCAAGGGGGATGGCAGCGTTCTCATTCACTCCGATGGCGGCAGCTATAAGCCACTCAACTGGATGTCCCCTCCCTGCTCGTTGGATTACCTCAGCCCCGACACCGACCAACAAGACCACGGCGTGCTCGAAGTGTGGAAAGTGCTCAACCACAAGACCTCGGATCTGCTTCTGGTCAACATCCACGAGATTCATTCCGATAGCAGCCATGAGTTAGGCGTTGATCCAGGCCTCATTAAGGACGGGGTGGAATCAGATCTTCAGAAGCTTCTCGCTGAGCAAATCGAAGTCTTGGGCGAAGGGTATTCGTTGGTTCGAAGGGAGTTCCCCACCGCGATTGGTCCGGTCGATATCTTGGCCAAGGACGACACCGGCGCCACTGTGGCCATTGAAATCAAACGTCGAGGCGACATCGATGGAGTCGAACAACTCACTCGGTATCTCGAACTGCTCAATAGAGACCCTCACTTAGGCGTTGTCTCCGGGATTTTTGCCGCCCAAGAAATCAAGCCGCAAGCGCGCACCCTCGCCGAAGACCGAGGGATTCGCTGTGTGGTGCTGGACTACGACGCACTGCGGGGAATGGACGACTTCGAGCAACGGCTCTTCTAGAGGCCATCCCCTAGGCTTTCCTCGTGCCTTCCTACCAAACCGTCCTGCTTGACTTGGACGGCACGTTGGTGGACTCAGCACCGGGAATCGTGTCCACCATTGCCTACACGTTGAGGGAACTGGGCCTCGCCGTGCCTCCTATGAAGGACCTGCTGCGGTGGGTCGGACCCCCGCTACCGGAATCCTTTATGACGCGAGCCGGGTTAGACCGCGAGGGCGCCGACGAAGCAATTCGGATTTATCGCGCCCAGTATCTCGATGTGGGCGCCTACGACGCCAAGCTTTTTGATGGAATCGGAACACTTCTGACCACCTTGCGCGCAGAAGGAACCCATCTGGCGATTGCGACTTCGAAACCCACCACACCGGCCATGGTGATGATGGAACACTTCACGCTCAGCGACTATTTCGATGTCATCGCCTGCGCGGCTGATGATGAATCTCGGGGATCTAAAGAAGAAGTCATCGACGATGCTCTGAGTGGTCTGCGGGCACTGGGTGCTGATACCAGCAGCATTGTCATGGTCGGAGACCGCATCCACGATGTCGAAGGAGCGCGGGCTCACGGTATCGACACCATCATGGTGCGCTGGGGCTATGGGGGACCTGCAGAGTGGGAAGAGGCACACCAGCTGGTAGACACCCCGCGGCAATTACACAAGGCTCTCGGCCTTCCCGGCGGTAATCGGTGAGCACAGACCCTGCAACCTCTGAAATACCACTGCCCGTAACAGGTTCCGTCCCGATGTATCGGGAAGAGAGCCCGCCGCCCACGGCCGCGACACCGTCCATGGTCTGGTGGATTTTGATGGTGGCCGCTGGCGGAATTCTCACCGCCATGACCTTTCCTGGCCAAACAGCAGGATTGTCACCCTTTACCGACCCTTTGCTTGCGCAACTCGATATTGATCGCACCGCCATATCGCTGAGTTACCTCATCGCCACGCTTACCGGCGCTCTGACCATGCCTGTGCTGGGTCGAGTAATGGATAAATATGGAACTAAGCGGGCCATTATTTGGATTGGGGTATTGCTTTCGCTGGTGCTGCTCGGGGCAAGTTTCATGAGCGAAATCTTTGGCCTCACGCTGTCCTATGTCGGTTTACGGATGACCGGACAAGGGGCCCTTTCGCTGGCAGCGACGACTCTCATTGCTCGCACCGTGACCCACCGTCCGGGACTGGCGCTAGGAATCGTCGGTGCCATTGGTTCGGCGGGAATTTCCTTAGCCCCCGTGGGGGTGGAGCGGCTCATCGCATGGAGTGACATCGCCACCGTGTGGCGGATCGAGTCAGCATTAGTTGCCCTCATCGTGATTCCGATTGCCCTGGCCCTGCCCAAGGATGTGCCCCAAACCATGACCGATACGGGAACACATATTGTGGTGGTCCCTGAATCTGGTTACACCGTTGGGCAAGCGCTGCGCACGGGAATGTTTTGGGTGATCGCTGCGGCCGGATTCATAGTGGGGATGCTCTCCACCGGTCTCGCGTTCCACCTGATTTCGATTCTCGGAGCACAAGGGCTGACCACCATTGAGGCAGCAGCGAACTTTATCCCTCAGACAGTTGCGGCGTTGCTCGGGACTCTCGGCCTGGGTGCGATTGTGGACCGTATTGACCCCCGGTGGGGTGTCGCCGCGTCGATGCTCACTATGGCCGGTGCGCTCGGGTTGTTGCCCTTTGTGGGGCCCGGTATTAGTGGAGTGATTTTTGGTGTGCTGCTGGGAGCAGCAATGGGAGCATTACGCGGTGTGGAAGCGGCAGCCTTTGTGCGCTATTACGGCCGTGGCCACATTGGCGCTATTCGCGGTCTTGCCACGGCCATAGGTCTAGCCTCCACTGCGCTGGGACCGCTGTATTTTGCTCTGGGGCTCGCGCTGACCGGTTCCTATGCCGGACCAAGCCTGGTGGCCGCACTCTTCCCCTTATTAGTAGCTCTCTCTGCCATCTTTATTCGGCCCCCCGCTTCGCCGGATACTCTCAAGGAGTAACCCGGGGATAGTCACTCGCTGTGGGGTGCGGCAGTGGGGCGGAATCGACGCAGACGCAAAGAATTAGTCACTACAAACACCGAGGAAAAAGCCATCGCCAGGCCAGCAACAAGTGGGTTGAGCAACGCCGACACCGCTAAGGGAATGGCCGCCACGTTATAAGCGAAGGCCCAAAAAAGATTGCCGCGGATGGTCCCCAAAGTTCTCCTGGCTAAGGAAATTCCATCGCTGACACTCAACAAATCCCCGCTGACAATGGTGATATCGCCGGCACTCATGGCGGCATCTGTTCCCGTTCCCATGGCGATACCCAAATCTGCAGTGGCCAGAGCTGGGGCATCGTTGATGCCATCGCCCACCATCGCAACCTGGTGCCCCTCGGCCTGTAAACGAGTAATGAGGCCAGCCTTTTCCTCGGGAGTAAGCGATGAGAAGACTGTCTCAATCCCCACTTGATCAGCAATTCCTCGCGCTACTACTTCGTGATCCCCTGTGGCCATCACGGGAGTGAGCCCCATAGATCGAAGGTGTCGTATCGCTTCGACACTGGATTCTTTGATGGTGTCGGCAATCACCACAGCGCCAACCACCGTTTCACCGTGCCCCACACCGATGACCGTGTGTCCCGATTCCTGGGCCAGGGCTACTGCGTCCCCAAGCTCAGTATCGGCACTAAAGCCGTGATCGTCTAGCCACCCCATGCGACCCACGGCAGTGGGTTTTCCCGCAACCTCGCCTGCGGCACCAAGCCCCGGTGTGGCCACAAAGTTACTGGCTTGTGCAAAGTCAATGGAGCGCCCTCTCACATATTCCACGACGGCCTTAGCCAGAGGATGTTCAGACCCGGTTTCAATCGCAGCAGCCAAAGCGACCACCTGATTCTCCGTGTGCCCGGCCACGGCGATAACACTGGTGACACTCATGTCCCCGGTAGTCAGCGTTCCGGTCTTATCCAGGACAATCGTGTCCAAACTGCGGGAGCGTTCTAAGACTTCTGGGCCTCTGATCAAAAGCCCCAATTGCGCTCCTCGACCCGTTCCGACCAAGAGTGCCGTGGGGGTGGCAAGGCCCAGCGCACAGGGGCAGGCAATAATCAACGTCGCCACCGCGGCTTGGAACGCCACGTCAACACGGCCATCAAAAATCATCCAGGCAATAAAAGTCACCACCGCAATCACCATCACGATGGGAACAAAGACTGCGGAGATTCGATCCGCCAATCTCTGGGCTTCCGACTTGCCGGTTTGGGCGGCTTCGACCATCGCTGCCATGCGAGCCAATTCAGTGTCGTTTCCGATCCTGGTCGCCACCACCCGCAACAGCCCCGAGGTGTTAATAGTGCCGCCGAAGACCAGGTCTCCTGGACCCACATCACGCGGCAGTGATTCACCGGTCATCATCGAAGTGTCCATCGCCGCTTGGCCCGATTCAATGGTGCCATCGGTGGGAATTCGCTCCCCTGGCCGAACCACCATCACATCACCCACCACCACCTGCCCGAGAGGAACAAGGACCTCCGCATCGCCACGAAGCACCGTTGCCTCGCTGGCACCGGATTCCATCAATGCCCGAAGCGCAGCTCCCGCATCGCGCTTCGCGCGGTGTTCGAGGTATCGACCCAGCAGCATAAAAGTGGTGACCGCTGCGGCGACTTCCAGAAAAATCTCGTTACTACCCTCGCCCGGGGTTCCAAAGAGCGACAACGTCATTGTCATCCCCACAGCGCCAGCCCCGCCAAAGAAAAGCGCATACAGTGACCACCCGCTGGCCGAGAGGACTCCCAACGAAATCAGAGTGTCCATCGTGGCCACGCCGTGTCGAGCATTGATCGCTGCGGCACGGTGGAAAGGCCACGCGCCCCAGATCACAATGGGCAAAGCAAGAGCAGCAACTATCCATTGCCAATAGGGGAACTGCAGTACCGGAATCATCGATAACACCATCACGGGCAGACTGACGCTGCCAGAAATTATCAATCGACGAAGAAGCTCCCCTGATCCCTCATTCGCCTGGGATGTATCCGTGTGAACTTCCGCGCTATACCCAGCCTGCTCAATGGCACTGAGCAAAGCAGCAGTACTGAGAGCGTTTCCCGTGACCGTGGCGCGCTCGGTGGCGTAATTAACTTCCGCCTGAGCACCCTCGACCTTATTGAGCGCCTTTTCTATCCGAGTCGCGCACGACGCGCACGTCATGCCCTCGATATCAAGCGTCAGCGAGGTGCTCATGACCTTGTCGGGGCCCCCACCAGTTCATACCCTGCCTCGGCAATGGCCGCGCTCAACTGTTCATCGCTCACATCAGTATCGCTCTCAACGCTAACGACCGAAAGGCCATCGACCTGGAGATCAATGGACACATCGCTCACCCCGGGGATTGCAGACACCTCTTTCGTGACCGACCCAACACAGTGTTGGCAGGTCATTCCTTGCACCTTGCTCACGATGGTCGACATAGTCCACTCCTTTGGATCAGCACCTTCTTAATGAAGGGTAACCCCGTAAAGGGTCCCAAAATTCCCTTTTTGCGCCGTGGTGGGCCACGATATACCTATGTCCAGTCCCAAAGCCCCCGCCACTGCTGCGGGAATGAGCCCCATCACCGACGCACAGCTCAAGCGTTGGGCTGCACTCGTGTCCCCTGGGGCGTCCCACCAGGATCATTTTTCACCGCGCGATGGTTCTCTGATTGCCTCCCTGCCACAATCGACACCGGCCGGTGTGGAGCAAGCCTTCGTGCGCGCACGAAAAGCCGCCACCGAGTGGTCGAGCACTCCGCTGCGGCACCGAGCCCGCATCATGGTGCGCGCGCACGATCTGGTTCTGGAGCACCAAAAGACACTGCTGGATGTCATTCAGCACGAGACCGGTAAATCCCGCGCCTCAGCTTTTGATGAGGTCGCCGATGTGGCATTGACGGCACGTTATTACGCCCGCAGTGCATCGCGTCATCTTTCCCCTAAGCCTCGATCTGGCGCACTTCCGTTTGTCACCAAAACCCGCGAGCGCTACGTCCCTCGTGGCGTTGTGGGAATGATTACACCTTGGAACTATCCCTTGACGTTGCCCATTAGCGATGCCATCCCCGCGCTCTTAGCTGGCAACGCCATTGTGCTCAAACCCGATGCTGCCACGCCTTTGAGCATGCTCTGCGCTCTCGAACTGTTCATCCACGCAGGCTTGCCGCAGGATCTCTTCCAGGTCGTCTTGGGTGATGGCCCCACAATCGGCACCGCCATTATTAACCACGCCGATTTTGTGATGTTCACCGGATCCACCGCGACCGGTAAAGAAGTAGCTCGCCAATGCGGCCAGCGAATGATCGGTTTTTCCGCGGAATTAGGCGGGAAAAATCCCATGATCGTCTTAGATGACGCGCCCGTCGAGCGAACTATCGAGGGTGCCCTCAACGCAAGTTTTTCAAACGCCGGCCAATTGTGCATGGCTATTGAGCGCCTGTATGTGCACGAGGGTATCTACCAAGAATTCGTGCCCAAATTTCTTGAGGCGGTCGGCAAACTTCGACTGGGAACCGCACTGGATTTCAGCTACGAGATCGGGTCACTGATCTCTCAGGACCAGCTGAGCAAAGTCATGGGTCATGTCGAAGACGCCAAGAACAAAGGGGCGCGGGTTTTGGTGGGCGGTGAGCACAGACCCGACATTGGCCCTTTAGTGTTTGAACCTACGGTGCTCGATAACGTCGATTCCACGATGGAATTGTGTCGTAGTGAGACGTTTGGTCCTGTCGTGGCCTTGTACCGATTCTCCAGCGATGAGGAAGCTCTGGCACTCGCCAATGACACCCGATACGGCCTCAATGCGAGTGTCTGGGGATCAACGAAGCGTGCCACTGCACTTGCTGAGCGAATCGAAGCAGGCAGCGTGAATGTCAACGAAGGCTTTGCTGCTTCGTGGGCCTCCACGGATGCGCCCATGGGTGGCTTCAAAGAATCCGGAATAGGCCGACGCCACGGGCGCGAAGGAATCATCAAATACACAAACGTCCAAACCATTGCCACACAACGATTACTCAACGTTGGCCCTCCCGGGGGCATGAGCGCAGAAGCGTTTTCTGCGACCATGACCAAAGGGTTACGCCTGATGAAATATCTACCCTGGAGGGATTAGGACACCATGACCGAGCCACAGAGTTTCGAGGCACAACACGTCTTGATTACGGGCGCCGGGAGCGGAATTGGCCGTCTCATGGCACTGGGGGCAACCCAACGCGGTGCTGCACATGTGGTCTTGTGGGATCGTGACCTGAGCGCCGCGCAGTCCGTTGTCCAAGAAATCTCCGCGCTCGGAGGTGCCGCTTCGGCCTACAAAGTAGATATTTCCCAGCGCGCTGCTGTGATGAAAACTGCGTCCACCGTCCTGGAAAAAATCGGTCATCTGGATGTGCTGATTAACAACGCCGGCATCGTGATTGGCAAAAAGTTCCTTGAACTTGACGAATCTGATGTCACCTCTACCTACGCGGTTAATACCCTGGCGTTGTATTGGACTACTGCTGCATTTTTGCCGGGGATGCTCGAGCGGGACACGGGTCGAGTGGTCACTATTGCGAGCGCCGCAGGATTAGCCGGTTCCTCCAAGCTCACTGACTATTCCGGAAGCAAGTTTGCCGCGGCAGGGTTCATGGAATCGCTCCGGGCCGAGTTACGAGACATGGCCAGCAGCGTCAGCTGCCTCACCGTTTATCCGTTCTATATCAACACGGGGATGTTCGATGGGGTGAAGTCAGGCAGCCCACTACTCGCAATTCAGAACCAAGAAACCGCGACAGCCCGAATTCTCGACGCCATCGAATCCACGAAGCGTGAGCTGCTGTTGCCAGGCATGGTGTATTCGGTAAGAATCTTCCGACTCTTACCCGCCGCTGTTTTTGACTGGATTGCTGATGCCTTCGGCATTAACAAAGCCATGAAGACTTTCCGCGGTCGCCGCACCACGACCTAACAACTATTTCGTAATTCGTGCGCGAGGGGGGACTTGAACCCCCACGCCCTTGCGGGCACTGGCACCTGAAGCCAGCGCGTCTGCCATTCCGCCACTCGCGCAATGATGGTTCCCCATCAACCTGCCGAGATTACCACAGGAGCACTTTCGCCAGGGAGGCCCAGCTTCCCTCGTTGAAATCCCCACGGCACTAGCATCAAAGTAGAGGACAAACCCTCGCACGAGGAGGGCTCAATGGGTTTCTTAGACAGCTTCGAGCGCAGCGTGGAGCGAGCTGTCGGTGGAAGTTTTGCTAAAGCTTTTGCCAGTGGTGTGCATCCCGTGGAAATTGTCGCCGCGTTGAAGCGAGAAACCGATGCTCGGGCAAAAATTGTCTCGCGCACTAGAACCCTGGCCCCCCATCATTTCCACGTAAAGCTCTCGCCGATTGATTGTGAGCGCCTCCATGGCCTGGGAGATGATTTCGTGGGGGAACTTTCTCAGGCTGTTTCTGATTATGCAAGAACCCGTGGATATCAATTCTCGGATGCTGTGGTGGTGGCGCTCACCGCAGTGTCCTCGTTGAGCGAGGGGATGGTGGAGGTCACCAGCGAGGCCACCCCTCGCGTGGTGTGGGTTCCCACCCTGAGCTGGAAATCCATTCGGTATGTGCTTACTCAAGAGTCCACTGTGCTCGGTAGAGGAACAGATACCGACATTCATGTGGTGGCCCCCGGCGTCTCCCGTCATCACGCCCAGGTGCGATGGAATGGCAAGCGCGCGGAAATAGTCGATCTCGGCTCGACCAACGGCACAACACTGGAAGGAAAGAAGGTTTCTCGTGCCGCCCTACCGGAGCGCTGCACCCTGGGACTCGGTCAGGCGCGTATCCTGTTTGAGGTAGTTCCACAGGCCGAGGACGCCTACTACGCATTGGCTCAACACAAACTAGCTTCGGCAGAGGAGACACCATGAGTGAACTCACACTCTTCTTGCTCCAACTTGCCTTCCTGGGCCTACTGTGGGCTTTCATTTTTGCGATTGTCTACGCCCTGCGCACAGACCTTTTTGGGCCAGCTCGCCGTCGACTCGACGATGAGCCAACATCTGCCGGCCCCACACCCGCGGCAGCCAAGAACCCTCTCTCGCCTAGCCCCTCAACGCCTAGTGGTGTGGCCTCTACCTTGCTGGTGACCTCGGGTCCTAAAGAGGGAACAGAGATTGAACTGGAACCCGACGAACAGTTCACGATTGGTCGATCTGCCGACTCAAGCCTTGTCGTGCGTGATGACGTAATCAGCACCCACCATGCTCGCCTCATGCTCTGGAATGACCAATGGATGATCCAGGATCTGGATTCCACTAATGGGACTTTTGTCGATGGCAAGCGCGTGGGAATCCCCACGCCTGTCCCTCTCAACACCCCCATAACCGTGGGCACCACAACATTTGAACTTCGACGGTAACGGCGATGGCTCCTGATCTCGTGCTCAGCGCCGCGTCTTCCCATATTGGGAAGATTCGTGCGAGCAATCAGGACTCCGGTTCCGTAGGCCAACACCTTTTTGTCGTGGCGGATGGCATGGGTGGCCACGCCGGTGGCGATGTCGCGAGTGCTCTCGCTGTTCAACACCTCTATGGCCTCGATCGTTCCTACGACAGCGTCGACGAAGCACGCGAAGTCCTCTTTCACGGCATTCTGGATGCTGGGGCCGACCTCACGAGCGCGGTGGAGGAACACCCTGAACTCACCGGAATGGGCACCACCGTCAGCGCGATGATTCGTGTGGGGTCCCAGATGGTCATTGCCCATATCGGGGACTCTCGCATTTATCGCTTGCGCGAGGGAGTTCTGGAGCAAATCACCGCAGACCACACCTTTGTGCAACGGCTCGTAGACAGTGGTCGCATCACGGCCGAGGAAGCAGCGGTGCACCCCCGGCGAAGCGTCTTGATGCGCGTGCTGGGTGATGTCGATGCAGAGCCAGAACTCGATACACACGTTGTCGACACGCAACCGGGAGATCGCTGGTTGTTGTGCTCGGATGGTCTCAGTGGTTACGTCTCCGAGCGAGATATCGCCGAAACTCTTCTCACCATCGACGATGTAGAACTCGCCTGCCACAAATTGGTCACCCAAACCCTGGCCGAGGGCGCTCCCGATAATGTCACCGTCGTCGTGGTGCGGGTGACAGAAGACCTCGACATTTCCCCTCCTGCTGAATCACGCATGGTGGGCGCAGCCGCCGGTCCTGTTACCTACGAATCTGGGCCGATTATGCGCAAGCCGGCCCTTCCCGCCCTGCTTTTCCACCCGCTGCGCGCGCTACCCAGTGCGGACGAGCACTTCGAGCCTGAAGCCAACTATCTCGACGAACTCATCAAGGAAGACCGTCGCCGCCTCATCCGTCGTCGCGTTGCGTGGTCTCTCTCGGTCATTGTCATTGTTTCGGCGATTGTGGGCAGTGCGGTGGCCGCCTATCAATGGACCCAAACCCAATATTTCGTGGGCAACTCCGACGGTGCCGTCGCGATTTATCAAGGCGTCCCAGAAAACGTCGGGCCGTTCGAACTTTCCACCCTCTATGAAGAAACCGGCATTGAGCTCGAGAGTCTTCTTCCCTTTGAACAAGAACGCATCACCAATTCACTGCCTACGCGTTCGCTGGAAGAAGCTCGCGCCATCGTGGATCGACTTCGGAGGTGATGCGGTGTGAGTAGTAATGACCTTGCGGTTCCTCCCGCGTCCCCCGTTGTTGGTCGGGTAGTTCTGCGAGTCAAAATGCCCCAAAAACTTCGTAACTTGGAGTTGGGCTTGTTGATTCTCGCCCTGGGTTTGAGTGCGCTCGCCTTAGCTCTTGTTCAGTGGGGAGCCTTGGGAAAGCTTGATTGGAGCCTGCTCACTTACGCCGCGGGCCTTGCTGGGCTGACTCTGGGTGTTCATTTAGCGCTGCGTTTAGTGGCCCGGGATGCGGATCCTTTTATTGTGCCTATTGCCACCATGCTCAACGGGCTGGGTATCACCATGATTCACCGCCTCGATTTGGCCTCAGGGGCAACCGGGTGGGCTGCAGCAGGGGTGCGGCAAATGGCCTGGACGGCTATCGCCTTAATCATTGCTATCGGGGTCTTACTGCTGGTTCGTAACTATCGAGTCCTCTTGCGCTATCGCTACTTGGCGATGTTGGCGGGTGTGGTGTTGCTCACGATGCCGCTATGGCCAGCTATTGGCAAGACGGTCAATGGAGCAACGCTGTGGGTTGAAATTGGCGGGATTACTCTTCAACCGGGAGAAATAGCCAAAATCGCGCTCGCAATTTTCTTTGCTGGTTACCTCATGACAGCCAGAGAAAGTTTGCAAAAAGTTGGCCGCACGTTCTTCTCGATTCGCTGGCCTCGCGTGCGGGACCTGGGCCCACTACTCGTCATTTGGGCCATTGCTATGGCAGTTCTTGTCTTGCAACGTGATTTGGGAACCTCCTTGCTCTACTTCGGGCTCTTTCTTGCCATGTTGTATGTCGCGACGAACCGTGTCCTCTGGTTGGGCTTGGGGGGTGGCCTATTTGGTCTGGGTGCCTTGATTGCAGGTAGTCAGATTGGCTACGTTCAAGGACGCGTTGCGGGGTGGCTTGATTCTTTCAACCCCGAGGTCTACGACGCCGTGGGTGGCTCGTATCAACTAGTCCAGGGGCTCTTCGGCTTTGCGGAAGGTGGCATCATCGGCAGGGGCTTAGGTCAAGGCCAGCCAAGTTTGGTTCCCCTGGCCAACTCCGACTACGTCGTGGCCGCCTTGGGGGAAGAACTTGGGATTATTGGCATCTTTGGGCTCTTAGCTCTCTATTTGCTCCTGGTCTCACGCGGCTTACGAGTCGGTTTCACGGGCACCGATGATTTCGGCCGCCTCTTAGCCACGGGACTGGGTTTCGTCATTGCTTTGCAAGTGTTCATTGTGATCGGTGGCATTACCCGGATTATCCCGGTGACAGGGCTGACCACACCGTTCCTGGCGGCGGGGGGATCTTCTCTGGTTGCTAACTGGATCATCGTCGCGTTGATTTTGCGCCTGAGTGATGACGCTCGGGCTTCAGTGCGGGCAGATGCGGGGGTGAGCGCATGAGCACACCGCTTCGCCGCATAGGAATAGTCGTATTGGCTATGTTTTGTGCGCTCTTTATTTCGGCCAGTTGGCTTCAAGTGGTCGCTGCCGAAGACATTGCCGATGACGATCGCAACGTCCGCAAACTCTATGAAAGCTTCTCTGCCGAGCGGGGCGAGATCGTGGCCGGTGGTATTCCCATTGCCACCTCCGTTCCTGTTGATAACCAATTCAAGTATTTACGCTCCTACCCCTATGGCGAGCTCTATGCCCCGGTTGTCGGTTACTACACACTCAATCAAGGAAATGCGGGAATTGAGAGTGCGCTGAACCCGTTGCTCACCGGCCGCGCCAGCTCGCAGTTTGTTGCTCAAATTACCTCCCTGTTCACCGGAACGTCCCCCCAGGGCGCCAGCGTGATGCTGAGCCTCGACCCGGTCCTTCAACAAGCGGCCTGGGATGCCCTAGGCGATCAACGCGGGTCTGTTGTGGCCATCGACCCGGCCACGGGTCGCGTGTTAGCTATGGTGTCCAAACCATCCTTTGATCCCAATAAACTCGCCTCTCACTCCTCGTCCTCGGTGTTTGATGCCTACCTGCAACTGGCAGAGGACCCGGGTAACCCCCTGGCCAATCGGGCCATTGCAGGGGATCAATATTTCCCAGGCAGTGTGTTCAAAATTGTGATGACAGCGGCAGCGCTGGAATCAGGTCGTTTTGATGCCAATAGTGAATTCCTCAATGTCCCGGAACTGGAGTTACCCCTTTCCACCAAGTCCATCAAAAACTCTGGTGGGCGCCTCTGTGGTGGAAGTGACACCGTAACGCTGGAAGAGGCCTTCCGCCTGAGCTGCAACATTCCTTTTGCTGAGCTGGGTCTTGAACTCGGCGAGGCAGAAATCGCTTCAGTGGCCGAAGACTTTGGTTTCGGTGCCACCTTAGAAATTCCGCTCACCGTCACACCCAGTTCGTTCCCTCGGGGAATGGATCAGGCACAACTTATGTTGAGCTCGTTTGGGCAATTCGATGTTCGCGTCACACCGCTACAAATCGCCATGATTTCTGCTGCGGTCGCTAATGATGGTGTCGTGATGAAACCCAGCTTGGTGGATGAGATTATTGCGCCAAATCTCAGTGTCATTCGCTCGAGCGAGCCCAGCATTTACTCCAGGCCCTTATCCACTGGGACCGCTGCCGAACTGACCCGAATGATGGTGGGCAATGTGGAGCGCGGTGTGGCCAGTGGCGCCATCATTTCCGGGCTGAACGTGGCCGGTAAAACAGGCACCGCAGAGACCGGCATTGGTAGTGGTCGAACGTTCTGGTTTACCGGGTTTGCCCCCGCAGAATCCCCACGAGTGGCCATCGCTGTGGTGGTCGAAGGCGATCGCGCTGATGGAACGGGTAATACTGTCGCAGCGCCTATCGCTAAAGCTGTTCTGGAGGCGGTGATGGCGCAATGAGACCCACCGCAGGACAGGTATTCGGTTCACGTTATGAATTGCTCTCCCGTATCGCCATCGGTGGCATGGGGGAAGTGTGGAAAGCCAATGATTCTGTCATCGGGCGCACCGTAGCCATCAAGATTTTGAAGGATGAGTACATGGGCGACCCGGGCTTTCGGGAGCGATTCCGCGCCGAAGCCCGGCATGCTGCGCTGGTCAATCATGAGGGCATCGCGAACGTCTTTGACTACGGCGAGGAGGACGGCAGCGCCTATCTCGTGATGGAACTCGTACCGGGTGAGGCCTTGAGTATCGTGCTCGAGCGGGAGAAAATTCTTCCCGCCACGAAGGTGTTGCATATTGTCGCTCAAACGGCTGCTGCGCTTCACGCTGCCCACCAGGCAGGGTTGGTCCATCGCGACATCAAACCCGGAAACCTGCTGATTACTCCCGACGGCGCAGTCAAAATCACGGACTTCGGTATTGCTCGCCTTGCCGACCAGGTTCCCCTGACAGCCACCGGCCAAGTCATGGGAACCGTGCAATACCTCGCGCCGGAACAGGCCAGTGGTAAACCGGCATCGCCAGCGACCGACGTGTATTCGCTCGGAATCGTGGCTTATGAGGCACTAGCTGGCAAGCGTCCCTTTAGGGGCGAATCACAAGTCGCCATTGCCATGGCACAAATCAAAGAGGCGCCACCGGCTCTTCCGGCTTCCATACCCGAAGCAGTTCGTGCGTTGGTCATGTCCTGCATGGCAAAGAAACCAGAGAACAGGCCGGCCTCGGCAGCGGATTTATCCCAAGCGGCGCTTGCCCTGGCGCGAGGAGATGATGAAGCTGGTCTTGCTCTCCTTCCAGCGCCACCGGTCTCAGCAGAAGAATCCTCCAGTGAGTCGCGAGGGGGAGCTTTCACCAAAGATCGCTCCGAGCGCACCGGGGATAAAAAAATCACTCTGGGACGCAACTTCTGGATTTTTGGCGGGGTGGGCGCTGCCGTGGCGATCGCCCTCATCGCCACATCCCTGACAGTTTTATTGCAAACGCCGTCTGAAGACATTGTCGAAGACCCGCTGTTGCCCGTGCTGGTGCCTGAAGAACCTCAGATCACACAACCCGATGTCACCACTGACACCCCGGTCACGGATGAGCCAGAAGTCGTGAGGACGGTGGAGATCACCGAAGCAGAAGTTGTGGGCAAAACTAACGCTCAAGTCGCCGAGGTACTCACCCAAAAAGGTCTTCGTCTCGATGGAATTACGGGCAATATTGCCCCCTCCCCCGATTTGGTGGGTACTGCGTATCGGGTGAACCCTCAAGGCACTGTCGCCAGCAACACCCTTATTGCGGTGTATTTCTATGCCGCCATTCCCCAACCTCCGAAGCCTCGCGACCTCGTCGTCACTCCTGCCTCTGGTCCCTACGAACCACTGCAGGAAATCCTGCTGGAATGGCCTGGATACGCCCAATGTCCTTCTGGGTTTGCCCTCGAGAGCTACACACTTCAAGTGGTGGGCGGAACCATTCTGGATGGTGAGGGCGCCACAGTGCTCCAACCCGAACAAACCGCGGTCAACATCGCCCTCGGCGAAGGTGCAAGCTTCACCGCAAGCTACCTCGTCAAGTGTGGAACGCTGAGCTCGCCACTGTCTGCGGAAATCTCGCTGGAGATCACCACACCCGTAGAACCCGCTCCCGATGTCCCCGCCGTAGACTAACCCCGACTTATTACTTACCCAGAATCCAAGGACATATCGTGAATCAGACCACCACCGGCGCCTGGAGCGGCCGACTTTTGGGTGGACGATATGAGGTCCGCGAGATTATCGGTCGTGGCGGAATGGCGGATGTGTACCTCGGTATTGACGCCAGGTTAGGCCGCCAAGTGGCTATCAAGGTGCTCAAATCCACCCTGTCGTCGGATCCCACCTTTAGGAACCGCTTTCGCTTGGAGGCTATGGCGGCATCCAAAATGTCCCACCCTTCGATTGTTCGAGTATTTGACGCCGGTGATGAAGAAAATGGGCCCGATGGCGCAAGCCCTCCTGGCAGCACCACCCCGTATATCGTCATGGAACACGTCGAAGGACACTTGCTCAGCGACTTGATGAAACGAGGTGCCCTTGAGGAGCGCCACGTGCTCAAAGTGGCAGATGGCGTGCTGACTGCCCTCGAGGTCTCGCACAAGGCCGGCATTGTTCACCGCGACATCAAACCCGCCAACATCATGATTACGGATGATGGCAGCGTCAAGGTGATGGACTTTGGTATCGCCCGCGCGGTGTCGGACGCTACCGGAAATCTTGAACAAACGGCGTCGATTTTGGGCACCGCGTTATATATCTCCCCCGAACAAGCCCGGGGCGATGAACCTGACACCCGCACCGACCTTTATTCCCTCGGTGTCGTGATGTATGAGTTGCTCAGCGGCAAACCTCCGTTCACTGCTGATTCTCCTGTGGCCATCGCCTACAAACACATCAGTTCGATCCCGGCGCCACTGATCGAGGTGGCTCCTGGGGTTTCCCCCGAAGTCATTGCCGTCGTGGAATGCGCCTTGAAGAAAGAACTCGACGAGCGCTTCGCCACGGCTCAGGCTTTCCGTGCCGCGCTGGAGGATATTGCCCAGGGTCGTCCACCCCGCCTTCCGATAGCAGGCGCCCGTATTCGCGTGGAACCTGCCGTGACGGGAAGTGTTCCCACCGCCAGCGTGGAATCGTCCTATCGCAAACCCATCGAAGGCTTTGAGCTGCTCGAAGCTCGGGGAATCAAGCAAGAAAGCGTCCCCACCCTGGCTGTCGCCTTGGGATCCTTGCTCGCTGTGCTGCTGGTTGTCGGAATCGTGCTCTGGGTCTTCACTCTCAACCCCGCCACCACCGCCACCAATGCGGCCCCTCAGGTGCCAGAACTCACCAGTCAGACTGAAGCGGTGGCGACCCAAACTTTGAGCACCCTGGGTCTCAACCCGCAGGTGGAATATGAGGCCAGTAGCACTGTGCCCGAAGGCATCGTTATTCGCACCATCCCCACCTCGGGAATCCGCGTTGGCCCCGGCGAACCTGTCCGACTCATCGTCTCCAGCGGAGTAAAAAGCTTCGCACTGGGAGACCTGCGAAACATCGATATCGAGCAAGCGCGCGCTGAGATTGAAGCCCAGGGACTGATTGTCGGTGAGGTCATCGAAACCTATTCACCAAGCCTCACGGCCGGGACCGTCATGGCCACAACACCAGAGGTGGATTCACCCATGCGCCCCGGGGACACCGTCACCATCACGGTATCTAACGGTTTGGTCCTAGTTCCCAATGTGGTGGGCCTGACCGTTGGGGAAGCTAACCCCTTCTTGACCGGCCCGTCCATGCAGCTCTCAGTGCGCCTAGAACTGGCCACGGACTGCCTGGGTCAAACGGTGAAGAGCCAATCGTTGACACCCGGGGAGCACCCGCAACGCTCAGAAATTACCCTGGTTTACTGCGGTGGTGTTTCTCCCGAAGCACCCGCGCCGGTGGGCTGAGTCTCCACCACCCGAGGGCTGAGATTCTGTGCTCGGTCTTTTGCTCCGCTGAGTCCCGCTACTTCTAACCAATTAGCGATCATCATGTATCCACCTTCGGTGAGCACCGATTCAGGGTGGAACTGAACGCCAAAAATGGGGGCGGTTCGATGATTAAGGCCCATGATGACGCCACCGTGTGTCCGTGCCGTCACGACAAGGTCTTCCGGAACGGTGTCGTCTTCCACGGCCAAGCTGTGATACCTGGTGGCCCGGAAATCAGCAGGAACGCCCTGGAACAGGGTGCTGTTATCGTGCGTCACCTGAGAGGTTTTGCCATGCATGAGTTCGTTGGCGTGAGCCACCGTTGCCCCGAAGGCTTCGGCGATGGCTTGGTGCCCGAGACACACACCTAAGAGCGGAATATTGTTCTTGAGCGCGTCTTCCACGATGGCAATGGAAATTCCCGCTTCGCTGGGATTACCGGGCCCTGGGGAAACAAGGATTCCGTCGTATCGGCGCACCAATTCAGGGATATCCTCAACGCTCACATCGTCGTTGCGAATCACCTCAGACGTAGCACCCAACTGATGCAGATAGCCATTGAGGGTGTAAACAAAGCTGTCATAGTTATCGACGACAAGGATGTGAGTCACGGGGGATAGCCTAACCCGCCGCCCACACCGAAAGCTTGGCTCACCCAGTATTGAGCTAGCGCACTAGACTATCGCGCATGGCAAAAAGACCTCAGAATCCGACCTCCAGTGCCGATCACTATAAAGAAGACGGCGACAACCCCGCGTGGTTTAAGCCAGTGATGTTTGGCCTCATGTTGCTGGGTCTGGCCTGGATTTTGACCTACTACATTTCGGGCACAGGATGGCCCGTTCCGCCACTGGGAGCATGGAATATCGGAGTCGGCTTTGCGATCATGTTCCTGGGCTTCCTGATGACCACTCGCTGGAAGTAATCACACCACTGTTAGTCACACGGGTGTAATTCTCCCCACTGGGGAAAACCTGTGGATAACTTTTTAGAACAGCACTCCAAGCACGGTGAGGACCACTAGCCCTACCCCTACCAAAGCCAGTTGAGCGTTCTGAGCCGACGCTTTATCCGCGGTTCGCGTGCGCACCAAAATCCAGGCCACCACAGCGCCCACCACGACACCGCCCACGTGCGCCTGCCAGGAAATACCGGGAACGACAAATCCCATCGCAAGGTTTAGCGCCAAGACGATAACCAATTGAATGTTGGCGCCCCCAAAGGACCTTTGGATTACAAATAACGCACCAAAGAGTCCAAAAATAGCCCCCGAGGCCCCCACCACCGCTTGGGCAGGAGCGAGCCAGAGTACGGCCACGGACCCCCCGATTCCCGAAAGCAGGAAAAGGGTCACAAATCGCCTAGACCCGATCAAGCGCTCCAACAGGGTTCCCAAAATGTAGAGGGAATAGCCGTTGAAAAGAATGTGGAATATCGAGGTATCAGAGTGCACAAAAATCGCCGTGACCATCCGCCACGGTTGGAGCACCGTGAGGGGTGGCCAATAGGCCATCCACTGGGTCAGTGCACCACCACTCAAAAATTGTCCCGCGTACACGGCGAGAATAATCCCCAGCAGGGCATAGGTGGCGCTCGGTCGATACGAAGTCCGCGTGCGGTTGCGGGTTGTTCTCCCACCTATCACCCGCGCAGGCTTAGCTAACGTCGGCGGGCTACCCGCACACTCCGGACAGTGCACACCAACGGCAGCCGGCACTTGGCAGGATCCACAAATGGTGCGCCCGCAGCGCTGACACAGCACAAAGCTTTCGCTCTGTGGGTGGCGATAACAAAAGTCATCGCTGGTGCGAGACTCTGAGGTCACTAGCTGGCTGAGACACTCACGCGGGTTAACACGACGTCTTCGCGGGGACGATCGCTTCCGTCAGTATCCACGGCCTCGATGGCGCGAACTATCTCTTCGGACGCTTCGTCGCTCACCACTCCGAAAATGGTGTGGTTTCCCTGCAGCCACGTAGTGGGTGCCGTGGTGATGAAGAACTGGCTGCCATTGGTACCTTGGCCACCACGCTTACCCGCATTAGCCATGGCCAAAACATAGGGCTTGGTGAAGTCAAGCTCCGGGTGGATTTCGTCATCAAATTGGTAGCCAGGTCCCCCCATACCGGTACCCGCAGGGTCACCGCCTTGGATCATGAATCCGGGAATGATGCGGTGGAAAACGACATCTTGATACAGCGCACCTTCACCGGTTGCACCGGTAGAGGGGTGCTTCCATTCGCGCTCACCGGTGGCTAAACCAACAAAATTGTCGACGGTCTTAGGCGCGTGATTTCCATACAGTTCGACGTTAATGTCGCCGTGATTAGTGTGCAGGGTGGCTGTGTGGGTAGATATAGTCATGTCACTATTGTGCCAGGTCCCCCTAGGGGGACCATCCAGAGAAAAACCCCAGGTATTTCATACCCAACTCTGGAACAATAGGGGCTTCAGCGCTAAGGAAAGGGCCGACCCTCATGGATCGTAAAAGCCAACGCGAACTTTCTCGCCTGTCACGTGAAGCCCAGCGTCTCTGGGAAGAACAGCGTGATGTCCTCTCTCACGCTAAAGATGTGGCCCGGCACGCATCTCGAAGCGCCAGCGACTTGGCCAAACGAGAGGTGCTCCCGATGGCCCACGATACGTATCTCGACACAATCGAACCCGTGCTCTCTCGCATTCCTTGGAAAAAGGCGGAACCAGTGAAAAAGTCTTCCAATCCCTTTGTCTTTATTTTGATGGCCATCGGCACCATTGCTCTGGCCATCGTGAGCTATGCCGCATGGCAAACGCTGCGTGCAGACGATGATTTGTGGGTCGAAGAAGACGCCGACTAAGCCCTACATCCCTTTGGGCTTGAGGTAGCGCTGAGCCAGAGCGCCCAGGAAGTCAAACACCAGCGCCAAAATGGCGACCAAGACTGCACCAATCAAAATGGCGGGGTTTCGATCCAGTTTGAGACCCGAGTTAATGGTCTCTCCAAGCCCCCCTCCACCGACAAGAAAAGCCAAGGCTGCCATACCGATATTGATGACAATCGCGGTGCGAATACCGGCAATGATGACCGGGACAGCAAGCGGAAGCTCAATTTCAAAAAGAACCTGGCGCTTGGTGTATCCCATACCGCGACCGGCTTCAATGACCGCTTGATCGACCTGCTCGAGTCCCACAATCGTGTTGCGCAGCACAGGCAACAGCGAAAAGACTGCCAGCGCCAGAATCACCGTATTGATTCCTGCGCCAAACCACGAGAAGAAGATCACGATCAGTCCATAGGCCGGCAGTGCTTGAGCCAAACCCAGTGTGTCGACAAGAAAATTCTTGAGTCGAGGTAAACCACGTCGGGTAACAGCAATACCGATCGGTATCGCAATCAGAATGACCAATGCGGACGAAGCAAAGCCAAGAATGATGGTCTGAACAAGCTGATTTTGTATCTTCTCGGGCGCCAAAATGGCTCGGGTGGTGTCATCAATATCGGAGTAGAGCAATACTGCTGCCCCAATAATGGCCAGCAGGCCAGCAAAGACAGGCGCCACAATGAGGTCCAGCCGCTCGGCTAGATTGCCCCGCTGCACCGTAGGTGCTGTTACTACGCTCATGCCGTGGCCGATCCACCTGAATCGCTAATAATCATCGAAGCCAGGCTTTCAATACTGCAACAACCCAGATACTTGCCACTACGGTCCACCACGACGGCCATTCCCACCGAGGATTGCAACATCACACCCAGAGCATCCTGCAGGGTGTCCTCAGGCTGAAGATCAATGGTGATGGGCTTTCCGCTTTTCTCAATGGGCTGAGTGGTGCGATTAAGCGAAGCCTCAGAAATCCAGCGCAGGGGCCGGTGGTCTTTATCGAGCAGCACCGCCGTCTTTTCCGGCGAATTCTCCAACACCTTCAGTGCTTCGTCTCGCAGGACGGGCATTTCCAGCGCAGGAATGTCGTGAAGATCGATATCCCGAACCTTTTTGAGGGTGAGACCCTTCAAGATGGCTCCCGAGCCCAAGAAGTTTTCCACGAATTCATCGGCAGGCTCGGACAAAATAACTTCCGGCGTATCAATTTGAGCGATTTCGGAACCTTCGCGCAAAATGGCAATCCGGTTGCCCATCTTGATGGCCTCATCAATGTCGTGGGTGACAAAAACAATTGTTTTCTTCAAATCCTGCTGGAGTCTGAGGAATTCGTTTTGAAGGCGGTCTCTCGTGATCGGATCAATCGCGCCAAAAGGCTCATCCATAAGCAACACATCAGGATCGGCAGCCAGCGCCCGGGCTACCCCGACGCGCTGAGCTTGACCACCGGAAAGCTCTTTCGGGTATCGATCACGATAGATAGCAGGGTCCATCGACACGAGGTCCAACATTTCATCAATGCGTTCATTGATGCGGGCTTTATCCCAGCCCAACAGTTTGGGCACCGTCGCGATGTTTTCGGCAATCGTTCGGTGAGGGAACAAGCCAACCTGCTGAATCACATAACCAATTTTGCGTCGCAGCACACTGGGATCTATGTCGGTGACATCTTCTCCGTGGAGATAGATCCGGCCGGCAGTAGGTTCAATCAAGCGATTGATTAAGCGCAAGGTCGTGCTCTTGCCGCACCCCGAGGGTCCCACGAGGACCAGAACTTCACCTTCATAGACATCCATGGTGAGATTCCCCACCGCGGGTGCCTCCGTTCCGGGATAGGACTTGCTCACGTTTTCTAACCGGATTAGTGGCTGACTCATCTGATTCCTCTCGAGATGGTTGCTCTCTTGGTTGCCTGCAAAATCAAATCGATGATGAGTGCCAACACAAGACACAGGAGTGTTCCTGTCCAAATTGCTTCTAACGAATTAGGCAGCGGCAAACGCGCTAAGCCGCTCTTAATGAAGTCGCCGAGGCCACCACCGGCGACGAGGGTGGCAATCGCCGCGACACCCACAATCAGCATGGAGGACACGCGAATTCCGGCCAAAATTACCGGCCAGGCCAGGGGCAGTTGAATGCGCAGGAGAACCTGGCGAGAAGTAAGGCCCATCCCTTTGGCGGCATCTAAGACACTGCTGTCGATGCCATCGAGGCCCGTAATGGTGTTACGCAGAATGGGGAGTAGTGAATATAAGAACAAAGCGATAAACGACGGGGCAAAGCCCAGGCCGACTAAGGGGATGAAAATAGTAAACAGCGCCAGGGCGGGCAAGGTGAGAAAGACAGAGGTAATGGCGAGGGAGAGTTCCCTAGCCAAAACACTACGGCGAGTAAGAACACCCAGTGCTATCGAAAATACACTGGCCAGGCCCAGAACGCTCACCACATACAAGGAGTGCTCGAGCGTGCTTTCTTGAATCTGATCCAGCCGGGTCGACATAAAAGTCCACCAGCTTGCTAAAAATTCCATAACTCACCTTCCGCCATCACAGCGAAGACCGGGGAGCCCTAGGGCTCCCCGGCTCGCTATCGATCTAGCCGGAGATCAAGCCTTCTTCCACCAAGAATGCCTTGGCGACGTCAGCAGGATCCTGCCCTTCGGCAGATACCAGGGCGTTAAGCCCTGCCATGCGAACTTCGTCCAACGGAGCGAGGATAGCTTCGATGACTCCATCGAACGCCTCCGGTGCTTCGTTGTACTTGTCCTCACGGATAGTGCCCGACACGTTGTAAAGGATGTTCACACCTGGGTCAGTGACCAAGGTGAGATCCAGTGCGGGGATACGACCGTCGGTCGTGAATACTTCACCAAAGTCGCAATTATTTGCGGCGGTTTCGGTGTAGATGATTCCGGTGTCGAGAATCAGTTGCTGGTCAACAGCCAACTTGATGCCCGTCGCGTCCTCGGTCAAAATCAGACCGTCGGGGCGAGAGGGGAATTCAGATTCCATACACACGGTGGCGTCCGGGTTGGCCTGGACGTACTCCATCATGGTCTGAAGAGTGAAAGGCTCACCATTTGCTTCAGTGACCTCAGGAGAAGAAGCAAAACCGTAGGTGTTGTTGAACGGCGAGCGTCCCACCCATACGATTCCATTCTTTTCCAGATCCATCTCACGAACGCTGGTGGTCAGTTCCTCAGAGTCAAAGCTGGGGTCTTCCTGTCCGAGGTGGACGGTCCAACCGGTGCCGTTGTACTCCATGTAGATGTCGATTTCGCCAGATTCAAGACCTGCGCGAGCGATGCTGGTTCCGCCAAGGTTAACCTTGTTCTCTACCTCAGCACCGGCAGCTTCAAACGCAGCAACCATCATCTCGCCGAGAATGAGCTGCTCATCAAAGTCCTTGGAGCCCACTGCTACCGATACGCCGGAAAGGTCGTATTCGGCGAGCGTTCCGCCTGATGCCTGGTCACTTGAACCGTCAGCCGCGCAACCCGCCACTGCGAAAAGCGCTGCAGCCCCTGTGAGGGCCATTACATTTCTTATCGATTTTTTCATTAGTTTGGTATTCCTCCTCTAGTTTCGATATCTCCACCGTACGGACTGGCTCCAGCGATGGCTAATAGGGTTGTCTATATATCAACTAGCCATTAGGCTTGGGCTGTGCCCCTTCATACCTCCGGCCTCGCTCGAGACCTCGAGGTTCTCGAGCTTCTCGGCACCGATGAAGCATGGGACGCCGGTGGTTTAGGGGTCCAACGAATCGCCGAAATACTCAAGCGCGATAAGGGGCAAATTTCTCGGGTGTGCCAAACTCTGCAGGTCACAGGGCTCATTAACCGTGACCGACACAGCCGCCGCTACACCCTGGGTCACCATCTCTACGCTCTGGCGATGCGCACACAGGAAGCGCACTTAGCTCTCTTAGCCAGGCCCACCCTGCTCGACCTGATGGCGCGCGCGGAAGAGTCCGCGCACCTCACGGTCCTTCGAGGTGGTGCCATCATGACTGTCCACACCGAATTAGCTCAGCATCCCGAGCGCGATAACAGTTTTGACGGGGTGTCTATTCCAGCCCTCAAGACCGCTTCGGGAAGGGCAATTTTGTCGACCTTCACCCCCGATGAGCTATCCGCCTGGTGGGAAGAACACGGGGAGTTTCGAGAACAACCAGAGACGCTCAGGCAACGACGCCCCCCGGAGACCAGCATCATTACCACCCTGCGGCAAAAACCAGGCTCCATCCGATCACTGTCCAAGCTTCAGCGGATTGCCCGGGCGACAAAAAAGGCACGGTTTGCCATTTCGGATGGGGAACTCACCCCCAACATCGTTGATGCCGCCGCGCCATTGAGAAACAGCCAAGGCCTCGTCGTCGGGGCTATTGCTGTCGGAGCCCGAAGCACGCGAATCAAGGACGGTTTCCAAAGCCTGGGGGCGTTAGTAAAAGAGTCCGCTGAGACCCTGTCGTGGGAGCTTGGTTGGCACGGTCAGTCCTAGACTTTCGCCATGAACACATCACACAAAGCCATCTTGCTTCCCCTGCTGGGACTCGCCATGGCATGGGTCTTATTTATGTTCGCTTCCTGGTCCAATCTGTTCATTCAACCGGAGTACGACTCGAAGGGAATGTGGCTTAACGATGGGCCGACCATTCGCCCCTCGACCTACCTCTATCTGCTGGGCATCGCTCTGTATTCCCTCGCGTCACTCATGAGTTTGCGGATGTCAGCGAGAGAGTTTGTCGGCAACGAATCTGACGTGGGGATCTTGCGAGCGGCCTATCGCTTTGGCAATCTGGCCGTCATCATCGGTCTCGCCGGGGGCGCGATTTTCGCCATCGTGAACTTTCTCACGGCTTTCAATCAAAACCAGTCAGAAGAATCCCTGACTTATCGGCTGATTGGTGTCTACTTGCCGATTGTTCTCGCCACCGCGCTCGTCGTGGTCGTGTTGCTTTTTGCTTTCGTTGTACGCAAAGACCAGCCAAATTCAGCTACCGCACCCTCAGCTGGAATGACGGCCCGCCAAAAAGCTTTGGGTCTGGGTTATGCGATTCCCATTATCGCTGCGGCAATCGCCATTATTTTTGGCCTCATCGTCTATGACGTCACGGGCACTTCCCTAGAAGCCTGGGTGTGGGTCGTCATTCAAGTAATTATCGCCGCTGGCATTATTTTGGGAACCCGCTACGCGCGCCAAGCTAAGGCAGAGAAGCCTGCTGCGCCCCGGCCCCGGACGGCCTGGTCGAGCGGGGCATGGAACCTCAATTTCGTGCTCTCGATTGTCTTTGGTGGCGTGGTCTCCGTCATGGCCTTCGCGTTTGGCTCAGGTTCATTCGACAAGTTGCGCGACTACAACTTCGATTACGAAGGCTGGGAAGTCAAACCCTTTACCCTGAATTGGTTCCTCGGGGATTTTTCTCCGGCCTTAGTGCTTATTGCGTTAGTCACGATTGGTCTTTATGCGACCATCACCGAGAGGCATAAAAAGGAAGTAGCGGGGGCTTAGAGGGTTTCTGGAATTTCTTCGCCCTTGTCGGCAAGAACTTCGCCGCGCTTGTTTTTTCGAACATACGCATTACGTCGCCTGCTCGCCAAGTAGCTGCCCACGACCACTAGTGGGAAGCCGACCAGAATGCCCGGCGTAATTGCCTCATCCAGGAACACCACACCCAGAAGTGCTGCAACGGCCAAGTTGACATAGGTGATGAGGCTGGCTCTCGCGGGACCAATTTCACGAATCAGAGCGAAGAAAATCACAAAAGCAAGGGCAGAACACACCGCACCCAAGACGGTAACCGAAGCCCACGCGCCCACGCTCGGAATGGCTTGGATGTCCTGGGTCAAGGTAACAGCTGCAAACGGTGCGTAGATGATGCTCACCATGGCCAACGAAACGGCAATCACTCCCAAAGTAGGCACCTCACTGGGCATTCGATTAGCAATAATCGGCGCCACTGCGTAACCCACTGCAGCAACCAGCATCATTAAGACCGGGCCCAAAACGATGTGGCCCGAAAAGACGTCAATTCCCACCAGAGACACCACGCCGGCAAATCCAAGGACCAAACCGAGAATGGTGAGTGGGTGCCAAGCCGATCGATCTCCGAGTAAACCGACCAAGAAGGCCGCAATGAAGGGGACGGTCGTAATCAACAACCCCGCCAAACTCGAGTTGATAGAGCGCTCCGCTTCAGTGATCAAATACCAAGGGCCCACCATTTCAAACACAGCAAAAGCCAATACGGCGGGCCATGCACGCAACGTATTGCGCAGCATCCCCCGGCGCATAGCAATGGGAAGCAAAATGAGAGCCCCTAGGAACACCCTGAGGAACACAATGCTGGGGGTTTGGAAATGCTCAATCGCGATTTCTATGAAGAAATAGGGGGTGCCCCAAATCACACCCACACTGAGGAATAACGCGAGAGCTTTTTTAGGCACCAGGTCAGCGTAGTGGACAACGATTGTCTTTCTTTTCTAGCCTGGCGCAGAGCCACCATCGTTCGTCTTAGCTGTGGAACGAAGATTCCATCGCCAGGAGAACACCATGGCCAACAGTGTGGCACCCGCACCTAGTGACCCCACGAAAATACTCAGGGTACCCAAAGACAGAGCCCAGAATTGCTCGACAAGCCAGCCGTCCTCATCGACAGCGGAACCGGAGACTTGATAGTAGAAAAGCAACGCTAAGCCTGCGGCAACCAGCACAGCGCAGATTGCCAAAACCACTCGAAAAGCTCGGCTCATCTCCTCATCGTAAACGTGCTCTGTGCCTGAGTCGCGCATGACAGGATGACTACGTGGCGGAAACCAGAAGCTGGCTGCCGAGCTTTTTAGCTCTGGGGGCGGTCTGGGGCGCCTCTTTTCTTTTCATCGAATGGTCTTTAGAGGCGTTCACGCCGATAGGGATCGCCTTCCTCCGCGGAGCTCTCGGTGCTATTTCTTTGCTCATTGCCGTGGCCCTCACTAAATCCGCCTTGCCGTCGCGGCTTATCGACTGGTGTCATTTGGCCGTAGTAGCGGTCCTACTCAATGCGGCACCTGGATTCCTCTTTGCCCTAGGCCAAGAACACGTCACCAGTGTGATGGCAGGAATACTCAACGCCACAACACCACTGATGACGCTTTTGGTGATCGGCTTACTCTTTCGGGGCGAAAAAACATCGGCCAATCAGATTGCCGGCCTGCTTTTAGGCTTTGTAGGGGTCGCTCTCGTCAGCGGTATTGCGACGGGTTTAGGGGAAAACGACCTATTAGGGGTCATCTTGTTGCTGGGAGCCACACTGTGTTACGGGTTTTCTTTCCCCTACGCGCGGCGCTTCGTTCTAACCATGCCCTATGACAACACTGCCTTAGCCGCGGGCCAAGTCTTGTGCTCAGCCCTCGTCTTGCTTCCCTTTGCTCTGGGCTTTGGAATTACCTCAGGCCCGTTGACGACCCCGTCCATTATCGGGATAGCGCTCCTAGGGTTCCTGGGCACGGGCTATGCGTATGTCTGGAACTATCGCAACATGAAACTTGCCGGTAGTGCGATTGCCTCTTCGGTCACCTACATCACGCCACTTGTCGCAGCCGTATTGGGTGTGAGCATTTTGGGTGAGACCCTCACCTGGTATCAGGTGCTGGGCGGCCTCATTATTCTTCTCAGCGCTGCCATGGTTCAAAACAGGTTGATTGTTGTGGCTCACCGCCCCAAAAAACGAGGCGTTAGAACATAAAGGGAAGCGGAACGTTCACTGCTGCCCAGGAGATGCCCACTCCCAGAATGGCGCCGAGAGCAAAGCCCCGAATCAATCCACGGTGTCGCGAGCGAGAGATTTGTCGATCAAAGGAGGCAGGATCGAGACTTCTGAGCCGTCGGTTGAGATATTCCCCATCGACTTCGTGCACGGCTAGGTTGTCGTATGTCGTCATGACCGCTCCTCCTGTTCTCTTAACGAACGAGCATATGGAAGCCATGTCTTGGGGGTCTCGAAAATATTCGTTAACGAACAAAAAGGCCAGCACAATGGGAGCCATCCCACGCGCTGAGTAATCCCGGTTATCTCATCCCGCACACGGCAGGGATGCCACTTCCGATGGGTTTTAGAGTCCCGGGAGCGCAGTGAGTGGGGTTGTGAGCAGGAACCACGTTGCTGTGGCACCAACGGCACCACCGAGGAATATTCCCCACCACAGTGAAGATCGGCGGGAGCGAGAAAGCTGCTTTTCGAACGGAAGGGAGTCCATATTTCTCAATCGATGATTGAGGTAGTCCCCATCCACTTCTGCCGAATCCGAGTCGGTCATGTTTTTTGTCCCCGCAGCCAGAATAAAGAGATGTCACCCTAGGGTGACACGTGTACAAATTAGCAACATACGGAGGCGGTAGCAAGATGTCGGGGTGTGGTCGACTACCGCAATCGCCACTAACACCATGTACCCCTGGTTTAGCCTGCGCGCGATTCTTTGTGCCACCAATCCCGGTACACCATACGGCTGTTGTGTGGTTTTCTTCTTAACTCGGGACCATCTCGTGGAGATGCTGGGAAAAAACTCCCTCGTCCAACAGTTGGGAAAAGGTGCGCGGTTGCATCTGCCTAGCTATGACTAAGGGCAAGTGCGCAATTCGATGTGCTTGAGCAGAGGAGTGCTCTTTCACGCCTTCGGGATCGAAATACAACCGCAGCGGAACTTGCCCATCGATAAACCCGATCACATCTGAATACCGCGGATCTAAAGCCTGCGGTCGATGGGATCGTTCCGTTTGTGCTTGATCGGTCAGCACGCCCGCCACGCCGCTGGCCGCGCCCACCAAAATCGACGCAAAGCCGCCCGCCGAGGCACCAATCAAATACACACTGGAATATCGATTACGAGCAGACCGGACCCACCTCAACATCTGCTTAATATCCCAATCATGGAAGCCTTGGACGGTGTTCCAGGCTTCGTAGTCAAGGTTCTTAATGACTACGGATGCATCGGGAAATTCCTGAAGAACCGCGTCTTTTACCCTGGCGGTAGATACACCAGACATGCCACCCGACGCCGAGAAGGAATACGGCGTAGAGCAGCTCGAACCGCTCTCTTCACAGGCCGCAGAGTCCTTCTCGTGAGCCGCAAAATTCTTCTCGCGATGTGCACGAGATGAGCGCCTATAGTCGGCTCAGACAAGGAGTTCACCGCTATAAGCTACTGGGTTAAGCGCCCCGCGACCCTACAAAAACGGCAACCTTATTCTGTCTGATTGTGGAAGCCTGGATAGCCCCACTCGCCCCTACTTCGGCCTGTTTGACGGCCTTTTTTTCGTTTTTCCAACTATTCGACATTCTTTTACCCCGATTGTTGCGACGTGCCTTCCTTAATCAGAGTGGATTCTTCATCCACCGAAATACTGGTGGAATGTTGTGGTGGATCGCAATGATTGCAATCGGCGTGTGGATGGCCCTGAGCGGCTTTACTAAATCAAACGCGACACCATTCAAATACCTCGTGGCAAGGGCAGCGTTGCTCTGGAAATCCAAAGCACACAACTTCTTAGGATTCTCAGGTGTAGTAGTTGCTCTCGTTGGAGCGTTCCTCTTGATTAGTAAATAACTTCGTGGAGCCTAGTTGGATCCACTCGCCCCTACATCGGCTTGTTTGAGGGTCTGTTTTTGGAAATTACAACTAAAAATTACAACTATGTTTCCGACTGTGCTTGATGGCAATCCTGTGCAGCTATACCTTCCACAAACGTCACCCGGTTTCACTATCGAGCATTAGGTGACTTTGCGTTTCCGAATCTTGTGGACAACCACAAGCACAACGGACAAAAAGATTCCGAATAACCCCAAAATCACTGCAAAGGATGCAAGCCCTAACGCCCAGAACTCCTCAATCAACCATCCGTTTTCGTCTACATACGACCCAACACTGTTGTAGTAAACAGCAAGAAGAAAAGCGGAGAAAAATAGACAACAGGAGACAACCAAGAGAGCTTTCACAAAGCGAGTCATAGCTGCGAGCCTACGGGAAGAAATTCCTCGAATACGGCCTGACGGGACGAGGCCTGATTGTGATTTGGTGGAGCCGAGTCAGATCCAATCGGCCTTAGATCGGCTGGTTTGAGACTCTGTTTTTCGAATTTAGAACTAAAAATTCCAACTATTTGGGGAGTGTTAGCTTTTATGTGTGAAAAATGATCGGATTGCCTCGTTGTTCTCATCGCTGGGTCACAAACATCTGAACGTCACCGCCGCATTGAGCCTCCTTGGCACACTAACGGTCGTGCTCCTCTATGCGATTGACACGCGGGAAATTCTCGGGGTGTCTGTGTGGGAGAAGCCGCTCAAGTTCCTCATCTCTGCGACAGTCTATGCAACGACTTTTTCCTGGCTTTACGCCTTCGTCGGCAAAGGCAAAAAACTCGCATCCTTGATGGGGAGCCTCATCGCAATCATGCTGGTTGTCGAACTCATTGCAATCACAGGCATGGCATCTGTGGGCTCCACGAGCCACTTCAACGTATCTACACCGTTCAACATCGCCGTATGGTCTGTCATGGCGACCGCAATCTCGATCGTCTGGGTAGCAACCTTCCTGCTCTCCGCAGGCTTGTGGAATTCCGGAAGAATGTCCGCCGACCTTCGGCTTGCAGTCCGATGGGCTATCGGCCTCGGGCTTGCGGGGATGGGCATTGCCTTCACCATGACACCCCCTCAGCCACAGCAAACTCTTCCTGAGAATTGGGCTGGAGTTGCAGGCGCACATACTGTCGGGGCTGCAGACGGTGGGCCGGGTCTACCGTTTTTTGGCTGGTCTACTGAAGCAGGAGACCTTCGTGTCTCCCATTTTTTTGGCCTTCACGCGCTACAGGTACTGCCGCTGGTGGCACTCCTTTTCTCGGTGCTTATCGCGAGTGACAGAATTCGGGTAGCGACGATTACTGGAGTCGCTACGAGCTACACTCTCGTGGTTGTGTTTACCTATGTGCAAGCGTTGCTCGGGCACACCATCGCCCAAGCTTCAACTCTCGTAGCTTTGGGCAGCATTCTGCTGCTGGGGCTCACCGTTGCAGGTTTGACCTACAGACGCGCTTCGAATACCACTTCGGGCAATGTTCGTGGAGCCTAGTTGAATCCACTCACCCCTACATCGGCTTGTTTGAGCCTCTGTTTTTCGAAATTACAACTATTTTTCTCGGACTAAAGCTCTCGTGTGGGCAGAAGCTTAATTCGTCCCTGGACAAGAAGTGCGGATAGGAGAATCAATACTCCACCGACTAGTTGGGTCGCAGACAGCTGCTCTCTGAGAAAAAGAACCCCAATGACAACGGCAACCCCCGGTG
>ENA-OREM01000371-OREM01000371.1-marine-metagenome-genome-assembly--contig:-NODE-371-length-34205-cov-9.740829_pt1 | contig 34205 bp, 45 predicted proteins | sample MGYA00248623_ERZ508561 | MGnify/ENA primary metagenome ERZ508561 (study PRJEB26227, sample SAMN06264494) | marine metagenome | isolation source: Columbia River Estuary | place: USA:Columbia River Estuary...
GTAATGATCTTATTGATCAACTTAAACTTGCATGATTTTTGGAACATATATGACGGCGTTGACGCGAAACATGAAACTCAAAATTTTTATAAAAATATGGGAATATTTGCAGGCCTTCTATTGCTAGCAGCGGTCAATCTTGATCAAGATAAGACATAGTATGAAAAAAATTAATCTTAAATCTAAGTTCAAAAAATTCTCTGATAGGTGGTCGCCAAAAGTTATAGAAGAAATGAATGACTATCAGTTTAAGATTGCAAAAATAAAAGATAATTTTACTTGGCATAGCCACCCAGAAACGGATGAAACTTTTATCGTTATAGAGGGAACAATGGGAATAGAATTCGAGAATGAAACTATCGAATTAAGTGCGGGTGAAATGTTAGTTATTCCTAAAGGAACAAAACATAAACCCTTTGCCAATCAGGAGGCAAAAATTATGCTGATTGAGCCCAAGGGAGTTATAAATACTGGAGATATTCAAAATGATTTCACTGCTAAAAATGATCAGTGGATTTAGTATTTTAATTTATTAATTTTGTATAGAATTAGTCTATATATTTAAGGAGAAGCATATGAGTAATACAAAATGGGAATATAAGATTGTTGATCACAGCAACTCATCTTCCATGGGTTATTCAAACCCTGAAACGGAAGCGTTTAAAGAAGAGCATAAAGATAAAGACTGGAAACTCGAAATGATGAACATTGAGCTAAACAAGCTTGGCCAAGAGGGCTGGGAAATGGTTGCTCATAATGGACCAAACGCAATTTACCTAAAACGCGAACTCTAAGGTTAGATTTTACAATTCATAGGTGTCGCAGCTTTATTTGAATCTGTTTGGCTTACTCGTCTTTGTAGTCTTCTTCGAGGATTCCTTTTTCTTTTAGAGTTTTTGTTAGTTTTTCTAAACGAACAAAAGCAACTAATCCAAGCATGCTAAATACAAATCCTGCTGCTGCTAATCCTTCCATAATATATCCTTAAAAGTATTCTTCATTTGGGTAACTTAAATAAGTCCTCTACGGTACATTCAAGAATTTTTGATATTTTTAAGGCCAATACTGTTGATGGAACATAGATCCCATTCTCAATGGCGTTAATACTTTTTCTTGATACCTCGGCACTTTCTGATAAAGCCTGTTGAGTTAGACCCTTTTCCATGCGAAGCATGGCAAGCTCATTCAGAAGATTCTTATGATGCTTACCCATTTTTATGCTGTTTGTAGTCTGCTAGATAAAACCTGCTTAAGTTAGTCACTTATTATCTTTCCTCAAATTTTTCAACTGCTTTATCTATTTCAGAACCAGCATTAGGGTATATGTATCCAGCTACAAAAGAACCAACCCCAATGGTGGCCACTAATACACCAACTCCTATTAAGATGTCGATACCAGAGACACCCCCAAATAGAGATAACCCTAGACCTACAAAAAAAAGAATTACTCCATTTCTTCTATAATCCGTTGGCTTTTTCTTTTCTTTAAAATTTTCTAATAAATCCTCAATATCAGATGGATCTTCTAGGTTTTTTGAAATTTCTACCATGGCTGAATATTTATCTTTATCCATTTTGGCGGAGTAGTACAAGATTACCCAAGTAATAAATACTGGCATTAATATTGCCACCCATCCAGTTCCGACAGCCACTAGTCCAGTAACTTCATCCATAAAAACTCCTTAAAATATTAAATTTATCTAAAAATGTAACGCAAAGGTATCATCAATGATATGAGAAGTAAAGGTTACATAGTTAATTTATTTAATATTTTTCTTTGATGACTTAGAATGAGCTATATTAATTTTTTTTATGAAACAGACTACTTTAATACTTATCTTTAGTTTCTTTGCAGCAAGCTGCAGTGATTCATCAACTTCACACATTCAACTGAAAGATTTCATTGATGATGTTTCCGTACAAAAGTTAGGTCAAGGGCTTATAGATCTGCCATATGGGCTAAATGCGCTAGAATCAGGTCTTTCTGAATCAGAAGAGGTTCTAATTGCCGTTCATGGCAGTAGAAGTCAGGGATATGAATGGGTATATCCCCTAAAGTCCATAGACTCTTTAAAGAAAGAAATGTATTTTTACAGATGGCCTGATCAAGGATGCTTTGAAGAGCCTGCAGAAAAGCTCATTAAAGATATTTCAAACATCCTATTAGAAAACCCTTCACTCAATAAAGTAATATTAATAGGCCATAGTTATGGTGGAATCTTGGTTAGTGATGTCTTAAAAAAATGGGCGAACAAAATTCCTGTCGAAGCCCATATAATTGCCTCACCTTTGGCCGGTTCGGATTTACTTATCAATAGTTGTAATTACTCCCCAATTAAAAAAATTAAAGCTAACTCTGCTTTGTTTGAATGGAGAACGCAGCATCAACTAGATAGCGCATTTAAAGATACATCACCCAACCCTCAAGATATTTCAATTATAGGTAGCTCAATCACAATCCTGCCTGATACATATAAAGGCAATCGTCTTGGACACAACTGGTCCATAAGCTGGGTTGCGGACGAGGCATTTGATTAAATTTTTTGGACCTTTGCTTCCTTAAACTTTAGTGCGTTTGTTAATTTAGTCGAGTCACAATAAACTTAATATATACAGAGGGAACAATGACTGAAGAGCAGGCAATATATTTTACGATAATATTCATGGCCTTCACTTATGCAGCAATAGGCTTTGGTATTAACAAGGCCAATGCTAAATATCTTTTAGCTGGCTATAACACCATGGGTAAACAAAAGAGGAGTGAGTTTGATATTGATGCTTACTTAGATTTCTTGAAGCCCTTTTTTAAAAAACTAAGCCTATTCCCAATAGTAAGTTTTATTGCCCTTTCTTTTATTTTGAAAGGTGAAACAAAAATAATGGTTTGGTCTCTGGTGCAAATTATTCCTTTCGCATACTTCTTAAGGATGCACTTTAAAAAATTTAAAAATGACTAAAAAAATACTACTCAACTCACTCTTATTTATAGTAATTTTAGTGGCCTCTGCTTTAATGCTCTTGCCTAAGATGCTTGATAAGAGCATGAATCCTGTTTCTGAACATGAGCCTTTTGTTGTTTCTGAAGAAGCTCAAGCACTTCACAACACATTAATAGTTGGGGATTGGCATGCTGATAGCGCGTTATGGAATCGGGATTTAAAGAAAACCTATGACTATGGGCACGCAGACATTCCTCGATTACAAGCAGGCAATGTGGCTCTTCAAATGTTCACTACTGTTACTAAGTCGCCTTCTGGTCAAAACTATGACAGCAATGAAACCGGCGCTAATGACAATATAACAGCTTTAGCAATAGTCCAGAGATGGCCAATCAAAACCTGGTCTAGTTTATTTGAAAGGGCCATGTATCAAGCAAATAAAATAAAAGATCTAGAAAAACGCGATCCTGAAAACTTTATGTTAATTGAATCCCAATATGATCTAGGTATTTTTTTACTTAAAAGAGTTAATAACCCAAAAATGGTAGGCGGGCTCATTGGCACTGAGGGATCACACGCTCTTGATGGCAATTTAGAAAACATTGAACGCTTATACGAAAATAGTTTTCGCATGATGAGCCTTCAGCATTTTTTTGATAACAAATTAGGCGGCTCACTTCACGGCACAAGTGGCGCTGGCCTGACAGAGTTTGGTAAGCAGGCAATCGATGAGATGCAGCGACTGGATATCATTATTGATGTTTCTCACTCATCTGAGAATGTTGTCAAAGATGTTCTTAGTATTTCCAACCAACCTCTTGTCATCAGTCATACAGGGTTCAATGGGTACTGTGAATCTCCTAGAAATATTAGTGATAGCTTGATGGTAGAAATTGCTGAAAAAGGAGGCCTCATAGGCGTTGGCTTTTGGGATGCTGCCGTTTGCGATAACACCCCCAGATCAGTAGCCGAAGCAATTATTTATGGTATTAGTCTAATTGGAGCAGATCATGTTGCTCTCGGATCAGACTTTGATGGAACCATTACTCCAGGATTTGATACATCAGAGTTAGTGGCAATAACACATGAATTATTAGAGTTAGGGCTTGGCAAGGAAGAAATTCGAAAAGTGATGGGCGAAAACATGCTGTCCTTTCTTCAAGAAAATCTTCCAAAAACCTAAAGCATTTATCTATTTATATTTTCAGGTTAGAGTAATCACATAATTAAATTTTATTAAGGAAAGGTCATGATTAGTTTTATTGTTTGGTCAGTCTATTTGTATTTGGTTCAGCTTATGATTCCAAACTTTATAAAGTCACGAATTGAATATTCAACTCGAGCCAATAAAGCTTTTAAGAATTTAAGTGAATCTTTTTCTATATTCTTGGCATTAGCTATCTTATCAATTGTCCTTAATGTAGAAGCAAACACACAACTAGCCATGTATTGGTTGATAGCAAGAGTACTGTTTTTAATAATTTATGTTTCAGGGCTAGGGATAAAGAACAAGGGTGCTGAAGGGAGCGGAAATGAAGTACAGCCAATAAGATCTGTAGTTTGGATGGTTTCAGTAGTTCTTTTGGTTTTAATGGCAAAAAACCTTTTATAGTTTTTAACAGAGACAAATATGCAATATAGAAAATTAGGAAATTCCGGGCTTAAATTATCTGAACTCTCGTTTGGGTCTTGGGTAACGTTTAACAAACAAGTCGACTCCAAGCTTGCAGAAGAAATGTTTGGAACTTGCCTGGATGCTGGTGTTAACTTCTTTGATAACGCTGAGGGTTACGAAAGAGGGATGTCTGAGGTCGTTATGGGCAAAGCTTTAAAAAGCCTAAATAAACCTAGAGATTCATATTGTGTATCCTCAAAAGTGTTTTTTGGCTCTCATGGAAACCCAACCCCAACTCAAATGGGGTTAAGTAGAAAGCATGTCACTGAGGCCTGTCATCAGGCCCTGGAAAGACTTCAGGTTGATTATCTAGATCTTTATTTTTGCCATAGAGCAGATCCAGAAACCCCAATTGGAGAAACAGTTTGGGCAATGCATAACCTAATAACTCAAGGAAAAATACTCTACTGGGGAACGTCTGAGTGGTCAGCAGAAGAAATAGATGAGGCATATAAATTTGCATCCGAAAATAATTTAACACCACCAACCATGGAGCAGCCCCAATACAACCTTCTAGATAGACAAAGATTTGAAGTTGAGTATGACCCAATATTTAAGCAATATGGGACAGGCACTACCACTTGGTCACCTTTGGCATCAGGTGCTCTAACCGGCAAATATTTAAATGGAGTGCCGGCAGGGTCAAGAGCATCTTTAGAAGGATATGAGTGGCTCAAGAAAGGAATGATTGATTCAGACAGGGGGCAAGAAAGAATGAAAAGAGTCGCCTCTTATATCAAGATAGCTGAGGAGCATAATTTAAGCCCTTCCAAGCTTGCTATAGCTTGGTGTTTATTAAATAAAAATGTATCAACTGTTATATTGGGTGCGTCAAGTATAGGACAGCTTCAAGATAACTTAGATTCATTGGATTGCATCGAAGCATTAAAAGATGAGAATTTAGCTAACAGCCTAAACAACATTGGTAGATAAATGATAGATACTTTAGATCACCTTATTATTGCAGTAGAAGATCTAGATAAAGCAGAAGCAAATTACACCAAAATTTTTGGCATGCCTCCTGTTTGGCGTGGAGAACACAAAGAGCTAGGAACGACTAACTCCCTATTCAATTTTAAAAATACTTATTTTGAACTTTTGTCAGCTAGTGGAGAAGGTCTTGGGGCCGCACTTGTTAATCATTATTTAGAAGAAAAGGGCGAGGGCCTAATAGGAGTTGTTTTTGGAACAAAAGATATAGACAAAGCCACAAACTCACTTAAAGAAGGAAACTTTCTTATATCAGATGCTACAGATGGAGAGGGTATAAATGCTAAAGACGGCGAGGTACGAAAATGGAAGAATCTCTTTTTGCCTCCTGAACTCACAAGAGGATTATTTTCATTTATCATTCAACACACAGAAGGAACATTGCCTTCCCTTGAAGCATATTCAAGTGCATCAATAAACAAACTAGATCATGTTGTTATCAATACTAATGATGCAGATGGGTTTATTAAAATTTATCGGGACATTTTTAATATCAGGCTTGCATTAGATAAATTTGTAGAAGCTTGGAAAAGTAGAATGCTATTTTTCAGACTGAACAAAACAACCATCGAGGTGATTGAGAAGAAAGACAGCAGCGACTCCTTTGATTCATTATGGGGGCTTTCGTGGGAGGTTGAAAATATTGAAGAAGCGCATAAGCGTCTTGAGAAAGAAGGGGTGGAGATAACGGCTATTAAAAAAGGTATAAAAGAGAAAACCTTAGTAGCAACAATAAAATCTCACAATCACAACGTACCAACATTATTAATCCAACATTTATAAAAAAAGGAGCTATCGAAATGAAAACAATCTTTAACAAAATTATATTAATGATTCTTATATCATCTATACCAAACTTAAGCGCTCATGATCTTCAGAGCGCAGTAAACAGTGAAGATAGAGATCCAAAAAATGCCGCGAGAGACTCCTCAAGACATCCTATGGAAACACTGAGTTTTTTTGAAATAGAGTCAGATATGACAATCATCGAATTATCTCCAGGCGGTGGCTGGTATACAGAGATACTAGCTAATTTTTTACATGAACCTGGGAACCTAATAGCTGCCCATTTCGATCCTAATTCAGAAAGAGCCTACTTCAAAAGAAGCAGGGCAAACTTTGAGAAAAAGATGGGTGCAAATTCTATGTTTGATAATGTTCAAATGTCAGCCATAAATTCAAGCTTAGCAAAACCAAATAGCGCTGATGCAGTCTTAACATTTCGAAATCTTCATAACTGGCTAGGAGCAGAGATGGATTTAATTTTTTCTAATTCTTATAAGGCTTTAAAGCCTGGAGGCATATTTGGAGTTGTTGAGCATAGAGCCAAGCCTGGAACCTCTATGGATGTAATGAAAAAAAGCGGCTATGTAACAGAAGAACACGCAATAGAGATTGCCAGGAAACATGGCTTTGAGCTCGTTGCTAAATCTGAAATTAATGCTAACCCAAAAGATACTAAAAATTATCCAGGGGGAGTTTGGACTTTGCCACCAAACCTTAGACTCAAAGATGTCGATAGAGAAAAGTATTTAGAGATAGGAGAGAGCGATAGAATGACACTTCTATTTAAAAAGCCATTAGAAGGCTAAGAGGTAATTAATCAATGGAAAATGAGCAGCAGGGAAGATGCCAGTGTGAAAAAATATCATACACTTTTGAGCACTCTAAACTAATCTCGGCCCATCATTGTCATTGCAAAGACTGCCAAAGAGCAACAGGATCAGGCAAGGCTACAATAATGATTGTGCCTAAAAAACATCTCAGGCTTGAGGGGGAGTTAAAATACTTCGAAGTAAAGGGCTCTAGTGGTTCACACATTAGAAGAGGGTTTTGCGAACACTGCGGTTCTGGTATTTTAAGTTATGCCAAAGAAGTACCCCACATACTTTACATTAAAGCAGGAACTCTTGATGACTCAAGCTGGCTAAAAATAGATTCGAATTTTTTTACTGACTCATCTCATGACTGGAATGAACCATCGGAAGCCCCAAAGAGTTTTAAAAGAAATCCAACCATGAGCTCAAACTTTATAACCCTACTAAAGTCATTTAAATAGTTGTTACCTTCACATCTCCTGAGTCAATTAAATTGTTTACAGCATCTTTTGACCACCCGAGCTCTTCTAGAATAGCTCTGCTATGCTCGCCTAATAGCGGGCTTGCTTCAGCTTGGGAGGTTAATTTTCCTTCAAATAAAACTGGTGGTGTTGGCGAGGTTAGCTTGCCCATAGCCTCAGTAACATAGGTCTCAAGGGCCCCAATTGCTTTAATTTGTTCGCTACTCTCAATATCATCTCGCTTTACACATGGCGAACAAGGCACATCGGCTGCTACTAGAATTTCTATAGCTTTTTCAACACCTATATCTTCACGAGGATTTTTTAAAACCTCTTGCACTTGGTCCATATTGGTCATTCGTGATGCTATTGATGCATATAAAGGAGTTCCAAGTAATTCTGGGTAACCAACCATAGGTAGCAAAGCTTCCCAGTGACTGTCTAAAAGAGGAGCGACTGCAACGCCGCCATCTTTATAATTAATTATTTGAAAATAGTCTGACCCAGGTGACATTTCAAATTTATCATCATCTTTTAATGTCCTGTGCATCATTCCATCTGGCCACATAAATGCGAGGCATGCATGAAGCATTGATATATCAATATGCTGCCCTTCATTGGTGGTTGCTCTCGCCAAAAGAGCAGCTGTTGCTGCTTGGCTAACAGTGTAAGCAGTAACTTTATCGCATATAAATGTACGAATAAAATCGAAGGAGTTTTCTTCAGATGACTGAAGATCTGTAAATCCAGCTAAGCCTTGAATAACATGATCGAATGCTGGCATATCTGCCATTGGGCCCTTAGTTCCGAATCCGCTCACAGCCACATAAATTAATTTTGGGTTTATTTTTCTGAGAACATCTGATCCGAGGCCAATTCGATTCATAACTCCAGGTCGATAATTATGGAGAAGAACATCAGCTCTTTCGATAAGTTTCTTAACAGCATCTACCCCAGCTTCTGATTTTAAATCTATAGCTAGAGATCTTTTACCCCGATTACAGTTATGAAAAAATCCAGATACTCCATTTTTTTGAGTGCCAAGAGGACGCATCTTATCCCCCATCGCAGGCGGCTCAACTTTAATTACTTTTGCTCCTTGTGCTGCCATCGTCATTGCAGCAAGGGAACAAGTAATCATATTAGATAATTCTATTACCTCTATTCCAGCCAATGGCTGACTTGCAGTTGGTTTTGTCATTCATCCGCCCCCTATTGTTATCAAATAATAGTAGCATGATACTTATTTGAAAATGTTAAGATTGTATCCATGAAAACATTAAATGAAATAACTATTTTTGACTGTTCTGCAAATCACCTATGGTCAATCTTGTCTGACATATCGCGCTGTGACTGGGTTCCAACAATTGAGAAGATCACCCTAGAAGACGATTGTAGAGTTTTTGAGATGGAAGGCATGGGCACTGTGAAAGAGAAAATACTTTTATTAGATAACGAAAATATGAAACTGCAATACTCTGCAGTAGAAACAAGAACGCCTATCCAACACCACCTAGCAACAATGCAAATTACCAGTGTCAGAGAAGAGACTTGCAAGCTTGATTGGACAACAGAGATTGATCCAGAGATTTTTGCAGATGCCATCCACCAAGGAATGCTGATATCGATTGATGGAATAAAGAAAGTTATATAAATGGATTATTTTATATTAGCTTTCGCAGTTTTATTTTTTGTTCATTTCATCGAATGCATTTTATATAGAAAACTTATTATGCAGTCTCCACGAGGAAAGCTCTTTGGCTTTGCTATGACTATGTTGATAGGCGTTGTTTATTTAAGACGCCTTAAAAAACTTGTTAACTAAAATTTTCAGAATGAAAATCTTTAATTGCGCCGTCTACCAGAGCGTCTCTGACCTGAAGTTCTTGAAATAAATTTAGTGAATTTAAAGTTTTACATCTGCTTAATGCGACATATGTTTGTCCTGTTGCAAAAGCCCCTTGACCCAAGTCTATTGAACAACTCTCAAGTGTTAATCCCTGTGCCTTATGGATAGTAACTGCCCATCCAAGTTTCAAGGGGAACTGTTTAAAGGATGAAACTACTTCTTCCTCCATTTCATCATTGTATTCATCATATACATACTTAATCTTATTCCATTCCTCTCTTTTTACTTTGAAGATTTCATCCCCAACCTGAACTCGAAGAAACTTCCTTTTCTTGTCAGAACAGTTAGTAACAACGCCGATAGTCCCATTGACCCACCTGCCTTCGCTGTCGTTTTTTATAAACATAACCTTTGCATCTTTTTTAATACGTAAGGTTCTTGGGGCGGGCAAGTCATTTTCATTTATATCGCCATACTCTTCTGACTGAGCTGCTGTGGCTGGACCTTCAATCAAGTTAAGCATTTCTTCATTAATTTGTTCTGCCCTATACTTTCGAGTAGTAATAATCATAGAAGATTCATTGGTAAATTCTGGGTTATAACAAGCCCGATTAATGCTGTTTATAGAATCTTCTAAATCATTTCCTAATCTGATGTTATTTAATAAAGAATAAAATCCCTCGTCCTCACTTTGTCTGAATGAGTAGGTAAGCTCAAAGAAAGCTGGAGACTCTATTTCTTTATAACTTTTAGAGCTAAAGAAGTATACAGACTCATACTTTTCATCAATTATATTTATCTCATGATCCTTAACAACTGGCGGGAGTTGAAATAAGTCTCCGCAAGCAAGGACATGGATTCCGCCAAATGGCTCTTCAGAGTTTCTATGAAGTTTAAGACTTTCTGATATGGCATCAAGCATGGGAGCTCTGACCATAGAGATCTCATCGATAATTAATAACTCAAGTTTTTTTAAAAGCTTCTTAAACCGCGGATCATTTGACTCTTGGATAACTGGAAAAGTGTCAAACCCAATCCTAAAAGCCGAATTGATGGTGCTGCCACCAATATTTAATGCTGCAACACCGGTTGGAGCAACAACAATTTTTCTTAGGCTACACTCATCAACAACTCTTTCTATCAAAGTTGTTTTACCTGTACCAGCAGCTCCTGTTAAGTATATAAACTGCTGGCTTTCAGATTCTAGCAATTCAATAACTTGATCAAGAGTCTGATCAAAAGAATTCTCATCATTTAATATTTTTTTCTTAGGCATTTAAAGCTTGGAGATCGTTTAGATTTTATCTAAAGTTAGTATTATTTTTATGGTAGATTATATGACAAAGACAAAAACAATTAATTAATATATGAAAAAAGTTGCCATTATTGGGGCTGGGCCATCTGGAATTACTGCAATTAAGAATTTTGCAGATCAAGGTTTTGAAGTAACGGCTTTCGAAAGATGCGCGGGAGTTGGGGGGAACTGGAGATTCAATGACCCCTCTGGACATTCTAGTGTTTTTGAAACCACGCATATAATAAGCTCTAAATATACTTCTTTTTATGAGGACTTTCCTTTGCCTGAGTCCGCATCCGATTATCCATCACATAAAGAATTATTAAACTATTTCAACGCATATACAGACCACTTTGATATTAGAAAACTAATTAAATTTGGAACCGAAGTAACTAATTGTAAAAAAATTGATGGAGATAGATGGGAGGTTGAGTGGAACGGTTTGGGTTCTGAGGAAAAAAATATAGGCGAATACGACGCACTTGTTGTTTGCAATGGCCATCATCATAAACCTAGATATCCTGATTATCCTGGAGAATTTACAGGGGAGCTAATCCACTCTCATGAATTTAAATCAGCCAAACCATTTCAAGACAAGCGTGTTTTGGTTATTGGTGGCGGCAATTCTGCCTGTGATGTTGCAGTTGAGACTGCACGAGTATCTAAATCAACCTCTATTAGTTGGAGAAGAGGCTATTACCTTATTCCTAAGTTCATGTATGGCCTGCCAGTTGATATGTATGCATTAAAAAATAGGTGGATGCCAGCTTTTCTCAGAGAACCATTTACAAAAATGATGTTAGAAATCTTCCAAGGAAAAAATGAAGATATTGGATTACAGAAGCCAGCTCAAAATTTATTTGGAACTCATCCAACAGTAAACTCAGAACTTTACTATGCAGTAAGGCATGGCAAAGTTAGTCCTCATGTTGAGATAGAAAGATACGAAGGCAATAAGGTTATATTTAAAGATGGTAAGAGCGGTGAGTTTGACGTCATCATTGCATGTACCGGTTTTAAAATTAAGCATGACTTTTTTGATAAAAGCTTAATTAATTATGAGGAAGGCAAAGTGCCTCTTCTTCATAGAATGATTCCAGCTGATATAAAGAATTTATACTTTATAGGTCTTTTCCAGCCTTTGGGCTGCATTTGGCCCGGGGCAGAGCTTCAGTCCAAATTAGCCGCTCAACATCTCTGCGGTAATTGGACGCCAAAAAAATCATTTAAAGAGCTAATAGAAAAAGAACTAGCAAATCCAGATGTAAAACAAATCGATACTCCAAGGCACACAATAACCGTTGATGATCATGCTTTTAGGGCCAGATTAAAAAAAGAAATAAATAGATCTATTACTGCTTAACAAACATGAATCAGTGCATCGTTTGTGAAAGCAAGCTTATAGAAAGCTTTCAAACGTCAGATAAGAAAAAACATTGGAAGTGCCTACGCTGCTTTGCCAAGTTCCTTGATAAAAAATATTATATAGACTCAGATATAGAAAAAGAAAGATACTTAGAGCACGAAAATATAATAGAGGATGAGGGGTATAGAAATTTTCTATCAAGACTCTCTATTCCACTTAAAGAAAAATTATTACCCAGCTCCAAGGGTCTTGATTTTGGATGTGGACATGGACCAGCTTTGGCTGATATTTTAATTAAAGATGGGTTTGATGTAGATTTATATGACCCTTTTTTCTTTCCAGATGAGAATGTTTTTTTAAAGCAATATGATTTTATAACTTGCACAGAAACTGCAGAACATTTCTTTGAACCAGCAAAGGAGTTTGAAACTTTTGATAAGCTTCTTAAGAAGCATGGATGGCTTGGGGTTATGACCAATACCCTTACAACAGATGATGCCTTTGATTCGTGGTATTACAGAAGAGATCCAACTCATGTATGTTTTTACTCAGAAGTTACCTTTAAAGTAATTGCAGAGCAAAAAGATTGGTCATATGAACCTATTTCGAAAGACGTAGCGTTATTTCAAAAAAAATAATTTCCTTCTACATTTATGTTAACTTAAGTGTCATGAATAAAATTTTATTGTCTCTTTTATTACTAGTTATAATTATAGTTGCGGTTATTTATGGTCCCAAGGCCGTTCGGCTTTACAATCTTGCAAATCTTTATGATGAGGACTCTATAGCTAGTAATTTTATTAATATTGATAAAATCTTTACTGTATCTGAACCAATACCAGCAGCAGAGCGACCATATATGTTTAATAAGAAGGCTTATGAACTTCCAGAAACATATTTTTTTGAAGGCGAGGAAAAGAACCTGCAAGAGGCCCTAGATCATTTCAAAACTGACGGGCTAATTGTTTTGCATAATGGCAACATGCTTTATGAGAATTACTGGAACGGTAACTCGGTTAGCTCAAAACATATAGCTTTCTCAGTTTCAAAATCTTTCTTATCGGCACTCATTGGAATAGCAGTAGGTGACGGTTTAATAGACAGCATCGAAGACCCGGTAACCAAGTACATACCAGACTTTAATGGAACAGGTTATGAAGGAGTGCGCATTAAAGATATTCTTCAAATGTCATCAGGCGTTAAATTTAATGAAGATTATGCTGACCCAAAATCAGATATAAATATATTTGGAAGAGCCGTAGCTAGAGGCTCGTCTTTTAGAGATTTTTCAAAAACCTTAGAAAGAGAAAAGACTCCAGGAACTTATCATCACTATGTCAGTATCGACACTCAGGTTCTTGGCTTCTTGCTTGCAGAAGTAACAGGGGTATCTGTTCAAGATTATTTATATGAAAAGATATGGAATAAAATTGGTATGGAACAGGGCGCTTATTACATAACAGATAACCTTGGAGTCGAAATGGCGCTTGGCGGATTAAATGCAACGCTCAGAGACTATGCTAAATTTGGCCAGCTCTACCTCAACGATGGGAACTGGATGGGTGAACAGGTTGTTCCAGCAGAGTGGGTTCGGGCCTCTTACAATACAGACAGCCCCCATTTAAAACCAGGAGAGCATGATATGTCTTCTAGTCCATGGGGATATGGTCTTCAGTGGTGGGTCCCAGGCTTTCCAGATACAGATTACACAGCAGCAGGCGTATATAACCAATATATTTATATAGACCCACTCACAAATGTCGTGATAGCTAAAACCTCATCTAATCATAGATATACAGCAGAAAAAGAATACTCAAAAGCTGCAAATGTGGCTATGTTTAGAGCAATAGCAAAAAGTATTCATCAACAATAATTGATTATGAAAATATCTCTATCTAAAATTCTGAGACAATTTTTTTCTCTTAGATCAATTGGACTACCCTTGATATTAATTAGTTTCTCTGTGTTCTCTAGCTCTAATCTTGAGATTAAGAGTCCTGTAAATGGAAAAATTGAATCCTTAATGCTTGTGGGAAACAGTTTTTTTTATTACAACAATAGTTTGCATAATCATCTAGGCAGTCTTATTAAAAATGACCCAGACGTAACCTCCATGAAAAGAAGGTCGATAACAATAAGCGGAGCTGATCTTCCATGGCATGACATTGAAAGCTATCTTTCGAATGAGCAAATAGGTAGCTTTAGAATTGATACAAAAAACAATAATAAATATGTCCCTAATTCTGATACCAAAATAGATGCTGTTATTTTTATGGGATGCAGTCTTTGTCCAATTCATCCCGATACTAAAGATACCTTTCAAGTGTATGTAAAAAGGTACTCCGAAATTATTAGAGAGAAGAATGTAGAGCCAATGCTTTTTATGTCATGGCCTTATAAAAATAAACCTGAAATGATCAAATCTCTTAGAGATGTTTTTGTTGATACTGCTAATAAAAATAACTTGTTATTAATTCCTGCAGGCGAAGCTTTTCATGACTTTAATCTAAGTTATCCTGAAATAGATTTGTATACTAAAGATCTAAGACATCCTTCTAAAGAAGGAACTTACCTAGCGGCAGCTGTAGTATTTGCGACACTCTATGGGAAGGCAACTGCTGGAAATCCAGGCATTATGAATCTAGATCCAGAAGTAGCACTGAAAATACAAAGATCGGTGGACAAGACAGTTTCAGATTTTATTGGCATAACCTTAAGGTAACTTATAATTTCCTCAGATCATTCCTATCTCCCATAACCTAATTAGCAAAGGCATGGTTTATAGGTATTGGTATCAAAAGAATTAACATTAAGAATTTAGATATTTTTACCATACTTTATTTTTGATTTTGAAATATACTCGAATGAGTTATTTATTTAACGGGAGAGAAAATGAGCGACACAAGGGTATATTTGATAGTGAATTTGGATATTCATGATCCAGAAAAGTATCGTGTTTATGAGAAAGGGTTCTTCCCTCTACTAAAGAAACATAATGGAGATTTCATTACTTATGATGACAGCCCGTTGGTTTTAGAGGGGCCAGAACCCAGCGTTAAAGGGCGAGTAATTCTTTTTTCTTTTCCATCAGAGGAGGATGCTGATAATTGGTGGAATGACCCTGACTACCAAGCTCTTTCAGAAAATAGAAGAGCTGGAACAACGACCTTGCTTCAAAGAGTTAAAGGAATGCCTCCTCGAAAATAAACTTTGAGTTAAACCCCATAAAGAGAAAATTTGTTTCTTTGGTTAAATGGAGGTATCTTAGTAACAAATTCGGGGGGATTACATTATGGAAAGATACACTAATTTTAAAGATTTTTATCCTTACTATTTAAGTGAACATGATAATAAGTACACAAAACTTCTTCACTTTATTGGGACAACAATAGCAATATATTTTTATGTAAGGTTCTTCATGACTTTTGAATTTATATTTCTACTTGCCTCATTATTATCAGGATATGGGTTTGCTTGGGTTGCTCATTTTTTTGTAGAGCACAATAAACCAGCAACATTTAAATATCCTTTATGGAGTTTTATTGGTGATCATAAAATGTATGTAGAAATACTCCAGGGCAAACATAAGATTTTTTAGATAATGGAAACTCATCATTTAATTGTCCTTGTCTTATTCTTTTCTCTTGTTTTTTTAGAGATTGTTTTTACCAAATTTTTTAGTAAAAAAGGACAGAGAAAAAAAGACGGCATTGTAGAATTTTTTAGCTTTTTTCAAATACTATTCTTTGCTCAACCTTTGGCTTTTTTCACAGCCTATACACTTACTGATTTTTATCTGCCGAGCCTGGGGGGAGTAATTTCAGAATGGAGTGTTATCTCTATTATCGCATTGCTTCTTATTTTTGATGATATGACACAATATTGGTGGCATAGAATTTGCCACTCAGTTCCAATTTTATATAACCTACATAGGCCGCATCATGATCCAGAGTATCTATCTATTCGAGTAGTTTATAGAAACGGTCTCTTTTATTATCTTCTTATGCCCGGTCTATGGTTTGCTGGCATACTAGTTTATATGGGAGCGGGCTGGGTCTATGCTGGGTATATCGTGGTTAAGCAACTTGTTATTTTTGGAGCACATACAGACCTTAGGTGGGATAAAAAGTTATATGAGATAAAAGCTTTAAATCCCTTGATGTGGGTTCTAGAAAGAACAATATCAACACCAGCAACTCATTGGGCACACCATGGCAAGCACCTCGCAGATGAAAATACCCACTACAAAGGGAATTATGGAAATCTACTATTTATATGGGATATGATCTTTGGTACTGCCAAGATTACAAGGAAATACCCCAAAGAAATTGGCGTTGAAAATCTACCTGAAGTCTCAGCACTAACTCAACTGTTATGGCCAATTTTTAGATCGCCTAGTTCAGAAAATCAAACAAAATAAATTGATAAAAGGGCAGGATCTATCTTTTTGGGATAATCCTCCATGGGGCGATGGCAAGCAAAAGTATAGACTTGGATTAACTCCTATATCTGAAGACAACTGGCTGAATCGCGAAATAGGACGAAGCCTTCTCAAGCATAAGAAACAATTACTAGATAATAGGTATCATGATGTTATTGCTGTAACTTCTTCTTCATCAGATGCTCAGAATATTTTAAAGGAGCACTTCAAGATAGAAAAAAGGGAGTACCCAGATCTTATTGCTGATATGAGTTTATTAATTCAAGACGATTTATGTTTAATAAGATCAAATGGAGATCAAGAGCTTTTAGCAGCTAGCGTTTGTTCGCCTAGCTATTGGAATGTTCAATCTAAGATAGGAAAGCCACTAACAGCAATACACGAGCCTGTCTCTTCACTAAATGAAAAAATTGGAGATAGGATCTCAACATTTATTAGACAGTCGCCGCTTATGAGGCCATTTTCAAGACAGAACTGGTTAATACATGGCGACACCAATCGATTTTATTTAAGTGAGGAAGAGCTACCAAAAACAAATCCTTCAGAATGGTTTATTAGATCTGAGAAAGAAACCCTATGCAGATTCCATGAAGATTATTCCTTATTTACAATCAATGTTCTCTTCCAGCCTCTCTATTTAATTCATGAACATAGCGAACAAAAACAAAATTTAATTAAGTGTTTAAGCGGATTTGACGATGCAGAAATTTCTTATTTTGGTGGAGCAAAAAAAATTGAACTCTTACTCAAATACCTATCAGGTTAAATAGAGTAAAATAGATTTATATACATTGGGGAGTATAAATATGTTTGGTGGTATTACTTATATTGGTTGGTTCCATACTATTCTTGGTATAGCTGCCATTGTTACGGGCCTCTATTTATTACTAAGAGATAGGTTTATCTTTATGGATACTGGGCTGGCTAAGTTTTATATGTTCAGTACAGTCATTACATCTGCATCATCATTCCTTTTGTATGGGGCAACTGGGTCATTTAATACAGCACATTGGCTTTCAGTTCTAACTATTTTGGCAGTACTTTTCGCATTGGTCTTAAATAGGTATAACATTTTTGGATTTCTAACAGTTTATTTAAAACAACTCGCCTTAACTGGAACTGTATTTTTTAGCATGCTTCCAACAACAGCAGAAGTATTGCAAAGACTTCCTCCAAGCAATCCTATTGTTGATTCAATTGAGGATCCTTTGGTTCAAAGCTTTTACATGTCATATGTTGTTATTTTTGGTCTGTTTGGAATATATCAGGTTGTAAAAATTTATCGGGAGAACATAGATGGAGTATAAAAGTCATAATGAAGTTGTTGAGGCCTCAAAAGCAGCTGCCCATAAATGGAGGCTCGTTCCGGCCCCTCAAAGAGGAGAGGTTGTTAGGCAATTTGGGAATGAGTTAAGAAATCAAAAGGCAGAACTTGCAAAAGTTATCACAACAGAAGCAAGAAAAATTGTTTCAGAGGCTGAAGGCGAAGTTCAAGAAGCAATTGACATGTGTGATTTTGCCACTGGCTTAAGTAGACAGTTATATGGCCTTACTATGCCAAGCGAAAGACCAGATCATAGGCTTCAAGAGCTATGGCAGCCTATAGGAGTTGTTGGCTGTATTACAGCATTCAATTTTCCTATGGCAGTATTTGCATGGAACTTTTGCCTAGCATCAGTTTGTGGCAATAGTATTATTTGGAAACCAAGCCCTCACTCAAATGGCTGCGCAGATGCTCTTAAAAATGCCTGGGACAAAGTTGCTGGAGAACATAAAGATCTTGTTCTTGTATTAAAAGGCGGCAACGAAGAAGCAGTAGCTCTTTGCAAGGATGAAAATATTCCACTTATATCTGCAACAGGCAGCACCCAAATGGGCAAAGAGCTTGCCCCCATAGTATCAGCAAGACTTGGCAGAACCTTACTAGAGCTAGGTGGGAATAATGCTGCAATTATTTGTCCTTCTGCTGATTTAGATCTAACAGTCAAAGGAGTTACTTTTTCTGCATGCGGAACTACAGGACAAAGATGTACAAGCTTAAGAAGGGCATTTGTTCATGAGGATATTTATGATGAGTTTATGCAAAAGTTACATGCATATTACGCTACTCTTAAAATTGGAGATCCATCTAATTCCTCTCATCAGCTAGGACCATTAATCTCAGAACAAAGTTATAACGATATGCAAGGAGTCATAGAGTCGCTCAAGAATAAAAATGTAACAGTTCATGGAGGGCAAAGACTAGAAATAGGAGACTCCGAAGAGTTCTATGTAATGCCGGCAATAGTAGAAGTTACTAAAGTTGAGGATGAGATGTTAAACGAAACTTTTGCACCAATTTTATATGTAAAGAAATTTACAGAACTGAGTAATGCAATTGAAATGCAAAACAATGTTAAGCAAGGTTTAAGTAGCTCAATTTTCACAAACGACATGAGAGAGTCTGAGCTCTTTTTAAGTTCAGAGGGAAGCGATTGTGGAATAGCCAATGTAAACATTGGAACAAGTGGAGCAGAAATAGGTGGGGCTTTTGGTGGAGAAAAGGATACAGGCGGCGGCAGAGAGTCGGGCTCAGATGCATGGAAGGCATATATGAGAAGAGTAACCGCAACAGTTAACTATGGTAAGGAACTTCCACTTGCCCAAGGAGTAGAGTTTGATGAAAGCTAAGATAGCAATTATTGGCAAAGGGAATATTGGCTGGGCAATTAAACAGCTCTTAAAAGAAGATTATGAAATTAAACATGGTGATATTACTGAAGGGCTTGATGCTCGTGATATAGAACAGGTAAGAGATTTTCTAAAAGGAACTGATGCAGTTATTTCAGCGGGACCGTTCGCAATTAACAAGAATATTGGAACTGTTGCTGCAGAAATGGGAATAGGATATTTTGATTTAACAGAAGACGTTGAAACCACAGAGTTTATAAGAAGCATAGATACATCAAGCGTCATGATGCCGCAGTGCGGCCTTGCTCCAGGCGCAATTAATATTTGTGCTGCTGGCATGATGAATCAATTTGATAAAGTAAACGAAGTCATGATGAGGGTTGGTGCTCTTCCAAGATTCACTAATAACGAAATGAGTTATTATCTGAGCTGGTCCACAAATGGCTTAATAAATGAATACTGCAACGAAGCTGATGCAATTTATGAGGGCAAGTCCATAAAAGTTATGCCTCTTGAGGGAGCTGAAAAATTAACAATAGAGGGCGAAGCCTATGAGGCTTTTAATACAAGCGGTGGCTGTGCAACCATGTGTGAAACTTATGAAAATAAGGTAGACAATCTTTCCTACAAGACCATCAGATATCCAGGTCACCTCAATCACATGAAATTTCTATTCAATGACCTTCATTTAAAAAAGAATAAGGATGTTTTGGAGAAGCTTTTTGATAAGGAGGTTCCAAGAACAACTAATGATGTAATAGTGTTTTTTGTAAAAGTTATTGGTGAGATCGACGGAGTTCTTCAAGAGAAGACTTACCTTAAGAAAATTTATGGAGACGATACATTTAGCGCCATTCAAAGAACAACAGCATCAGGGGTATGTAGTGTTTTAGAGATGTATATTGATGGCAAGATTAAAGAAACGGGCTTCATTAAACAAGAATCCATTTCTTGGGATGATTTTATAGACAATAAGTTTGGAAGTGTTTATATATAATTAATCTTTATAAATAAAGATTTCATCAAGCGAGACTTTAAAGAAGCGTGTCAGCTTCATAGCAAGTGTTAAAGATGGGTCAAACTTCCCATTCTCAATAGAGTTTATAGTTTGTCTACTAACAGACAAAGCATCTGCAAGGGCGCTCTGACTGACCTTGCCCTGCAGGCGCAGCTCTTTAAGTTTATTCTCCATCGCCCAAGTACTTTTTATCAAATAAATAGCCACCAAAAGCTGTTCCAATTGCATATGCTAAAAAATAGCCATAAAACCCAACCGTGAAACTTAGGTATGGTTGAAGTATAGAAAACAGCATGCCAACAGTCACAAAACCAAAACCGCCAGAGGCGGCAGTGTAAAGGTAATATCTATGCATTAACTCATCTTGAGTCAGTAAAAATTTTTTTGAATAAATAATCGCAATGAACCAACAGATAATTATCATAGCCCTAATAATCGCAAATGACAGAGAGGTATCTGTATTTTCAAATATAGGTGGCCCAAAGATTCCGTCAACAGTATTGAGATGCAAACCCCAAAACACAGCTCCTGTAAGAAAAAACCCGACAGATATGAGATAGTTTTTTTTATCTTCCTTGTTTAGGGAGCTAATTTTAATCCATGAACCCTTATGTGTAATTTTTGCCATACAAATAATTTAATTTACTTGAAGCAAATATATTCCTTGGGTATTTATTTGTCAAGTTTACTTTACATTAAAAAGATACATTGATTAATGAAAACCTATAAAAATAGTGTAATATTCTAATTATGAAAACAAAAAATTTATTCTCAATCTTTTTTATCTTAATTCTTTTTTCAGGATGCGCTCTTATTACCGACGAGTATCAAGCAAACCAGAGAAAAGTTATTGCATATCTCCTTGAAGATCTCCCTCTGCCTGCAGATGCAGAGATTGTTAAAGCACCGACAGTTCTACTAGGTACTGGGGAATCAATTTCAGGAAGAATTATTATGACTTCAGGATACAGTCCTGCAGAGAACCTCATTTTTTATGGTACAGAAACTCTATCAACTGGATGGCAGCTTATTTCATCCAAGGTCGGAGAGGAAGTAACTCTTGTCTATGCAAAAGCAGGAAGATTCGCCACAATATACATATCACCAAGAAATACTGCCACTGGTTTCCTTTTAGGAGATATTGGTAGTGATATTGATATATCGGTTGTCCACCCTGACGCTATTGGAATTCAGAATCCTTACGAGGATTTAGATTACGGCTCTTTGCCAGAAAGCCCATAAGTAAATATTTAGCTTAAATAAGCAACATTGTGAACGAACTAATTTTATTAAGCTTCTCACATATATTTATTGTTTTTATTTGTATTGCATCAATAATATTTATTCCAAAATTTTTTAAGCATTCATCGGCTGCAACACATTCCAGTCTTGCTTATTTTATTATTAGTTTAATTCTGATTAATCAAGGCATGGATCTTTACAGAGAGGGATACTTAGATGAATGGAAGTTAGGCCTACCACTTCATTTGTGTGATTTTTCATCTTTCTCAATTTTAATTTATTTACTAACCAAAAAAAGAGATTTCTTTATATTTGCATTTTTCTTTGGAATAGCAGGAGCAGGAATGTCCATCCTTACTCCTGATACAGGGTATGGATTCCCTGCAGTAGCCTATATCCAAAACCAAATAGGACATACTGCAATTATACTGGGTGTGACTTACGCAATGGTTATAGATAACCAGAGGCCTTATCTTAAAGATGTGGCAAGGGCTCTAGGGTTTGCAACATTCTTATTATTTATAATGTATGGGGTAAATTATTTATTAGGTCCTCCTGCAAATTACTGGTTTATAGTAGAAAAACCCACTGGTGAAAATGTAACTTCATTTATGAGACCAGCTCCATTTCATATGATAGATATTTGGCTTCTTGCAGTAGCCGTTTGCTACTTAATATATTTACCCTATTATCTAAAAGATAGAAAAACAAAATAATTATGGCAAAAAAACTAAACAAGATTGTTGATAGAAAACAAATACCATTTAAGTATAGAGCGCGCCGACCTAAAATTGTTCAATGGGCTGCAAGGCTATTCTTAAGATCTTTTAGATGGAAGGTGGAGGGAAAAATTCCATCTGTTCAAGGAAACGAAAATCTAATAATAATTGCCGGACCTCACACATCTAACTGGGATGGTGTATTTGGATTTGCTGCGATTTTAGGGCTGGATGCAAAAATTAGTTTTTTTGGAAAACACAGTCTTTTTGATCAACCTATACTTGGCAGGTTTTTAAACTATATGGGCGGCATACCTGTTGATAAAACTAACCCTGGCAAGGGGCTAACTGAAATGGCAATTAAAAACATGCAAAAATTAAATGGATCGCTTATTGCCATGTCTCCAGAAGGAACTCGAGCAAAAACAGAAAAATTTAAAACTGGATTCTTGAGGATAGCAAAAGCTGTAGAGGGAAAGATATTTTTGGCTTCATTTGATTTTGATAAAAAAAGAATTTTTTTAGACACTTTTTTTGATCCGTCAGGGGACAATGAATTAGATCTTTCTTATGTAAAAGAGTACTTCACACAGTTCGGTGCAAAGCGCCCAGAAAACTATTAATTAGTTCCTAGGGCTTCGGCAATCATTTCGTCAACCATTTGCTCCACTATAAATAGTGGTGGATTCCCATTGTCTAAAACTGCAGAATGAAAATCTTTAATATTAAATTTATCACCAAGAGCATTCATTGCTTTTTCTCTTAGTTCTAGAATTTTAATCATGCCAACTTTATAGCTAAGAGCTTGACCAGGCCAAACAATATACCTTTCTATTTCTACTCGGCACTCAGTATCAGACATCCCAGTCTTTGCTTTCATGTAAGCAATAGCTTCTTCTCTTGTCCACTTCTTATAATGTATGCCGGTATCTACAACTAATCTCACAGCTCTAAATATTTCACTTTGTAAAATTCCAAGCTCGTCGTATGGATCTGGAGCCAGGCCAGCTTCAAGCGCTAATTGCTCAGAATAAAGAGCCCAGCCTTCAGAAAAGGCAGAAGTGCTATAGCCGAACCTTCTATATAAAGTTAACTCATCATTTTCTAGTGAGTGCGCAATCTGATGATGATGACCTGGTGTTGCCTCATGGTATGCAAGAGTTTTCATGCTGTATTTAGGCGTTTGCTTTATATCATAAAGATTCACATAAAAAGCACCTGGCCTACTACCATCAAGAGCTGGGGCCTGATACCAACCGCCAGGGGCAGTTTTTTCTGAATATTCTGGAGCAGCTATGACAGTTACAGGCGCCTTTGGCATGGTATGGAAATACTCTTTAATACCTTCAGTAGCTTCAGTAACCATATTCATATAATCTTGAACTACAATCTCTTTTCTATCAGCAGTATCCGCATAGAGCATTGAAGGGTCTTCGTTTAACTCATTCATCAAAGCTCCTGAGGCTTTATTTGCATCGTAACCAAGAGAGACAAGAATCTCTTTCATTCTAGATGAAATTCTTGCCACCTCACTCAAACCCAAATCATGAATTTTTTGAGGACTATAATCTGTTGTTGTATATGAGCGTATTCGTAATTTATAGAATTCGTCCCCATCTGGTTGAGACCATATCCCATGATGAGGATTGGCTTTGTCTCTTGTTGAGATCATGAAATCTCTAAGCAACACAAAACCAGGCGTAACACTGTTTTTTATAGATGATTTAAGGTCTGCATTAAGAGATGCAAGCTCATTTTCTGTTATATCTAATAATTCAGCTTTTTTATTAAATTGAGTAAAAAGAGGGTGCTCCTCAAGAGAATAATTTATTAATTCATTTAGCTGTTTTATTAAATGAGCATATACAAACTTTGGTGCATATATCCCCTCAGCAGCTTGTCTCTCTAGCCAGCTTAATTGACCCAAATGAACATCCAACACAAGGTTTGTTCTTTTTATAAAATCTTTAGCTTCAGAAAGGCTTCTAATAGGATGCATATCACTCATAAAGCTAATTACATTATGATGCGCGCCACGAACTTGGTTTAATGGATAATCATGATATGGAAATTCTTCTAATTGCCTTAAGTTATTTTCAGTATCAAAAATAGCTATACTTTTGGTAATTTTTTGATTATCAGTTAAAGAGTTATCTTTATATTTATTTAATATCTTAAGAGTTTTCTTTACATCTTTAATGTCAGCCTGAAGATCCTCAGGGTTTGGTATTGAGAGCTTAGAATTATGTTTTGTAATCCAATTGAATTGATCAAATATTCCAATATACGTCAAAGACTCAGGGGAGTCGGCCATGCCTGTTAACAACTCTTTACCTAAAAAGTGATCAATGGAGGCTGGCTTCATTAAAAATAAATTTGCTAGATATAAAGAGCACAGACTTACTCCAAAAACCGCTATCAAACCTATTGCTTTAAAAAATCTTTTAATCATCTGTTTATCCTCTTTAATATTTTGGTCTTATCTATGAGCGTTTTATAATATTTTTATATCAACATAGATAACAAATTAGTCTCAATAATTATATATTTTTTTGCTAAACTCTTCTTTATTAATAATTTAGGTTAAAAAATGACAGATTCTTTGGCAACGCTAACTCAACAGGATGATATTTCCATAATAACTTTAGATGATGGCAAGGCTAATGTTTTTTCAGAAGAAATGACTCAGGCTATTAATAATTGTTTGGATCAAATTCCAACAGAAAGTGGTTCTTTAATAATTACCGGAAGACCTGGAATGTTTTCAGCTGGGTTTGATTTAAAAGTCATTAGTTCGGGTGATATACCTAAAATTAAAAAAATGTCACTAAGTGGATTTAAGTTATTGTCACGAATTTTTTCTTTTCCAAGACCAATAGTTGCTGCTTGTTCGGGGCATGGCATAGCCTTAGGAACTTTCTTGCTATGCTGTTGTGATTATAGACTTGGAGTAAAGGGTGAGTTCCTATTGGGTGCAAATGAGATGAGAACCAATATGGTTATACCAACACCAATTTTGGAGTTAATAAAATTTAGAGTTTCACCATCACACAAATATAGATCTATTTTAGGAGCAGAAATGTACCCTCTTGAGAAAGCAATAGATGCAGGACTCATGGACCAAGTTGTGGATCCAGAAAAGTTAATGGAAGCAGCAATGGAAAAAGCCAAAGACTTAGCGACAATGGGTCACCCTAGTTACACGCTCACCAAAGCACTGTATATCAAAGATGTTGCAGATAGCATTGATAGCGCAATTAAAGATCTAGAAACTCAGTAATTATTCTTAACTTATGATACAGGGATCTAATTTAGAATTAGCTTTATTTAGTGATGTTCCTGAGCAAGACACATTAGAAACCCTCTACAATCTAAATCAAGAAAATACACCCGAGGTTGGCAGCCTATCTTCAGTAAATGAACTTAGAAGCCTAATACAATTAAGTGCACTAAATTTTTTTGTTTTAAATGAAGAAGAGATTATTGGGTTCATAATCTGTTTTAGAGAAGGGTCTGAATACCATTCACCAAACTATAAGTTTTTTAGTGATTGCGAAGATAAATTTCTTTACATAGATAGGGTTGTTATAAAAAAAGAATACAGAAGAATGGGAGCAGGGACTCTTTTATATAAACATCTAAGCAAAGTAGCAAATCTTGAAAACTTACCCATTTGTTGCGAGGTTAATACAAACCCTATTAATCAAATATCATTAAACTTTCATTCTAAAAATAAATATATCAAAGTTGGACAGGGGTATTTCGATGATCATTCGGTAGCCTACCTAAAGAGGAAATAATTCTAGAACTGTGTATTATTAATACTTAATTAATTTACTTATAGCTTATGCTTCTAGAAACAACTCTGTTATTTAAAACAATGCTGATACTATCTGCCCAACTTTCTGTTGTGCTAGGCGGATGCTTTTATTTCATAAAAGGCGCTAAAAAAGCATACAAAACTGACTCTACTTTTTTTGGGATGTCCTTTAAGGGATCAATGAACATGAAGAGGCAGCTCGACCTGATTCCTTACTTTAAACCCCCCTTAGAGTACCCGATGAAGATGTTTAAAAGAATAGAGGAAGCATTTAACCCAGAAACAAAGCTAATGGATTCAGCTTATGATGATTCACAGGAAGCCAAAAATAGAGATGAAGTTCTTCTGTTTTTAAAAGATGGTTATACATACGCACACGGCGGTAATTGGATATATTCTATCTATGTATTGTGGGCTATAGCACTTTTTTCTACTGTCTTTTTTGCATCGACAGGTATAAATATTTATGTAGGCATGGCCTTATTCACTCTTCAAAGCGTATTTTTTGGACCTTTTCTTGGCTTGATAATGCTTGAGATGGACGAGAACGATGGCTATAAAGCATTAAAAATTGTATTCCTTGTGACCTTGCTTACAGGTTTTGTTGGCTATAGTGATATTTATTCATTTTCAGATAATAATTTTTTAGCAGCTTTCTTACTACTTTCTTTATTTGCGCTCATTATTTTTGAATTCATTAGGGCAATAAGGGGACTTTCTAGAAAGGCTATTAAGGCAAAAGCTATTTTTGGAGCATTTATTTTTTCACTATTTTTACTTTTTGATTTTAATTTAATTGCCAAGGGCGAATATATGTCAAATAACTGGGACTCTGCGTTTGAGTTGGCTTTTACGATCTATCTAGATATGATTAACTTATTGCTTGAAATATTAGAGGCAATGGATAGCTAACTATTAAGTAGGAAAAATTATGGCAACTTATAAATGTGAAAAGTGCGGGATGTCAGTAAATGCATCTTGTGGAGAATGTAATGAACCTCTCGTGAATGGCATGCTAGATTTGGATGATGGAAGCCAGGTTCAGGTATCAACATGCCAAGTATCATCATGTTCAAACGAAAATGGCAAAATTAAATCGCCATTATGTTGTGGAAACGATATGAGTTGCGCTATCTAACTAAAAATTTAATTGGTAGCCAATTTTTAAGCTTGTATCAAAAACTTTGCTTGAAAGAACTTCAACCTTAAAAGCGCTCCTATTATTTATATTAAATAAGACTCCTGCGCCATATTTCTGATCAGTTTCTTCATCAAGAATATATTCAATAACGGCTGGGCAAACCTCATCAAAAAGACATGGCTTCTGGATTACTTCAGACTCTTTAGAAAAGTCGACAAAAATTTTACCTTCCCAGCCATTGCTGTCACCAAACCTAATGCCTGTTATTACATTTGCCTGCGCATCATCTTCTGAAAATGAATTGTAGTCTCCTTCTATGGACGTGCTCTTAATTCCAATTTCTGCATAGATATCAAATACGTTCTTTATTTTAAGATTGACGCCTTTTGCTGAAATACTGCTTAATAAATCTCCAATTCCTGAATGAACACCTATTCTTGCTGCATTAATAACTCTATCAAATGATTCGGTTTCTATATCAACACCTTCTGCCTTTCTTTCAAGAGTTATGTATAGTGATCCAGGCAATGAAACAGATAGATTCATACCCAGTCCAGTATCTTCTGTTTGGATAAGGCTCAGACCTAATGAGTTATATTTATAGTCATTTGACTCTCTGCCAAGCTTTCCCTCATCAGAAGAAAGAGGAGTGATAAATATAAAGAATAAAAATATTTGGATGTATTTCATATGTTTAACTTTAACAGATTTAAAGAATTGATTTGAATATTTAGACCAGTCTAAATTTCTCTAGACTGGCCTAATATCAGTAATTATCTTGTGATTGAATAGCCTTGTTGCTCCAACACAAATCTATCTTCAGTCAAATTGGCAACCCTTGATACTTTTCCTTCATCATTGAATACGAATCTAGTTGCAGTGTAAGCATTTGCTTCAATACCAGTTGCGTCTTCTGTGAACTTAGCCCAACTTAATACCCAAACAACACCGTCATTTGTAACAGACTTTTCAATTACATTAAATTCTTCTGGACCCCACCCTTCAGCATCACCTTCTGTCATAGTTTCAAGCATTTGTGACTTCGAAGACATTTGTCTTACAGCACCTCTGGCAACTGAAACCGAGACCAGCTCATCATTTCTTAAAACAACAGCATCGACCTCTTCACCGGGCTTGCCCCTGAAACCTAGTCTATTTCTATTGTCATCAGTTACTCTTACTCCTGCAACCTCAACAAAAGAATCTCCAACTTCCAGCGATTTAGATGCAGGACTATCAGGGATAATGCTGCCTACAGTCATTCCTGACTCGTCAGGATTCCATATAAAGCCCATACCGACATATCTGTCTCCAGCAATAACTCCGTCTTCAGCCATATTTTTTTCCACCATTTCGATTGCCTCAGCTTTACTGGAATTTGCAGCCATAAGCCACGCCTCAGCAAGATCCATTCGATCTTGATGATTATTTGCTGAATCGTTATTCACATTGCATGCAGCTAAAGAAATTAGTGCAAAACAAGCAAAAAAAGTTTTGTAATTATTCATGTTCTCTCCATATAAATTAAATTAAGTATTAAATTAGTTTATATTTTTTAGAGGACAAAGAAAGCCTTCAAAGGCAAATTATAAAAAGATTCGTTAAGTTCTAACTCTACCTTTTTTTCTCATGCGAATAGATTCTGGAGTTACCTCTACGAGCTCATCATCTTCAATGAATTCCAAAGCCTGCTCTAAAGTATGTTTTATATGAGTAACAAGGATAAGATTTTCATCAGTTCCTGCAGCTCTAATATTATTTAGTTGCTTAGCTTTTGTTGGGTTTACTGGAAGATCGTTGTCCCTTGAATGCAACCCAACTATTTGACCTATATAAACTTCATTGCCGTGACCTAAGAACAGCTTTCCTCTATTTTGAAGATTAAACAAGGCATAAGCCAAAGTTTTACCTGCAGTCATAGAATACATGACCCCATTATTCCTTTTGGCTAGTTCACCGGCTTTTACTGGACCGTAATGATCAAAAACACTAGTCATGATTCCAGATCCGCTAGTGATAGTTAGAAAGTGTGATCTAAACCCTATAATTCCTCTGGATGGAGCTATAAACTCTAATTTAACTCTTCCTTTGCCATCTGATTCCATGCTTTGGAGCTCAGCTTTTCTTGGTCCAAGTTCTTCCATAACCGAACCTTGATGCATTTCTTCAACATCAATAACTATTTGCTCAAAAGGCTCATGGATTTCTCCATCTACCTCTTTTTGAATAACTTGAGGCTTAGAAATGCCTAATTCAAAACCTTCCCTTCTCATAGTTTCGATTAATACAGATAAATGCAATTCACCCCTACCTGAAACAATAAATTTATCTGGAGATTCACCTTGAACTACCTTCAGCGCTACATTTGATATTAATTCTTTATCCAGTCTCTCTTTTATATTTCTTGAAGTAACAAATTTTCCTTCTTTTCCTGCAAAGGGCGAATCATTAACTTGGAAGGTCATGCTAACTGTAGGCTCATCAACCGAAAGAGCGGGAAGTGCCTCAACATCAGAAGGCGCACAAATAGTATCTGAGATATTTAATTTATCTATTCCTGTAATACAAACAATTGAACCAGCCTCTGCCTCTGTAACTTCTACTCTGTCTAAGCCTTCATAGCCCATAACTTGAAGCACTTTTCCTTTCCTAGTGTTGCCATCTCTATCAACAACGATTACTTGATCATTTGGCTTTACTACACCTCTTTTAATTCTTCCTATTCCAATAACGCCTACATAGCTATTGCTATCTAAGGCACTTATTTGTAACTGCAGAGGCCCATCAACATTAACCTCTGGAGCAGGGACTTTGTCTAATATCATTTGTAATAGAGGAGTCATGTCATCATTCATATTTTCAGGCTCTAGTCCTGCAATTCCTTCAATAGCCGATGCATAAATAACTGGGAAATCTAGCTGCTCGTCAGTTCCACCCAGCCTGTCAAATAAGTCAAAGACTTGATCAAGAACCCAATGAGGTCTTGCATCAGGCCTATCAACCTTATTAATTACAACAATAGGCTTTAAGCCTTTTTCAAAAGCTTTTTGAGTAACAAATCTTGTTTGTGGCATTGGGCCGTCAACAGCATCAACCAATAAGAGAACTGAATCAACCATAGATAGGGCTCTTTCAACCTCACCACCAAAATCAGCATGGCCTGGAGTATCCACAATATTAATTAAATGGTCATTCCAAATAATTGAGGTATTTTTAGCTGTTATGGTTATTCCTCTTTCTTTTTCTTGATCGTTTGAGTCCATTATTCTCTCAGAACCAATATTTTTTCTATCAAGGGTTCCAGATTGACCTAAAAGTTTATCTACAAGAGTAGTTTTACCATGATCAACGTGGGCAATAATTGCTATATTTCGAAGGTTATTTATGTCCATGGTATTAGTGTTTTAAAAAAGGGGGGATTATAATCTTAAAATGAATAAATTATTGCTTTTCTTTTGTCTTCTTGCTTCAACATCAGTTTTTCCAGATCTTAAAAGTGATCTTGATAATCAAATTAATCCATTAATGGATAAGGTTATTGAGTGGCGACATGACATCCATCAGAACCCAGAGCTAAGTAATAGAGAGTTTAGAACTGCTAAAAAAGTAGAAGCCCATCTCCGCTCACTCGGCATAAAAGTGGAAACTAAGATTGCTTATACTGGCGTTGTGGGTTTGATCGAGGGCGGCCTGCCTGGGCCAACTATAGCCCTAAGAGCAGATATGGATGGGTTGCCAGTTATAGAAAAAACAGGATTGCCATTTGCGTCAAAAAAAATGACCGAATATCTCGGTCAAAGTGTAGGTGTTATGCATGCATGTGGCCATGATGCTCATGTTGCAATACTTATGGGAGTCGCCGAGTTTTTAGCTAAAAATAAAGATCAGTTAAAGGGTAATGTAATGTTAATTTTTCAACCCGCTGAAGAAGGGCCTCCAGAGGGAGAGAATGGCGGGGCAAAAATGATGTTAGAAGAGGGTATCTTCGAAACATATGATCCTGAAGTTATTTTTGGGCTTCATGTTGGCAATGGTCCTCATGGTTATATTGGAATTTCATCTGGCCCAGCAATGGCAGCGGCTGGAACTTATAGAATTAAAATAAAGGGAGTTCAAGCTCATGGCTCAAGGCCTTGGGATTCAATTGATCCAATCATGGCTAGCGCTGAGCTGATTCAAAACCTTAATACGATTGTAAGCAGGCGTATTAATATCGTAAATAATCCAGCTGTTATATCGGTTGGAATAATAAGATCTGGAACAAGAGGAAATATCATTCCTGAAGATTCAGAAATTCAGGGAACAATAAGGACATTTGACCCGAAGCTGAGAGAAGAAATTTATGATGAAATAAAACAGGTAGCTGAAGGCGTTGCACTTGGAACAGGTACAGAAATTTCTGTTGAGTTTGACGTTGGTGGGTTCTATCCAGTTACTTTTAACAATACCGATCTTGTTGAAAGATTAACCCCGTCTTTAAAGCGAGCAACTAATAATAAAGTTTATGAGATGACGCCTTCAACCGGTGCTGAGGATTTTTCATTTTTTTCAAATGCTATTCCTGGAATGTATTTTTGGTTGGGTGTAAATGCTCCTGGCGTAATGGAAGCCCCTGGCAATCATTCACCTTATTTCGTTGTTGATGATGGAGCCTTGGACGAAGGCTTAAAAGCCTTGGTATATCTAGTTGAAGATTATCCGAAAGAATAGCACAATAGCAAAAATCTAGAAAAAACTTAAAAAGGAGACTTAAATTGTCAATTCCAAATCATATAAAAGATCATTTATCCATGCCTGTTATAGGCTCGCCACTTTTCTTGGTTTCAGGACCAGAGCTTGTCATTGCACAATGCAAAGCAGGAATAATAGGGTCTTTCCCAGCGCTTAATGCTAGGCCTCAACATGTTTTAGGGGAGTGGATTACAAGAATTAAAACTGAACTAGCCGAATACCAAGAGCAAAACCCTGATAAAAAAGTTGCGCCGTTTGCTGTAAACCAAATTTGTCATGGTTCAAATAATAGACTTATGGAAGATATGGCTACTTGTGTTGAACATGAGGTACCAATCATTATTACTTCTTTAAGACCACCAGCTGAGCTAGTTGAAGCAGCTCATAGCTATGGTGGGCTTGTTTATCACGATGTTATTAATGTTAAGCATGCAAAAAAAGCAGCAGAGCAAGGTGTTGATGGTTTAATCCTAGTGTGTGCTGGGGCCGGAGGGCATGCAGGTGCCTTATCCCCATTTGCATTATTAAGAGAAGTAAAAGAATGGTTTGATGGAACAGTTATTCTTTCCGGAGCAATTGGCGATGGTTATTCAGTAGCTTCAGCTTTGGCCCTTGGGGCTGATTTTGCTTATATGGGAACTCGTTTTATAGCTACCCAAGAAGCCAATGCAGATCAAAGTTACAAACAGATGCTAATTGAAAGTGCTGCAGATGACATAGTGCTTTCAAGCCTGTTCACCGGTGTTTCAGGCAATTATTTAAAACCATCCATTAACAAAGCAGGGCTTGATGCGGACAATCTTCCTGATGCAGATAAGTCTTCAATGAACTTTGGGTCGGGTGGAAATACAGAAGCCAAGGCTTGGAAAGATATATGGGGCTCAGGTCAAGGGATTGGCTTAATAGAAGATTCCCCATCTGTTTCAGAACTAGTTGGCAGAATTAAATCAGAATTTGATACAGCAGTTTCAGAATTACAAGGTAAGATATAATTCTTTAACGGAGTTAAAGTATGGTTAATAGCTTAATTTTATATTCAATAGGTTTGATATCTGGCATAGCTGTCGTAACGCTATTAAATAATTCTAATAAAGGAAGATCAGGTGCTAAAGGTATTACTCAAGAGTATACAAGCAAAGACGGTGTCAAAAGGACTGCCAAAAAAGATAGAGAAGATCATATAGTATGAGTGCCAGCGCAGCACTATTCGTCTGTGGAGCCATTACATTTCTTGTTGTATTTAGCTGGTTCAAGGTCGCAGCAATAGAGATCTTTAAGTCAGAGTTATTAACCAATTCAATCCCAACCCAAGATTCCTGGAAGAAGTTGTTTAAAGTCTTTTTTGTGGATCTAGTAATATGCATTTTTGGGGCCCTTTCTACAGGTATATTGTTTGTAGTTGCTTTTAATTCATTTCATTGATGCCTAAAAGAAATTTAAGAAAATATTTTGAAGATGGCTGGAATAAGATATTTGGTAAGGAAGAGGACAAAAGCAAGCTAAGGACTCAAAGCCTATACAGAGCACAAAAAGGTATTCTAAATGTAGGAACTCCTCATGACTGGGAAGACTACAAAAAATACAAAGAGCAAGAAAATGAATCAGACTAACATTTTCGATGAGCCCATAGATGAGTGTTGTTCTAATCCAATAACAGGATTTTTTAGAGATGGGTTTTGCCATACAGGCAAGCATGATATGGGATTGCATATAGTTTGCTCACTCATAACGAATGATTTTTTAAGTTTTTCAAAAGCCCGAGGAAATGATTTATCAACCCCAAAACCAGAGTTTAATTTTCCTGGACTAAAAGAAGGGGATTCATGGTGTGTTTGTGCAGAACGCTGGAAAGAAGCTTATGAGCACGGGTTTGCCCCAAAGGTTTTTTTAAGAAGAACTCATAAAAAAGCATCTTCAATTATCAACATAGAAATTCTTAAAGAATTTGCAGTGGACTTAAATTAACTATGAATAAAAAAGGATTTATTGGCTTGGGTGTTATGGGGTATCCCATGGCAGGTCATTTAGCTTCAAATAATTTTGACGTTTGTGTTTTTAATAGAACTCAAGAAAAAGCTTTAAAATGGAAAAATGAGTTTACAGGATCGTCTTGCGAATCACCCTCAGAGATAGCATCTCAGTCAGATGTCATTATGATTTGTGTGGGCAAAGATGATGACGTTAGGGATGTGATTTGTGGTAATAACGGAATACTGGAATCTGTGAACCCTGGCACGATAATTATCGA
>ENA-OREM01000376-OREM01000376.1-marine-metagenome-genome-assembly--contig:-NODE-376-length-33947-cov-7.223620_pt1 | contig 33947 bp, 30 predicted proteins | sample MGYA00248623_ERZ508561 | MGnify/ENA primary metagenome ERZ508561 (study PRJEB26227, sample SAMN06264494) | marine metagenome | isolation source: Columbia River Estuary | place: USA:Columbia River Estuary...
AGTCGTGAAATTATGTTACAAGCTGCTGCAAATAAAGGTGATATGAAAATTGTTGGAGTGACAGTTTTGACTAATCTTGATCAAAAAGATTTAAATGAAATGGGTTTTGATGAAAATATTTCTGTTGAAAAATTAGTTTTGAAAAAAACAAAAATGGCACTTGATGCTGGTTTGGATGGCGTGGTTTCATCTGCTTTGGAAGCAAAAAATTTGCGTGATCATTTTGGGCGGGATTTATGGAGGTATTTTCACCCCGACTGAAGCCGCCGCTGTTGCCTGCGTCTATGCGTTTTTCGCAGCCTTGATGATTTACCGTGATATGGGCCCGCTGCAAGGCAAGGGCTGGTTGCGTGAGAGCGAGCAGCGCGCCTTTGGTTTGGGGCTGCGCGTTGTGGCCTTTGCAATTATTGGCTTCTTGCTGCATGTCTCGCTCGACAAGGCGGGTGTCTATCCTGAGGGCTGGGGGCTGACTGTGGCGATCGCTTGGGTTGCGGTCTGCCTTGGCACCGGTTGGGCGATGACCCATTTTGCGGCCCAGCGTAGCCGCGTGGCTTGGCCCGTGATCGTGGTGCTGGGCGCTGTGCCGGGCGTCATCTTTGCCTATTGGACGATGATCTCAATTTTCCAAGGCCTATCGGAATTTGCCTCCGGTTCGATGCTCGCTTTTGCCAGCACCGGGCTTTTGGCTCTTGTTGCTGCGGTGTTTCTCTTCGCGGCCACCGTGGCACCAGCCATTATCTTCACGTTTTCGCTGCATGGAGCGGCCCGCGAGGGGGAGGCCACTGGATTTGGCGTCAGCCTTTTGGGCGGCGCCAAGGCCATGGGCCGAGGTGTGATCGAAGCGATTATCTATTTGCCAGCCGCTGTTGTGCATAAAGACACCCGCAAAACCTTGTTTGAGTCTGGAAAACTCACAGTGACTTTGATGTTCATCATCGCCAATGCGCTCATCCTCAAACATGTGTTGACGGATGAGCAAATCCCTCAGCATATTGCCTCTGCCATGCTGTCCGCAGGGTTTGGGCCGATTATGTTCTTGGTGATCGTCAATGTGATCTTGTTGATTGGCGGGCAATTTATGGAGCCATCGGGGCTTTTGGTCATCGTTGCGCCCTTGGTCTTCCCGATTGCAATTGAGCTGGGCATTGACCCGATCCATCTGGGCATCATCATGGTGGTGAATATGGAGATTGGCATGATCACCCCGCCTGTGGGGCTCAATCTTTTTGTGACCTCTGGCGTGGCGAATATGCCGATGATGTCCGTTGTGCGCGCGGCCTTGCCCTTTTTGGCGGTCCTATTCGTTTTCTTAATTCTGATTACCTATGTGCCTTGGATTTCGACGGTCTTGCCAAATGCGATGATGGGACCGGAATTGATTGTAAAATGATAGATTAGAAAGGCCAAAGCCTATATCCCTTTTGCAAAGGGCTTGCGGCCAAACGGAGGATAATAATGGACCCGGTGACGCTGACACATGAGATGATCGTTGTGCTTACGGTGCTTTTTGTGACGGTTACATTGTTTATCACCGAAGCCTTTCGCATCGATTTGACCGCAATCCTGACCATGCTGGCCCTGGGGTTGCTCAGCCAACTGCCCGGACTTGGCAATCTCGCCGATACCTCGCGATTGTTTGACGGCTTTGCCTCAAACGCGGTGATTTCGATCATTGCCGTTATGATCATCGGGGCGGGGCTCGATAAGACTGGTTTGATGTCCAAAGTCGCTGGCTATATTTTGAAACTCGGTGGGGCGAAAGAAACTCGGATTGTGCCTATCATTTCCGGTTCGGTCGGGATCATCTCCTCTTTCATGCAAAATGTTGGGGCTGCTGCGCTGTTTTTACCGGTGCTCAGCCGCATTTCTGTGCGGGCGGAATTGTCGATGTCTCGGCTTTTGATGCCAATGGGTTTTTGCGCCATATTGGGTGGCACGATCACCATGGTTGGTTCGTCGCCGCTGATTTTGCTCAATGATCTTATGGGTGTTGCCAATGCTGGATTGCCGGATGACCAACAGATGCGCCCTTTTGAGCTTTTCGACGTCACGCCGATCGGTCTGTCGTTGATCATCACAGGAATTTTATATTTTATGCTCTTTGGGCGTTGGATTTTACCCCGGCGAGATGGCACGGGCGAGGGCACCTCGGCGCAATCGATGCTGGATTACGTCAAAGCTGTTTACGGGCTGAAGGCTGTAATCTTCGAGGTGAAAATTCCCGATGGCAATATCCTGATAGGTCATAAATTGACCGACATTATGGATGCGCATCACATCTATATTATCGGTACAGATTATCGCGGTCGCCAAGTGGTCGCTCCTATGGCTCCAACTCAGATCGAGGCACCCTGCCGCTTGGCCATATTGGGTCGCCGGCGCGTGGTGGAAGAATTTGCCGAAATCTATGGCTTGGAAATCCTACCACAGCTTGACAATTTTTCTGACAATTTTGCCGCGACCCACGCAGGTGTTGCGGAGATCGTCGTGCCACCTGGGTCATCTGTGATTGGCAAAACGCCTGGGCAGATCCGCTTTCGCGCCACCCATGGTCTGTCTTTGCTCGGTATTCACCGTGGGGAAGAAACCTTAAGCCATGTGGAAACCCCCGATCATGCCGCGACGCGTCTCACGCATGTGCCGCTTTTGGCGGGTGACACTTTGGTTGTGCATACGAAGTGGGAATCTCTGACACGACTGAGCCGCAACCGCGACTATGTCGTTGTGACGTCTGAATATCCGCGTGAAGAGGTGCGGCCGCAAAAAGTGAGCTGGGCTTTGGTCTTTTTTGTTCTGGCGATTGCCATGATTTTGCTGACCGACATTCGCCTGTCGCTGTGCCTTTTGACCGGCGCAGCGGGCATGATAGTGTCGCGTGTTCTGTCCATAGATGAAGCCTATGAGGCGGTGAGCTGGAACACCGTGTTTCTATTGGCCAGTTTGATCCCACTCGGGGTCGCGGTCCAAACCACGGGCACTGCGGCTTGGATTGCGCAACAGGTTCTCATGCTGTTAGAGGGCTGGCCGATTTGGGGCTTGCAAGTGGGTGTGGCGATTATGGCGACTGTTTTCACATTGGTGATGTCCAATGTTGGCGCCACCGTGCTGCTCGTGCCTTTGGCCGTGTCCATCGCGGTTGCAGCGGGCGGCAACCCAGCTATTTTTGCGCTTACCGTTGCCATATCGACCTCAAACTCCTTTTTGATCCCCACCCATCAGGTGAATGCTCTGATTATGGGACCCGGCGGGTATAGGGTTGTTGATTTCGTGCGCTGCGGTGCGGGTATGACCATTTTGTTTTTGATCGTCTCTATGGTGGTGATGAACCTATTGTTTTAGCTCTCGGCTAAGCTGCGCATAATAGGAAGGAAATCTTCCGCTTTGAGGCTGGCCCCTCCCACCAATGCGCCGTTCACATGGGTGATGGCGAAAATTTCTTGGGCATTGCTCGGCTTTACCGATCCACCATAAAGGATGGAGATTTCCTGACCGGCCGCGCCAAAGATGGCATGGAGCTGAGCGCGCAAAGCATCGTGGACTTCGGTGATTTCAGCCACAGTGGGAACAAGACCCGTTCCAATGGCCCAAATTGGCTCATAGGCAATGATGACCTGGGCATCATCGGGCAGGGAGCCGGACAGCTGCGCCAACACGACCTCAAGCGCCTGACCTGCGGCGCGTTGCTCTTGGCTCTCACCAAGGCAGATGATGGGCGTGAGCCCGGATTGGAGAGCCGCTTGCGCCTTGGCGCGCACCAAACTGTCGCTCTCGCCATAGCCTTCGCGCCTCTCGGAGTGGCCAAGGATGACATAGGAGGCACCGCAATCGGCCAGCTGCGCGGCGCTGATGTCGCCGGTAAAGGCACCTGACGGCGCGTGGTGGCAATTCTGCCCGCCGATGGCCAATGGTCCAGCCAGTCTGGCCGCTCTGTGTAGTAAATGCGCCGGCGGGCATAGAATGGTCGTGCAGGGGCTCTCTTGTGCGGCCTCCGCAATGGCTTGGATCTCAGACAGGCTGGCCTGTGTTCCGTTCATTTTCCAATTTCCAGCTGCGATTTTTTGGGGCATCGGAGATCCTTCCACGGGGTGGGTATTTATTTAGGAGTTTTGCAGCAAAGAGCGTCTGGCCCAATCGCAGGCCAGCTCCGGCTCGTCCATTGCAGCGTCGGGCAGGGTCCAATAGGGCATGGCAACACGCTTGTCGCCCTTGCCGTCATGAATAAATTGCTGCGATCCTTGGGCGGCGAGGTCGCTTGCAAGCGCGCCCTTTGCCTTGATCATCAAAGCGCCCGTGCTGATGATCAGTGCAAAAATAACCCCGTCCGCATAGATCGACAACCCGCCAAACATTTTGCGGGTTGTCAGAGTGCCGACGCCTGCAAAATGATCTTTCACAAAGGCGATATCAGCGTCGGAAATGCTCATTTCTTGGCGAAAAGTGTTTCGTCGAATTTGATGCTTTCGCCGCAGCCACAGGCATCAACCACATTTGGGTTTTTGAATTTGAAGCCAGATTCCAACAGGCTGGTCTCATAGTCAATCTCAGTGCCGAAGAGGAACATCTGCGCCATTGGGGCAATCATAACCCGCGCGCCATCGGTTTCAATCAATTCATCATGGGCTTCGATTTCATCGACATAGTCCATTGTATATTCCATGCCGGCACAGCCGCCCTTTTTCACACCAATACGCAGGCCCTTATGGCCCTCGCGCGCCATGAGCTTGGTGATTTGCCCAATCGCGGCAGGGGTGAGGGTCACAGCTTGTTTACCCGGAATACCGAACATGTCTGATCCTTTTCAATCTGGTCTTAACCTAAGAGCGGGCCAAGCGAACTGCAAGAGGGGACATGCAGGTTGCAATCGCTCTTTGCGACCAGGCGGCGGTGTTCAGACGGCGCGGGACCCTACATAAAGCCCAATTCGAGCCTTGCCTCATCGGACATCATATCCATGCCCCAAGGCGGCTCCCAAACCAGTTCAACATCCACATGTTTGACGCCGGGCAAGGGTTCAACGGCCTCGGCCACCCAGCCGGGCATTTCACCGGCGACCGGGCAGCCGGGCGCGGTGAGGGTCATGGCAATTTTCACCTCGGAGTCCTCATTGATGTCCACCGTATAAATGAGGCCAAGATCGAAAATATTAACGGGAATTTCAGGATCATACACCGTGCGGATGCTGTCGACAATATTGTCATACAGCGGGTGATCTGTGCTCGAGGGCGCGATCAATGGTGTACCTTCAACAGGGGACTCGTCCGACATGTCATGATCCTTGAGTATTTTTATAAGGTATAAAGGGGCAGGACGCTGGGGTAAAGCAATAACCTGAAGTAAGACCGTGATGCGCGGCGGGCGCGCCCTTGGTTTTGGGTGAAAATCGTGAATTTTGCGACCAATCGCTTGATCCTTCATAAGGTTTAGAGCATGTGAGGCCCATGACAGAAAAATTCTCATTCCAATTGCATGCGCGCTCAGGCAAGGCCCGGGCTGGCACGATTCACACCCCGCGCGGCGAGATCCGCACGCCAGCCTTTATGCCCGTTGGAACGGCGGCCACGGTCAAGGCGATGTTGCCGGGCTCTGTGCGCCAAACTGGGGCGGATATATTGCTGGGCAATACCTATCATTTGATGCTGCGCCCGACCGCAGAGCGGATTGATCGGCTGGGCGGGCTTCACAAGTTTATGAACTGGGAGCGTCCTATTTTGACCGATAGCGGCGGGTTTCAGGTGATGAGCCTGTCAAGCCTGCGCAAGATGAGCGAAGACGGGGTGACGTTTAAGTCGCATATTGATGGCTCAAAGCATCATCTGACGCCCGAGCGCTCGATGGAGATCCAACGGCTATTGGGCAGTGATATCGTCATGTGTTTCGATGAATGCCCGGCTTTACCGGCCGAACGTGACGAAATTGCCCGCTCCATGCGGATGTCGATGCGATGGGCCGGGCGCTCTCGCGAGGCCTTCGGTGATCGTCCGGGTCATGCTTTATTTGGCATTCAGCAGGGCGGTTTGGATGAGCAATTGCGCGGCGAAAGTGCCGATGCGCTCAAGGCCATTGGTTTTGAAGGCTACGCGGTTGGCGGTCTGGCAGTGGGTGAGGGGCAGAAGGCCATGTTCGAGGTGCTCGATTTTGCGCCCGATCAATTGCCCGAGGACAAGCCGCGATATTTGATGGGTGTTGGCAAGCCTGATGATATCGTGGGCGCCGTGAAACGCGGCATTGATATGATGGATTGTGTTTTGCCCAGCCGGTCCGGTCGCACAGGGCAGGTCTTCACCCGCCGGGGTGTGGTAAACATTAAAAATGCGCGTCACCAAGATGACCCGCGGCCCTTGGACGAGGCCTGCAGCTGCCCGGCCTGCAGCAATTATTCGCGCGCCTATTTGCACCATGTGTTCCGCAGTCAGGAGATTATCAGCTCCATGCTTCTGACCTGGCATAATCTGCATTATTTCCAAGAGATTATGCAGCAGATGCGCGCGGCGATTGCGGTGGATGATTTTGCCGGATTTGAACGCCAGTTCCATGCAGAGCGGGCTTTGGGCGATATTGAGCCGGTGTAGCTAAGGGGCCTTTAGGGTGCCAATGTGATGCGCAGCTTCGCCGGATAGGCATAGCGGTCTTTGCTGCGGTCACGCAGGGAAATTGTGCCTGCAATGCGCGGCCCGCCGCTGCCCAATGTGAGCCGCAGCCCTTCGTTTTTGGGAGCAGATTGATTGACCGCTTCGAGCGTAAAGCGGGCGGCAAGATTTGTGTCCGGCATTTGGCAATATCCATTGATTGGCGCAGGCGCGCCTTTATAGATCGGGACACGCACCTGCGCCGGAGTCTGAAAGGCGGCCGATAGGCGCTGATCAGGCGTGAAGATGTGGCAGCGGGCGCCCGGCCGCTCTTGGCGATGGCCCGCCACGAAGCTGCGGATCGTGATGACATCAAACCGCAGCGGCTGGGTGGTGATCTTGGCATTCGGACTGCGGGCATCCGCGATGTAATCTGCAATGGGCAACGGGGGGGCACAGCTGGCCAGGGCAGTGAGCAGCACAAGACTAGGGGCAAATCGCATTGTGACACCTCTCGAAATGCGCTCATGCTATCGCGCGGCGCCGGTGGCTGCAAATGAAATGCCTAGGGCGGTGGGGGATGGGAGATTTTGTATCGACTAAAGGCGCAATATTTAAACTTATTTATACCTCATCGCTTGCACTTCTTAGATTGTGCAGGCAGTTTACATGGGGTCTTGAAATTGAGGCGGTTGCGCCCCAGTTATATAGCAAGATTGGGGCCGGGCGAATTGCCTGATTGGGATTCGCTCTATGCCTGCCACAGTTAAGGAACGAGAATGACTTTGAATTTAGCCGATAGCTACCCTGTATTGCCGCTGCGCGACATCGTTGTGTTTCCGCATATGATCGTGCCTCTGTTTGTTGGGCGCGATAAATCTGTGCGCGCGCTTGAGCAGGTGATGACGCAAGACAAGCAAATCTTGCTGTCCTCACAGCGCGACCCCGCAGAGGATGATCCTTCTGAAGATGGGATTTTCCGGGTCGGTGTTTTGGCCAATGTCTTGCAGCTGTTAAAACTCCCTGATGGCACGGTCAAAGTTCTGGTCGAAGGCCGCGCTCGAGTTCAGATTGATCGCTTCATCGGCAATGAGTCTTATTTTGAAGCCGAGGCCAGCCTTTTGGAGGAGACGCAGGGCGATGAGGACATGGTCGCAGCCTTGGTGCGTTCGGTCTCATCTGAGTTTGAGCTCTATGCCAAAGTTAAGAAAAACGTACCCGAGGAGGCGCTGGCGGCCATTGCCGAGACGCGCAATTCAAGCAAGTTGGCCGATCTGGCCTCTGGGCATCTTGGCGTTGAGGTTGAGCAAAAGCAGGAGCTTTTGGAGCTGCTCTGCGTGGCGGAGCGTTTGGAGAAAGTCTACGGTTTGATGCAGGGCGAAATGTCCGTTCTGAAAGTTGAGAAAAAGATCAAGTCGCGGGTCAAAACTCAAATGGAGAAGACCCAGCGCGAATATTATTTGAATGAGCAAATGAAAGCCATTCAAAAAGAATTGGGCGAAGGGGAAGAAGGCGAAGGCGAATTGGCCGAGCTGGAGGCCAAAATTGCACAAACGAAATTTTCCAAGGAAGCCTCTGACAAAGCGGCCGCTGAGTTGAAAAAGCTCAAGAATATGTCCCCGATGTCAGCAGAAGCGACCGTCGTGCGCAATTATCTTGATTGGATGCTGTCTCTGCCCTGGGGTGTGCGCAGCCGGGTCAAGAAAGATCTTACTAAGGCACAGAAGACCCTGGATGATGATCATTATGGGTTGGAGAAGGTCAAAGAGCGCATTGTTGAATATTTGGCCGTGCAACAGCGTTCGCGCAAATTAAAAGGCCCCATCATGTGTTTGGTGGGCCCTCCCGGCGTGGGCAAAACCTCGCTTGGAAAATCAGTTGCCAAAGCCACGGGGCGCGAATTTATTCGTATCTCTTTGGGCGGGGTGCGTGATGAAAGCGAAATTCGCGGTCACCGCCGGACTTACATTGGCTCGATGCCCGGTAAAATTATTCAGGCGTTGAAAAAGGCCAAAACCACCAATCCGCTGATCCTGCTGGATGAGATCGACAAAATGGGTCAGGATTTTCGGGGCGACCCCGCCTCTGCGATGTTGGAGGTGTTGGACCCAGAGCAGAACGCGACCTTCGTGGATCATTATCTGGAGGTGGAATATGATCTGTCTGATGTGATGTTCCTGACCACATCCAACAGCTATAACATGCCTGGCCCCTTGCTGGACCGCATGGAAATCATTCCCTTGGCGGGCTACACCGAAGAGGAAAAGGCTGAGATTGCGCATCGTCATTTGATCCCGAAGCAGGTGAAAAACCATGGGCTGAAGGCCTCTGAATTTGCTTTGGAGCCTGAGGCGCTGCAAGAAATGATCCGCACCTATACCCGCGAGGCGGGGGTGCGGAATTTGGAGCGTGAGATCGGCAAATTGGCCCGCAAAGCTGTCACCAAAATCGTTAAAAAAGAGGTTGAGAGCGTCAATATTTCGGTCGAAAATCTGGATGACTACCTCGGTGTTAAGAAATATCGCTATGGTTTGGCTGAAGACGATCACCAGGTGGGGGTCGTGACGGGTCTGGCCTATACCAGCGTGGGCGGCGATCTGCTGCATATCGAAGCGCTGCGCTTGCCGGGCAAGGGCCGGATGAAGACCACGGGGACTTTGGGCGATGTGATGAAAGAGAGCATCGATGCGGCCAGCTCCTATGTGCGGTCCATTTCACCCGAGATTGGGGTCAAGCCACCCCGGTTCGACAAGATTGATATCCATGTGCACGTGCCCGAAGGGGCGACGCCCAAGGATGGCCCCTCGGCGGGTCTGGCGATGGTGACGTCGATTGTCTCTGTGTTGACCGGCATTCCCGTGCGCAAAGATATCGCCATGACCGGCGAGGTGACATTGCGCGGCAATGCCTTGCCGATTGGCGGGTTGAAAGAAAAGCTTCTGGCGGCTCTGCGCGGCGGTATCAAAACCGTGCTCATTCCAGCCGAGAATGAGAAAGACCTGCGTGATTTGCCCAAAAGCGTCACGGATGGGTTGGAGATCATTCCCGTCAGCCATGTGTCAGAGGTGTTGAAACATGCTTTGATATCTGCGCCTGAGCCGATTGATTGGGATGAGGCGGCAGAGGATGCAGCCGCGGCCGCCCTTGCGGCAGAGCGTGGCAGCGCCGCTGGCCTCACCGCGCATTGAGTAACCTGCGAAGGCGCTTTAGCGGAGGAGCTGGAGCGCCTTGGACCTCACCTATCCCCTGCGGACTATGCGCGGCGGTTGGCGCCTCATGAGTGCCGCGGCGATCATCCCTTCCTGTCCTGAGGTGCTGGTCCTGCGCCATGGGCAAACGGAATGGAATGCCGAAGGTCGCCTGCAGGGTCATCTCGACAGCCCTTTAACCGAAAAAGGCCTGCGCCAGGCCCAGCGGCAGAATGAAATTTTGCAACCCTATGATTTGACGGGTTTTCGATTTATCTCCAGCCCCCAGGGGCGCGCGCATATGACGGCGCAAATTGCTCTGGCGGGTCTTGCGGCAGAGATCGAAACCTCAACGGAGTTGATGGAAATCGGCATGGGGGCTTGGGCCGGAACCACCCGCGCTGAGATTGCAGCCGAACGAAAGTGCAGCCTTCATGACCTCGGGCAAACGCAGTTTTATGACTGGGCCCCTGGTGGGGAAGGCACTGCGCGGCTGTACGACCGCTGCGCCGCATTCTTGGCCCAGCTTACCGGGCCGGCGGTTTTGGTCACCCACGGGATGACGTCGCTGTGTTTGCGCCTATGCGCACTTGGTTGGGGGCTTGATCGCTTGGAGGATTTGCCGAGCGGGCAGGGGGTGGTTTACCGGGTCAAAGCCGGCCACCATGACGAGTTATAAAAAACTGAAAAAACCGCTTGCCCCCCAGGCTTGCCCGATCTATATCGCGGCTACCGGGTCGTTAGCTCAGTTGGTAGAGCGCTTCGTTTACACCGAAGATGTCGGGAGTTCGAGCCTCTCACGACCCACCATATCAGCCCCAGTCACATCACCCAAATGACAGATAAAACTGATCGAGCTGGACGCGCGCTATTTACCTGTAGATAAAGACATCTTTATTCTTATCAAGAATCCACGCGAGATTTTGTCCGATGGTTGTTCTTGTCGTTGCAGGGCAATGGCGCATGTGGGATAACCGCGAGACTCTTTGACGACAGGAATACCTGACATGACTGACTTTTTGACTCGCCGGACAACGATGGTTGATACGCAGATTAGACCGGCGGATGTGACGAAATTTCCCATTATTGACGCCATGCTTCAAGTGCGGCGCGAGGTCTTCGTGCCCGATCACCTACGCGAAACAGCCTATGCGGATGCGATTTTGGATTTGGGCCATGGCCGCATGATCCTTGAGCCGCGCACCTTTGCCAAAATGCTTGATGCTGTGGATATTCAAGGCAATGAGTTGGTTTTGGATCTCGGCTGCGGTCTTGGCTATTCCTCTGCTGTGATTGGAAAGTTCTCGGAAGCTGTTGTTTCTATTGAAGAAAATGAAGATATGGCCGCTGAGGCGGAGACGAATTTGGCCACTGAGGGCTGTTTGAATGTCGCGGTCGTGCAGGGTATTTTGACCGAAGGCGCCGCGCAACACGCTCCTTTTGACGTGATTGTCGTACAAGGGGCGGTCGAGCACATACCAGAACCCCTGATCGCGCAATTGGCTGAAGGGGGACGCATTGTTGCGGTCTTTAGCCAAAAAGGCCAGGGTGTGGTTCGAGTGGGATATAAGACCGATGGCCAGATGTCGTGGCGTTTCGCTTGTAATGCCTTTGCGCCCGTCTTGACTGGATTTGTGACAGAGCGGAGTTTTGCGCTTTAGAAATTGAAATGATTCTTTTGCCTAGGGGGGCACAAATGTTTGGACGAAAATTCACTGAATTCAGCTGTGCGGCCATCTTGATTTTGGCGACACCCAACTTGACTGCGGCCGAAAGCCTGCGGGACAGCCTGCGCAATGCCTATCAAAACAGCGGTCTATTGGTGCAAAATCGCGCCTTGTTACGCGCTGCGGATGAAAAAGTTGCTGGCGCTGTGGCCGCTTTGCGTCCGGTCATCAGCTGGAGCTCAAAATTTTCTCACAGTTACAATGATGTGGCCAATAGCGACAGTGTGACCACAAGTCTGAACGCCAAATGGCTGCTCTATGATTTTGGCAGTTCTGATTTGCAGACCGAAGCGCTGGAAAAAACTGTTTTGGCGACCCGGGAATCATTGGTGTCGATTGAGCAAAATGTGCTTTTGCGGGCTGTTACGGCGCATATGAATTACCGTCGGTCGGTGGAATTTGTGTCACTGCGATCGGCCAATGTGGAATTGATTGAACAAGAATTGCGCGCCGCTCAAGATCGGTTCGAAGTGGGCGAGGTCACGCGAACCGATGTGGCATTGGCGGAGGCGCGTTTGGCAAGTGCGCGCGCGGCGCTTGCGGGGGCACAAGGCGATTTGGCGAAGGCCGCAGCGGAATATCATGCGGTTGTGGGCCGCAAGCCCGGTGATCTTGTAACCCCCTCTAGCCTGCCCAAATTGCCAAAAGACGCGTCTGCGGCCATTGCCACCGCCCGGGCCCATCATCCGAACCTCAAACGCGTACAATATGAGGTGGCGGCGGCTGAGCTTGCGTTAAAGGTCGCGCAGCAGGCTTATCGTCCAAAGTTTGAAGCGGGTGCAGGGCTCTCTAACGTGGATCTCGACAGCTCTTTGACACGCAACCTGAGTTTGACTGTCAGCGGACCAATTTACAGCGGTGGCGCCATTGCCTCGGCCAGCCGTGCCGCGATGGCACAACGAGACGCAAAGCGGGCAGGGCTGCATGTTGCCGGGCTTGAGGTTGAGCAGGAGGTGCGCAACGCCTTTGTTGTGCTAGAGGTGGCGCGGGCCAAGGGCACGGCGACGGATCGGCAAATTGAAGCGGCCAGCGTGGCCTTTCGCGGTGTGCGCGAAGAGGCCTCTTTAGGAGCACGGACAACTTTGGACGTGCTAAATGCTGAGCAAGAGCTGCTGGATGCGCGCGTGAGCCGCATTTCAACACGAATAGATGAGCAGATCGCGAGTTATAGCCTGCTCGCCGCAATGGGAAAATTAACGGCAACAGAGCTTGATCTCGGGGTGAAAACTTATGACCCGGCGGAATATTACAATCTGGTAAAATCGGCACCGCGAGCCAAAAGCAAGCAGGGCGCGGCGTTGGATCGCGTGCTGCAAGGCCTGGCGGGAAATTGAACCGGGCTGCTGCGCCTGTTATGGGCAAGCCCTGGTGAACAGGAGGTGCTGTGACCCGTAAGGACGACTATCCTATGCCAGACGCTTTGGTTCTATCCGTGCGCAGGTTAATTTCGGATGCCGCTGTCCCGGATGAGGGCTCTGGGGTGGTCGCCCCTTTGGTGTTGCAAGCCAGCCAGCGGGTGGTGACGGCGTCCTTGGAGCCTATGGTGCTGACACGCGCTGATGGCGCCAGCGCGGCTCAAGCGGAGCAAGAGCCACCCAAACCCGCTGCGCCACTGTCACATGATCCCGAATATTTGGAGGTCATTGCCAACCTCCGCCGCGCCCTGGCCGGTCCGATGCGCGACGAAGTGTCGAGCGCTGTTCGAACTATGATTGATGATCGTGATCCCTGACATTGGCTTAAACCGCGTCACGCGCTGCGGCGCCTAAGGCGCGATGGGTCTTGCTAAAGCGATCAAAGCATCGACATTGAGATGCTGCTCTATAAAGGCGGCAAGTCGATCCAAAGTGTCCTCCACAGCCGCATCATAGGAGGTGAGCTGCGATTGGGTGCCGAGCATGGTCAAGACCTCTGATCGAAAGCCATCAGAGGCAAAAAGACCGTGCAAATAACAGCCGCGCACCTGACCATCAGCAGAAATCGCTCCCTCATGCCGATTTGCGAGCTTGAGCCATGGGTTTTGGCAATCCGCTCCGCTGCTCTGGCCGAGGTGAATCTCATAGCCGCGCACGGGTGTGTTGGTTTCGGCGCTATGCGCTTCGGTCAAGGATAGGTTTTTCTTGGGACTCATTGTGGTTTCAATATTCAAATAGCCCAACCCATCGATGGAGCGCGGCGCGCCTTCTATTCCGTCTGGGTCATGTACTTTGCGCCCCAGCATTTGATAACCGCCACAAATGCCGATGATTTGACCGCCGCGACGGTGATGCGCCTGCAAATCAATATCCCAGCCATTGGCACGGAAGTTTTCCAGATCACTGATGGTGGATTTGCTGCCGGGCAGGATCACGAGTGATGCGTCACCCGGCAATGGCTGACCCTGTTCAATGATTTCGACGGTCACATTGGGCTCGGCGACCAATGGGTCGAGATCATCGAAATTGGAGATACGCGCCAAACGCGGCACGGCGATTTTGATGGCGCCACCGGCCCGTGTTGCAATATCCATCACATCTTCGGCCGGCAGTTTCCAGGCCTCGGTAAACCATGGCAATACGCCGAGTGACGCCCATCCGGTATGCTCAGCAATGGCGGTCATGCCCTCATCAAAGAGTGACACATCCCCTCGAAACTTATTGATTGCAAAACCCGTGATCCTGTTGCGATCTTGGGTCGGCAGAACCGCATGGGTTCCGACCATTTGTGCAATCACCCCACCACGGTCAATGTCACCAATCAAGATCACTGGAACATCGGCGGCCTCTGCGAAACCCATATTGGCAATATCCCCGGAGCGCAGGTTGATTTCAGCCGGGCTTCCGGCCCCCTCTATGACGACAAAATCTGCGCTTTTGGCCAGGCGGTGAAAGGAATCGAGCACCCGTGGCATTAAGGTGGGTTTGAGTGCTGCATAGTCTCGGGCTTTAACAGTGGTGAGCCTATGGCCTTGAACCACCACCTGCGCCCCAATCTCGGACTCGGGTTTTAACAGCACCGGGTTCATATCGACGATGGCGGGCCGTCCGCAGGCAAGGGCTTGCAGCGCCTGCGCGCGGCCAATCTCGCCACCGTCAACGGTGACAGCGGCATTGTTCGACATATTTTGCGGCTTGAACGGCGCCGGGTGATGGCCGCGCTTGACCAAGGCGCGGCAGATCCCTGCCACTAAGATGGATTTTCCGACATTAGATCCGGCGCCCTGTATCATAATTGCTTTGGTCATACGGCTCTCCCTGGGGCCTGAGCATGTTCGGCCAAAATGGATTCTGCTTTGGCGGCTCTAACATGCTCTAAGCATAGGCAGCGGGTTGGGCATGGGCCATTTAAATGCGGCATTTTTCGCCTTTTTCGGCACTATGATCGCCAAAACGCAAAACGCGCCCCTGTGGGCGCGTTGGCGGTCAAAACCCTTGAGTGGTTTTATGCAGCTTCTGCCTGCTGGCGGCGCTCGCTCTCTTCGCGGCTCAGAGCCACGGAGGTGCGGATGCCTTTTCCGACGAAATCCATGAGGCCAGAGACCACACGTTCGTTGGGATCAATGCCGGCGCAGGAGAGCACTTCGCGCCCATCGCGAGAGCGGGCCCAACGTGCAATCTGCTCAGGTCCGTTGCCATATTTCTTATCGTCCGCAATCGCGTCATCTAATGCAGCCAAGACAACGGCAGCAAAGAGTTTGCGGGCACGGTTGCCCTGTTCGTTGTTAAAGGCGTTTCCGTCGACGAAATCTTTCATCTCGTGTCCTTTTAATTCTTACTCTTGAACTTTTCGATCTGCGTTCCTTATGCAGCATCGAAAACGATTCGGGTGGTCTCTTTCGGAATGTCTGCCATGCACCTAACGCATAGCTTAGCTTCCAACCGCGGCCTCAGTCGTGGCTTGAAACCGCATCCTCGCTTCGATATAGGCGGTGTTAAATCAAATTCAACCTTTTACTCAAGGTCTTAATACATGCCAAAGATTAACGGAAATGAAATACGAATCGGCAATGTGCTTGAGCACAATGGCGGCCTCTGGAGCGCGGTGAAGGTCGACCACGTAAAGCCGGGAAAAGGCGGGGCTTTTGCTCAGGTTGAGATGCGCAATCTGCGCAATGGATCGAAATTAAACGAGCGATTCCGCTCCGCTGACAAAGTGGAAAAGGTACGTTTGGAGCAAAAGGATCAGCAGTTTTTGTACGAAAATGACGGCATGTTGGTGTTCATGGATATGGAAACCTATGACCAGATCGAGCTGCCGGCGGAGCTGCTTGGTGATCGCCGTCCGTTTTTGCAAGACGGGATGACCGTCCAGATTGAATATCATGAGGCCGAAGCGCTTCATGCCACACTGCCGCAAAAGGTGACGTGCAAAATCGTTGAGACAGAGCCTGTGGTCAAAGGTCAAACTGCGGCCAATTCCTTTAAGCCTGCTGTTTTGGACAATGGATTGAAAGTTATGGTGCCGCCCTTCGTGGGGCAGGATGAGTTGATCATCGTAGACACGATTTCGATGGAATACACAGAACGGGCCTAAGGGGTGATGATCGCAGAGCCCGCTACCATCTCAGGGGCGATGCGATCAAAGCGCAGATAGGCCAATGCAAGCCCGCCCTGCTGTGTATATAACACGCCGGCGGGTTTTTCATTGGCAAGAATGGCAGTGCCAATCGGTGCTGATCCTGAGATCTTCACTTGCCGCAGGCCTTTGCGGAGCTCGGTTTTATGTTTCATGCGCGCAACGATTTCCTGCCCGACATAGCAGCCTTTTTTGAAATCCACCCCGTTGAGACGCTCGAAATCCATTTCTAGGATAAAGCGGTCTGGAGTTAGCTCTATTCCGGTCTCAGGAATGATATGCGCCACGCGCAAGGCTGGCCAATCGATGACACCTGCCTCTTGCCGCCCGTAGGCGCGCCAGCCCAAATTGGGATCACGCGGATCGGCAAATCCATCCGGCGGTACGGTGCCCAATCCGCAGCATAGGTCGATATTCACTTCGGCAATTTGAACATCTGCGCGCAGGCGGTACATATTGAGGCGCATGTTAAGGCCGGGGCAAATCTCTGTGGCCACGTCGATGAGCAGATCATCTGGCCGCTGCAACACGAAGAAATCTGCAAGATATTTGCCCTGTGGTGTCAACAACGCGGTGTAATGCAATCCGGGTGCGGAGACGTCATTGGTCACAAGATTTTGCAAAAAGCAGGTCCGGTCAGCACCGGTGACTTGAAGAATGCTGCGGGGCTGTTCGGGTTGGGCCATGGGTATTCCTTTGTCTGTGCTTTCCATATAAGCTGTTTTGACCGCAAAGCCAGAGGCCTCATGTCTGCACCGATTTCCGTTGTTATCCCAACGCTTAATTCTGCCAACAGCCTGCCGGCGACCCTTTTGTCGTTGATGGAGGGATTGGATGCTGGATTGATTTGTGAGGTGGTTGTCTCTGATGGTGGATCGACAGATGCCAGCGGTGCTATCGCCTTGGCCTGGGGCGCGGAGATTGTGACCGGTGCCGCCTCGCGCGGCGGGCAATTGCGCCGCGGGGTGGCGGCCACGCGCGGGGCATGGGTGATGGTCTTGCATGCGGATACGATCTTGCAAGAGGGCTGGGCCGCGCAGGTGAAAGCGGCTATGCAGCAAGGCCCTTTGTGTTTTTCACTGGCCTTCCGTGCCAGAGGTTTTGCAGCCCGATGGGTGGCGGCTTGGGCGAATTTGCGCAGTGACCTTTTCGGTCTTCCTTACGGGGATCAGGGGCTCGTCGTGCGCCGGAGTGATTATGACCGGTCGGGGGGCTATCCAGATCAGCCGCTGATGGAAGATGTGGCGCTGGTGCGGGCCTTAAAGGGGAAAATCCACCGACTGCCAGCCCATGCCTTCACGCGCGCCGACAAATATCAGCAGCAGGGGTGGTTGCGCCGTGGGGCGAAGAACCTTGGCCTTTTGTTGCGATATTTCTTGGGTGCCAATCCCGACGATTTAGCGCGCAGGTATCGCAAGCCATAGCAAAGGGCTCCGCCTCCTGCATTGCGCCAGATAAAAGACGCCGGCGGCGCCGGCCCTACTGGCCCTCCGAGTGATCAAATTGCAAGCGGCAGAGGTCCGAATAATGCCCACCAGCCGCAATCAGCTCTGCATGGGTGCCGCGCTCTATCACCCGGCCTTTGTCCATAACTATGATATGATCGGCAGAGACAATGGTCGACAGGCGGTGGGCGATGACCAAAGTGGTGCGGTTTGCGGAGAGTTTTTCTAATGCGTCTTGAACAAGAACTTCTGATTGGGTGTCAAGCGCTGAGGTGGCCTCATCCAACAGTAAAATGGGCGTATCGCGCAGAAGCGCTCGCGCGATGGCGACCCGTTGACGCTGCCCGCCGGACAGGTTTGTGCCGCGTGGCCCAACTTCGGTGTCCATGCCTTGGGCCAAACTGGGCAGGAAATCGGCAACATGTGCTGCTGCGACGACCTCATCGAGTTTCGATGGATCGATTTCGCGTGCATCAAGTGTGATGTTTTGCCCAAGGGTTTCATCAAACAGCAGGCTGTCTTGCGACACCACTGAGATACAGGCCCGAAGGGCGCTGGGATCGATGTCTGTATTTGCAAGGCCGGAGATTGTGATCTCACCCGCGCTATGGGCGTAAAGCCGGGTGAGCGCATTGAAAATCGTTGTCTTGCCCGCGCCTGAGGCCCCGACAATGGCAGTGGTTTTCCCGGCAGGCGCGCGGAAGGAGACGTCGCGCAGCACGGGCGTTTCGCCAAACTCTAAACTGACGTTCTTGAACTCAATATCGCCAAAGGGCTGAACGGGTTTTGGATGATCCGGGCCGAGCAGCGTTGGCTGATGGTTGAAAATATCTCGCATTCTTTGGATGGAAACAGAGGCAGCATTGATCAGCCCAGAGATGCCGGCCAAGCGGCGCAGCGGTTCAAATGCCAACCCCAATGCGCCGAAGAAGGCCATGAATTGCCCGACCGTTTTGGCACCGCTGATGATTTCATATCCGCCGTAAATGATTACGCAGGCAAAACCGATGCCACTCATCACATCCACCAGTGAGGGAATTACGGCCGTGCCAAAGAGGGTTTTGATCTCTACTTCAATCTGCCGTTTCGTTAGGGCACGATAGCGGTCGGTATAGTAGCGCTCCAGACCATTGAGCTTAATCGTTCCCACGCCGTGGAAAGCTTCATTGAGGCGCGTGGCCATAGTGCCGGCGACTTCTCGGGCTTTCACGGCCTGTTTGCGCGTGTAGCGTTGCGCGACGAGCGAAGGGAACAATAACAAAGGCGCGCCGATCAATGCCGCAAAGGTCCAGAACCAATCTATTGAGAGCATGACCACAAAAAGCGATATCAGCCCGATGAGATCGCGGGCCGCGCCGCGCACCAAAAGCGCCCATATTCCGGCCACCGCCTGCACATCGCCATTGACCCGCTCCATCAAATATCCCGGTGCATAGCGGGAGAAAAAGCTGAGATCTAAGTGCAGCAAGTGGCGCAGCAAATCATTTTGCAAATCGGCTACGGATTGCTTGGCAATTTTCGTCATGAGCACGCGATGTACGACGGAGAGCACGCCTCGGATCAAAAATAAACAAAGGACAATGCCGCCCACCAACCACAGTTGGCTTTTAGTGCCGCCAGCAAAGACCCCGTCAAATAGAGGCTGCATCATCCAGGCAAGCCCGCCCACCATGCTGCCTTCGATCATCATCAACACGACGACAATCGCCAAGACCCACATATGGCGTCGCAGATATTCGCGCCAGAGCCACAGGAACAAGTCGCCTTGCTTTATGTGTTTTGGGGATGATGATTTCATGTCCATGGGCGCCTGTTAGTGCTTTGTTTGACTTGCTGCAAGGGACGGCCGCTTGACGCAGCTGCAAACCGCGAATATCGATATGTCATTATAACCGAGGTGAAATTCTATGTCACTGTCTCAAGGCCGTTCCTATCTTGCCATCCCGGGCCCTTCGGTCATGCCCGAGCGCGTTTTGCGCGCGATGCATCAATCCTGCCCAAATATTTATGAGGGGGAATTGATAGAGCTGACCCATAGTTTGATTCCGGATCTCAAACATGTCGCTGGCACGTCGGGTCACGCGGCAATCTATATCGCCAATGGCCATGGCGCTTGGGAGGCCGCTGTCTCTAATGTGTTGGCCGCTGGCGATACGGTCTTGGTTTTGGCAACCGGACGGTTTTGCGAAGGCTGGGGCGAAATGGCCCAGGCCCTCGGGGTCACGGTGGAAACCCTAGATTTTGGCAATCACGCGACGATTGACTTGGCGCAGGTCGAGGCCCATCTTGCCGCCGATCGCACTGGCCGCATCAAAGCTGTGATGGCGGTGCAAGTGGACACATCGACCTCTGTGCTCAACGATATTGCGGCTCTGCGGCGCAGTTTGGATGCCGCCGGGCACGGGGCTTTGCTCATGGTTGATTGTATCGCCAGCCTGGGCTGTGATAAATTCTTAATGGACGAATGGGGCGTCGATCTCATGGTTTCAGCCTGTCAAAAAGGTTTGATGACTCCGCCAGGCATTTCCTTTGTGTTTTTCTCCGATAAGGCCGCTGCAGCGCGCAATGCGATGACGCGGGTGAGTTCCTATTGGGACTGGAACACGCGAATCAATGCCGACTATCTTTATCAATATTTCTGCGGCACTGCGCCAACACAGCATTTGCTGGGGTTGCGGGAGGCTTTGGATATGATTCTTGAAGAAGAATTGAGAAATGTCTGGGCGCGGCATGAGGCGATTGCGCGGGCGGTTTGGGCGGCTTGCGACGCCTGGGGTAAAGGCGGGCCATTGGCGATGAATATCGCCGATCCGGCCCTGCGCAGCCACGCTGTCACGGCGCTTTCGATTGGCGCGCCCAATGGGCTCAATTTGCGCCGCTGGACAGAGCATCAGGCCGGTCTGACGCTGGGCATAGGGTTGAATATGGCCACAGATGACGATCCGAATGCGGATGGGTTTTTCCGCATTGGGCATATGGGGCATGTCAATGCGCAGATGATCATGGGAACGCTTGGCGCCATTCAATCGGGCTTGATGGCCTTAGATATTCCCCATGGTGAGGGGGGATTGGAGGCTGCGGCGCGTGTGCTGGCAGAGGCGACCCGCGGCTAGCCTAGGCCGATCTTGCGGCTTTCAGGGCTTCGGGCAAGGCTTTTGCAACCAAATCCATCGCCGCTTCATCGCCGCAAGAGATGCGAATGCAACGGTTCATCGGTGCCACGAAAGGCATGCGGATAAACACAGCGCGTGCGATCATCTGCTCGAGGACTGCGCGGGCAAAATCGCCATCTCTGCCGCAATCTATCGTGACGAAATTTGTGGCTGAGGGCAGGGCAATGAGGCCATTGTCTTGGGCAATCTGCGCGAGGGTCTCGCGGCTTTTCGCCACTTTTTGCTTGATGCCGTCCACATAGGCCTGATCTTTGAGGGCCGCCAAGGCTCCGGCCTGCGAAATTCGCGACAGGCCGAAATGATTGCGCAGTTTGTCGAAGGCAGAGATCAGCGATTTTGGCCCAATGGCATAGCCCACGCGCGCTCCCGCCATCCCATAGGCTTTGGAAAAGGTCCGCAAACGGATCACATTGTCTGTTTCGGGCCGCAAGTCGGGCGCAGTGCCGTTTGGCGCCAATTCAATATAGGCTTCATCAAGCACCAAGAGGCTAGACTTGGGTAAATTATCAATCAATTCTTGCACAGCATCAGCGCTGTGCCAGCTGCCCATTGGATTGTCAGGATTGGCGAAATAGACCAGTTTCGCGCCCAATCGGCGGGCCTGCTCTGCCAGGCCACGGGGATCTTCATGATCATCCAGATATGGCACCATATGCAGGGTGCCGCCATTGCCGGCGGCATGATAATTAAACGTCGGATAGGCCCCGTGGGAGGTGAGGATGGCATCTCCAGATGCAACGGTCAGGCGGGTCAAGGTCAATAAGAGACCGTCAATGCCTTCGCCGAGGGTGATATGGCCCGGATCAATGTTGTGATGCGCGGCCAGCGCTTGTTTCAGGTCATGATTTTCCGGGTCGCCATATTGCCAAACCTCCTGCGCCGCTTGCGCCATCGCCTCGATAGCACGGGGCGAGGGGCCAAATTGGCTTTCATTGGCGCCCAGCCTGGCTGAGAAAGCCCGGCCCAAGGCCCTCTCTTGGGTTTCTGGTCCGACAAAGGGGACGCTGGCTGGCAAGGATTTGGCCAAGGCGGTGAGCGCATTATGTGACATGGCACGGTCTCCAGGCAAAAAGATCTCTGCGCAGCCTATCCGATTTCTTGCAATCTTGCCAATGCTATAGAGAGTTTAGCCTCTTCCTCTTCACGGGCTTCGAGATTGGCGCGCGTTTCGGCCAAGACCTCTGGAGGGGCGGAGGCGGCGAATTTGGGGTTGTTCAAACGCCCGCGAAGGCCGCCGAGTTCTTTCGCCAATTTTCCCATGCTTTTTTCAAGGCGCATTTTCTCCGCCGCCACATCGATAATATCTGCCAAGGGCAGGCCGAAGGTGGCTTGGGGCGCCGTGATGGTGATGGCGCCTTTTGGCATCTCTGACACTTTGGTCACCTCAGTGATCCGAGCCATTTGCTGAATTTGCGCCATATTGGCCGCCAAAGCCGCTTCACCGGCCGGGCTGATTGTCACTTGCACCAAGGGCACTTTCGCACCGGCAGGCACATTCATCTGTGCACGGGCAGAGCGGATGGAATCAATCAATGAAATGGCCCAGCTGATTTCCTCGCTGGCGGCTGTATCGACCAATTCGAGCCCATATTCCGGCCAATCTTGATGCACCAACATATGGCTGCGCTTTGCGGTGATGCCCCAGAGCTCTTCGGTGATAAAGGGCATGATGGGATGCAGTAGGGTCATAGATTGCTCCAAGACCCAAGCCAGTGTGATTTGTGTTTCCAATCGCCCGGCGTCGCCGCTGGAATGGCTGCCTTTCAAAATTGGCTTTGACAGTTCGAGATAGCGATCGCACAACGTGCCCCAGACAAAACCGTAGAGCGCAGAGGCCGCATCATTAAAGCGATAGCCGTCCAACGCGGCATCCACCGCCACGCGCACCCGCCCAACTTCGCCAATGATCCATTTGTTAAGTGCCAAATCTGGGCTTGGAAGGGAGCAGCTTCGGTGTTCAAATGCCTCATTGAATTGTGCAAAAGAACAGGCATTCCAAAGCTTTGTTCCAAAATTTCGATATCCAGCAATGCGCTGCATATCCAGCTTGAGCACCCCACCCAAAGAGGCCATCGACGCATTGGTAAAGCGCAGAGCATCGGCGCCAAATTCGTCGATAATCTCGAGTGGATCGACGACATTGCCGGTTGATTTGCTCATCTTCTTGCCCTTGGCATCACGCACCAACCCGTGCAGGTAGATGGTGTTGAAGGGGACTTGATCGACCACGGCCAATTGCATCATCATCATCCGTGCGACCCAGAAAAATAAGATGTCAGAGCCCGTGATGAGATCAGAGGTGGGGAAAAACCTTTGCAGCATATCGTTTTGCGCATCGGCCTCAGCCTCTCCGCTCCAGCCCAAAGTTCCGATAGGCCAAAGACCGGAGGAGAACCAAGTGTCCAGCACATCGGGATCACGGGTGAGAGAGGCGTCGGGGCCGGCCATGGCTTGCGCCTCTGCTTCGGTCGCGGCGCAATATTGCGCGCCGGTCTCATCAAACCAAACAGGAATTTGATGGCCCCACCACAATTGCCTTGAAATGCACCAAGGCTCAATGTTTTCGAGCCAATGAAAATAAACTTTCTTTTCGGACTCTGGCAGGATTTTAACCTGGCCATTACGCACCGCCTCCAGCGCAGGGGCGACGATTTTGTCCGTGTCCACAAACCACTGATCGGTCAGCATCGGCTCAATCACCACTTTGGAGCGGTCGCCGAAAGGCTGCATGATGGGTTTGTTCTCCACCAAGGGCACCAGCTGGGTGGTTTGCTGCCCCTCTGCATCGGTGAGGGTGTCCTCGGTCATCACCGCCAAACCTTCGCGGGTGATGTCATCAACAATTTTCTTGCGCGCCTCAAAACGATCCATGCCGCGATAGGCATCCGGCACCATATTCATGGCGGCAATTTTGGCCTCGTCAAAGCTCTCTTCGCCATTGGCGATGCGCTGGGCGGTGGCCGCCTCTTGCGCATAGGCCTGTCCATCGGCCCGCAGATTGGCTTTTGTGTCCATCAGATTATACATCGGAATGCCGGCGCGTTTGGCGACTTGATAGTCGTTGAAATCATGCGCCCCGGTGATTTTGACCGCGCCAGAGCCAAAGTCTTTGTCGGGGTACTCATCGGTGATGATGGGAATCAAGCGCCGCTGCGCTTTGGGCCCGACAGGAATTTCACACATCATCCCGACAATCGGCGCATAGCGCTCGTCGGAGGGATGCACCGCAACGGCACCGTCGCCCAACATGGTCTCTGGGCGGGTGGTGGCAATGGAGATATAGTCGCGCTCTTCTTGCAGCGTGATCTTGCCGTCTTCATCTTTCTCCACATAGGTATATGTAGAGCCGCCGGCTAAGGGATATTTAAAATGCCACATGTGACCGGCGACTTCGATATTCTCAACTTCGAGATCTGAGATAGCTGTTTCGAAATGTGGATCCCAATTGACCAGACGCTTGCCTCGGTAAATCAGGCCTTTGTTGTACATTTCAACGAAGACTTTGATCACGGCATCGTGGAAATTCGGGCTGTTTTCATGGCCCGTGCGCGTGTCACCCTGCGCGCCTGCCATGGTAAAGGCTGTGCGATCCCAATCGCAGGAGGCGCCCAAGCGTTTGAGCTGATTTACAATTGTTCCGCCTGATTGCTCTTTCCATTGCCAGACTTTTTCCAAGAATTTCTCACGCCCTAGGGCCACACGGCCCGGTTCGCCCCGCTCTGCCAATTGCCGCTCAACGACCATCTGCGTGGCGATGCCCGCATGGTCTGTCCCAGCCTGCCACAGGGTGTCAAAGCCGCGCATCCGGTGCCAGCGCACCAAGATATCTTGCAAAGTATTGTTGAAGGCATGACCCATATGCAAAACGCCCGTGACATTGGGCGGGGGGATCATGATGCAATAGCTTGATGCTCCGGGTTTGGCATTGGCCCCGGCTGTAAAACAGCCCGCCGCCTCCCAGGCTTTGTAAAGACGATCTTCAGCTTCTGCTGCGTTGAATTTTTCCATGGCCATAATAGGGGGGTATCCTTCGAATTTGTCTCCGAATACCTATTTCTCTGGGCGAGTGAAAGCCCTAGCTGACCAAAGGCGCGCGCGCGCCGGGGCGCAGGACGGCCGGGTCGTAGGGTTGCCGCGCAAAAACCTCGCGAACCCGCTGTGCAAAATGTTCAATCGGCAAGGTGTCATAGTCAGGATCGAAGCTGTTTTGGTCCCAACGTTCGCAGAAGGTTGCACAGTCGTCAAAATAGATATGGCCGCGATAGGTTTCGCGCTTGTCTCGGTTGCCGCCCACGTGATGGCCATAATAGAGCATCTGAAAATCACCGTGTTTCTCAACAACCCAGGCGCATTGTTCCCGCACAAAGGGGCGCAGGATCGCCGCGGCATATTCGTCGTGATTGTAGGGCGCGAAAATATCGCCGATATCATGCAACAGCGCAGAGACAATCCAATCAGTATCGGCTCCATCGCGCTCCGCGCGGGTGGCCGATTGCAGCGAATGGCCCAGACGCGTCACCTGATAGCCAGATAGGCCTTCATCCAGTGCAACCAATGCCCGAAGTAGGCGATCGGCTGTGCCCTTGGTATATTCAATCTCATGTTCCGTGAGAAAGGCATAATCTGCCGCATCGCCATCTTTCATGGCGCGAAATTTGACTTGATCCATCATCTGTACATCTCGGCTTTGCCCTCGGCGCCCGCCATCATGACTTTGGCCTGTTCTGTTCGAATTTCTTCGTAGAGTAAAAGATCCTCTGGATGAAACAAGCCCTTTGGCGCGTCGCAGAGGGTGAAATTTCCCGTGTCACAATTGCCGCGCATAGGCACGCCGTAATCGGGCGCATTATTAGGTTTTTTGACATGTGGGCTTAAAAAGCGCATCACAACACCAATTCTGCGGTCATCGCTTGTATTGGCGCCCGAGCCGTGGATCATCAAGCCGTGGTGCAGGCTGATCTCGCCCGTCGCCAGGGCGCCGCTGGATTTTTCTTCCTGTGCCACATCCACCTTGATTTCTTGACCGCGTGACAGCAGATTCAGCTCATCAAAGCTGTCCTCATGGGGAATAATCGGGCTTTTGTGACTGCCTTTCACAAAATCCATACATCCGCTTTGAGGCGTTGCCGGGGAGAGCGCCAGCCAAGCGGTAAGTATCCCATCAATTTCACCCAAGCCCCAATAGGCCAAGTCTTGGTGCATCGTCACCACATGTTTTGTCCGCGGCTCTTTGATCAAAAACTCTGTCGAATACAGTAAGACATCAGGCCCCAAAATACCCTCAACCACATCCAATATCGCGCTATGGGCGGCGATCTCATAGGCCAGCGGCATAACGATATGTGCATTGACCCGTTTGTATACATTCAAAGCCCGTGGCAGGCCGTTGTCGAGCCAATCGCCTTCAATCGCTTCCAATTGGGCGCGCCAATCTGCACATTGCTGCGCAGAAATTGCAGGGATGGGGCATAAAAAACCGTCCTCCCAATAGCTTTGGATCTGGGCGTCGGACAGGCGATGAGAGGTTTGGGCGTTTGGCATCGTGAACTCCTTGAATGCACAAAATGCGCCATATCAAAAAGCGGCAGTCTTGCCTGAACACGACATCCGCGAATTAATCTGCTTGTGGCTGGACAGTCGGGGGCAGGTTGGTACAGTTTAACCAAACTTAGGAGCAGGTGCGTGGAAAAATTTGGAAAGAGCCAATCGGTATTGCGGCGCGAAGATGATCGTTTTCTGACGGGGCGCGGGCAATATGTGGATGACACCACGCCGGAGGGGGCGCTACATGGCTATGTGCTGCGTTCAAGCTACGCGCATGGGGTGATCACAGCGTTGGACACGCAAGAGGCGGAAGAGGCCGAGGGGGTTCATCTCGTGCTCACTGCGGCCGCGCTGGAGACGGCGGGACTCTCGGGCAAGATGGAGGCCAGTCTGGTGAAAAACCAAGATGGCCAATTGGCGCCCAACACAGATCGGTTTTTGTTGGCCAAAGACAAGGTGCGCTTTGTGGGGGAACCGGTGGCCATGGTCTTTGCTGAGACCTATGCGCAGGCGCGGGCCGCGGCGGATATGATTGAGCTCGAGGTTGATGATCTGCCGGTGCATCTTGAGTTGCAACCGGGCGGGCCCAATTTGCATGAGGCAGCGCCGAATAATGTTGCCTTTGACTGGGCTTTAGGTGACAGCGCGCAGATGGAGGCGGTGAAAGCCAAAGCGGCCCATGTGTTGAGTTTTGAGATTTCCGACAACCGTGTGATTTGTAATTCCATGGAGCCGCGGGGCTGCTGGGCGGATATAGAAGATGGGCGGGTGCACCTGTGCGTGAATGGCCAGGGGGTCTGGTCGCAAAAGGGGCAATTGGCGAAGATGTTGAGCCTGCCCGAAAGCGAGATCCGCGTGACCAACCCCGACGTCGGTGGCGGCTTTGGTATGAAAGCCATGGCCTATCCGGAGTATTTCCTAGCCGCGCAGGCCGCGCGCATGCTCAATCGTTCGGTGCGCTGGATGTCGGACAGATCGGAGGCGATGCTGTCGGACAATGGTGGTCGGGACCTCACCTCAACGGCAACGCTGGCTTTGGATGCTGATCATAAGATCATCGGGTATCAGGTGCAGACGCTGGCCAATATGGGCGCCTATTCGGGTCAATTTGCCCAGCCCATTCAAACGCAGCTGTTTTCAAAAGTTTTGACCGGTCTTTACGATATTCCGGTGGCGCATCTGCAAGTGACCGGGATTTACACCAACACCACGCAGGTAGACGCCTATCGTGGGGCTGGACGTCCTGAGGCGATTTACGTTTTGGAACGGGCCATGGATTACGCGGCCCGTGCGCTGGGCATTGATGCTTGGGATTTTCGCCGGCGTAACTTCATCGCGCCAGAGAAATTTCCCTATAAGACGGCCAGCCATGTGCGCTACGATGTGGGGGATTTCGGTCTTGTCTTGGATCGTTTGGCCCAAGAGGCCGCGCGCGACGACTTTGAGGCGCGGCGCGCTGCAAGTGCGCAAAAGGGTCTGCTGCGTGGCTTGGGGCTGTGCTGTTATATCGAAAGTATTTTAGGCAACCCGACCGAGACCTCGCGGGTTGTGTTTCAGGCCGATGGCAGCGTTGATCTTTATGTGGGCACGCAGTCCGGAGGGCAGGGGCATGAAACGGTTTATGCCCAATATCTGGCCGATCAAACCGGCCTGCCGGTGGACCAGATCAACGTGATCCAAGGCGACAGCGATCTCATTCCCACGGGGGGCGGAACGGGTGGATCGCGCTCTGCGACGGTGCAAAATTCCGCGACTTTGGCCTTGGTTACTGTGATGACGCAGGCTTATAAGCTCTTTTTGGCGGAACATCATGAGGCCGATCCCGCGGATGTGAGCTTTGATGACGAGGTGTTTCGGATTGCGGGCTCCAACGTGGTGTTCAGCTGGTTGGATGCGGCCAAACTGGCGCGTGAGGCCGGGCAGTCGGCGCTTTTGGATGTGACGCAATCGGCGACTTTGGATGATTTGAGCTTCCCCAATGGGGCGCATTTGGCGGAAGTGGAAGTTGATCCGCAGACCGGGCAATCCCAGGTCGTGCGCTATGTCATCGTCGATGATTTCGGCTATCTTCTCAATCCCATGTTGGTGGAGGGGCAGGTGCATGGCGGCGTGGTTCAAGGGCTGGGGCAGGCCATGATGGAACATGTGGTATATGATGACAACGGCCAGCTTCTGACAGCCAGCTTTATGGACTATGGCATGCCGCGGGCTGCCGATGTGCCGATGTTTGACTTCAACTCCGTCGTGGTGCCCTCAACCGCCAATCCTATTGGCATGAAAGGCTGCGGTGAGGCTGGCACCATTGGCTCAATGGCCGCTGTATCCAATGCGGTGATGGATGCTTTGGCCTCAAAGGGTGTCACGCGGGCGGATATGCCCTTCACGCCGCAGCGGGTTTGGAGCATGTTGCAAAACGCGGGCTAAGTCGTCATGTCCCTTTGGCATTGGATCAACTCCAAGATTTGGCAGAACCGCTTTGGCCAGGTCGTGGAAGATGCGGGGTCTGCGTCTGGGGCCGTACCGCGCCGAGCGGTGCATGTTGTTGTCATGGACGGCACGCTCTCCTCGCTGGAGCCGGGGTTTGAGACAAATGCGGGGTTGGCCTATCAGCTTTTGAAACGCAGCGCTGGGCCGGGGGTGATATTGCATTACCAACCCGGGCTGCAATTTGACCGGAGTAATTTTCTGGCATCAGCCTGGTCTGTGTTGACCGGCAGCGGGTTGGATTGGCAAATTCAGACGGTCTATGGCGCTCTGGCGAGCCGCTATCAGCTGGGCGATGAGATCTTTTTGATTGGCTATTCGCGCGGTGCCTTTGCGGCGCGCTCTTTGGCGGGATTGATCGATCGGGTCGGGTTGCTGCGGCGCGATCAGGCCACCCAGCGTCATGTTCGCATGGCCTATCGCCACTATCGGGACGGCAGCGACGCCTTGCGGGTCTTTGCGAAAGAATATTGCCACTTAGATGTCCCCATCACAGCGATTGGGGTTTGGGACACGGTCAAAGCGCTTGGGTTGCGCGTTCCGGGGCTCTGGCGGATGTTTGAGGGAAAATACCAGTTTCACAACCATCAGATCAGCGCCTGTGTCGGCGCCGGGTTTCAGGCTTTGGCCTTGGATGAAACCCGAGACACATATCGACCTGAAATGTGGGAGGATCCACCAGATCGGCCGGTTGCGTTGCAGCAGGTCTGGTTCGTTGGGAATCATGGGGATGTAGGCGGGCAGGTGATGGGATCTCCGCAAACACGGCCCTTGTCAAATATCCCCTTCGTTTGGATGATGCAGCGACTGCAAGAGCAAGGCCTTCCTTTGCCCAAGGCTTGGACAGAGGAGTTTGTGCAAGATGTTCATGCGCCCTCGACCGGCAATTGGAGCGGATTGAACTGGGTGTTTTGGGCACGGTCCAGGCGTTTGGTTGGACGCTTTCGCTCAGAGTCAATTCATCCCAGTGTTGCTGATGGGCGGCCTGGGCGGCTCATCAACTTGCATAATGATGCAGGTGGTTGAGCCGGTCGCATAGAGTTTTCCATCTTCGGCACCGCGAATTTCCCCCGCGGCCACGCCGGTGGATCGGCCGGCGTGCTGCACCCATCCGCGGGCGATAACAGGCTGGCCGATTGGAATGCTGCGGGTGATATTGATCTTATATTCCAGCGTTGTGTAAATACTGCCTTTCGGCACTTTGGTCATCACTGCACAGGCCATACAGCTGTCTAATACCGCACCATACCATCCGCCATGCAGCCCGCCCATTGGATTCGTGTGATCAAACTCCGGGGTGCCAGCAAAGGTGACAGCACCCACGGATACCTCGGTCAGCTCATAGCAAAGCAACCGAGCGATGGGCGGGCGCGGCAATGTGCCGTCGCGCATGGCGCACATAAACTCATACCCGGACATCGATAGAAGTTGCGCGCGGGTGGGCAAATCGGAAAAATCTTTCGCCTCTGTCATTTCAAGCTCCCTGCGCGCTGGTGTTGACGGAGCCTAACGTGGCGCAGGGAGGGCTTCAAGCCACGCGGCGGAGGCTTTGTTGCGGTGCCTTTCCCAAAGCGGTGCAAATGGCACTGACCACTTCGGCTTTGTTCATCGTGTAAAAATGCAGATGCTCAACACCATTTTGGATCAAACTGTCACAAAGTTCACTGGCCTGCGCGATGGCCATCATCTCGGCCCGGCCCTCTCGTTCGGCGCGGGCGAAGCCCTCTGCCAGATCAGGGGCGATAGAGGTGCCGCAGCGGCTGGCGATGGCCTGGGTTGCTGTCCAATTTTGCACAGGCAAAATGCCTGGGATGATGGGTAGGGTGATCCCCTGCGCCGCGGCTCTATCGCGGAAGCGTAGAAAAAACTCTGCGTGGAAGAAAAATTGCGTAATCGCAGCCGTAGCGCCGGCATCTTGCTTGCGCTTGAGCCAATCTAAATCACTCTGGGAGCTCTGTGCCAAAGGGTGCACCTCTGGGTAGGCGGCGACGAAAATGTCCTGCATTGCGTTTTGCTTGGCACATGCGATTAAGTCCATCACATCCAAACCCTTGGGTGCTGTATCCCCGCGCAGAGCGATGAGACCCTCCGCGCCGGCCTCTTGCGCCGCTTTCAGATAGGCGGGCAGATCAGCTGGCTGTTGGGTGGAACAGGTGACATGCGCCTGCAAGCGCCCCAGTCCGGATCGGCGCAAGGCCCGCAGGGTGTCTAAGGTTTGAGCGGGATCTTTGCTGCAGGTGACAGATGAAAATTGTGGTGCAAATCCGGCAAGCGTCTCGGCCACCCGGCTTAACGAAAATGCGGCTGTTACGGTTTTTGGCGAAAAAAATTCGAAGGAAATTTGGGTCATTCTATCCTCATTGAAGCTGGCTTGTGTTGACAGTGCCAGAGGGATTATGATTAATCAAATTCATAAAATTCAATTTAGTTATGAGGAATTTTCCGAATGCACTTTGATCTGCGCCACCTCCGTGCCATCCGCGCCATTGACAAATGCGGTGGGCTGTCGCGCGCGGCGGATATGCTCAATCTCACACAATCGGCCCTGTCGCATCAGATCAAAGGGCTTGAGGATCAGGCGGGGGTTGATCTTTTTGTGCGGCGCACCAAACCGCTGAAATTGTCGGCGGCCGGCCAGCGGCTGCTGAAGTTGGCCAATCGGGTGCTGCCAGAGGTTGAGGCCACCGAAGAGGAATTTCGCAGCTTGTTGTCGGGCAAATCAGGCCGGTTGCATATCGCCATTGAATGCCATGCCTGTTTTGAGTGGCTGTTTCCGGTTCTGGAGTCCTTCCGCAAGGCCTGGCCCGACGTAGATGTCGATATCCGCCCGGGTCTGGCCTTTGATGCTTTGCCGGCTCTGGCGCGTGAGGAGGTGGATTTGGTGGTCTCCTCCGATCCAGAAGAGCATCCCGATCTCGAATTCTCACCACTGTTTGACTACGAACCTGTGTTTGTTGCCTCCAGCCAGCATGCTTTGGCGCAAAAACCTTGGATTGAGGCGCAAGACTTTCGCGATGAGATCTTGATTACCTATCCGGTAGATCGGGCGCGCCTAGATGTCTTCTCGCAGCTTCTCATGCCCGCTAAGGTCGAGCCGCGCGCGGTGCGTCAGGTGGAGCTGACCGCTGTGATTTTACTTTTGGTGGCCTCGAACCGCGGCGTTGCGGTGCTGCCTGATTGGGTTGTGCGCGAGGTGCGGTATAATTCTGATTATGTGACCCGACCGCTGACCGAGCAGGGGCTCACGCGCAGGCTCTACGCTGCAACCCGCCGAGAAGACACAACAAAACCCTTCATGGCGCATCTGCTCAAACTTGCCCGCAGCGAGCCGGTGAAATTGCAACGCAGCTAGGCCTTGGCAAGCTGGCTCCGGCGGCGTATAGCCCAGCCTGATCTGCAGGAGCATCACCATGGTACAAAGCGCAAATATGAACGTAATGATCGCGACAGCGCGCAAAGCTGGACGCGCCTTGGCGAAAGATTTTCGCGAGGTGGCCAATTTGCAAGTCTCGGTCACAGGCGCCAGTGATTTTGTCGCCCGCGCGGATATGCATGCGGATAAAGTGGTGAAAGAAGAGCTGCTTGCGGCCCGTCCGACCTATGGGTACTTGGCCGCTGAAAGTTCTGAAATCGAAGGCAAAGATCCGACCCGCCGCTGGATTGTGGATGCAATGGTCGGTGTCACCAACTTCCAACACGGCATGCCGCATTATGCGGTGACGATTGCTTTGGAGCATAAGGGTGAGATTATTGCCGGCGTGATATATGATGCCGCGCAAGACGAATGTTTTTTCGCGGAAAAGGGCCAGGGTGCTTGGATGAATGAGACCCGTATGCGGGTTTCTGGGCGTCGCAGCCTGTCTGACTGTGTCTTTGCCACAGGCCTGCCGAGCGCGGATCGCTCGGACTTGCCGCAAGCCTTGACCGATCTGGCGCAGCTTTTGCCGGTCTCATCTGGCGTGCGCAATCTTGGTGCTTCAGCGCTGGACATGGCCTATGTGGCCGCCGGCCGTGTGGATGGATTTTGGGGCCGCCGCTTGCAGCTTTGGGATGTCGCCGCTGGCATGATCATTGTGAAAGAAGCGGGCGGATTTTCCGAGGCCATCCAACCGGGTGGTGACGTGTTGCAAGATGGAACGGTAATTGCCGCGAATGATCAAGTCTTCGCGTCTTTTTGCAAGATCATCCGCAAGGGCAGCTGACACAGGGCGGCTTGACCATGCCATAGGTCACGGCCTCAATCCATGGTGTTTGCTCCCTCGCCACAAAACAGGCTCCATGCTTGACAGATGGCCGCTTTGCACCACTTTGGACCTATGCGTGTTTTCATCATTCTTATATTCACCGCCTTCACCACAGGCGCCTTGGCCCAATGCCCAAAGAATCCAGCGATTTCTGAGGAGCTTGATGAGGCCTATCGTAGTCTCAAATTTGCGAAATTCCCCCGAGATGCGCAAGTGGCCACGGATGTCCTTTGGAGCTTGTGGACCCGTGCACCGGACAATCGGGCGCAACGTCTGCTCAACCGGGGGATGATGAACCTCCGCTTGGGCGACTTGGCGGCCGCTGAGGGGTTTTTGAGCGTTCTCATTAAGTATTGTCCCGATTACGCCGAGGGTTACAATCAACGCGCCTTTGCGCGCTATCTGGCCGGGAACTTCGAAGGAGCCTTGCCAGATTTGGCGCGTGCCCTCTCGATCCTGCCGCGCCATCTTGGGGCATTGTCGGGCAAAGGGCTGACCCATTTGGCACTTGGACAGCCAGAGTTGGCAGAAATTGAATTTCGAAAAGAGATGGCTTTAAACCCTTTCACCGCAGATCGGGATTTGATCCCGAATTTAGGCACGGATTTATAGATAATCTGCCTTTACACGCCCAGCATTTTGCCTATGTTCGCCGCTGTGCCCGCGTGATGGAATGGTAGACATAGAGGACTTAAAATCCTCAGGCTTAACGGCCGTGCCGGTTCGAGTCCGGCCGCGGGTACCACCAGTATATATAAATGTGTAATAACAAAGGGTATCTGAGCGTTTAATGGGTGGCTTGTGTACCAGTTTCGTCTTATTCGTGTGCCATTTTGTGTACCGCTTTCGACGTAGAATTTGAACCTTCAATGAGTTGTAGCGGTACGTTGTATCGAATCCTTAAGACCATCCTTGGCTGACCTAACCCCAGCGCCATCCATCGCAATATCAAGTAGGCGTAGTCTCCGACTACTTGAGTTACCCGTGTAAACGATCTGATACGTGTTGTTACCCTTCACGCC
>ENA-OREM01000380-OREM01000380.1-marine-metagenome-genome-assembly--contig:-NODE-380-length-33705-cov-4.784644_pt1 | contig 33705 bp, 66 predicted proteins | sample MGYA00248623_ERZ508561 | MGnify/ENA primary metagenome ERZ508561 (study PRJEB26227, sample SAMN06264494) | marine metagenome | isolation source: Columbia River Estuary | place: USA:Columbia River Estuary...
TTTGCCTTTGCCATTTTTAGTATTTACCAATAAATACCTTCTAAATAAAAAAACCCTCACTAAAATGAGGGTTAATAGACAAATGTTACTCCTGATGCACTTATAGGTATATGTTCTTCTTTTCTAAATACATACCTGTACTCACAGGTACTACTCTCACCATGTACCAGTTTAAAGACTTTTAACTTTAGGTTAGGTAAGAAATTATTAAATGGTTCATAAACTTCCCAATCAGTGAAATCTTTAATCATAATTTTCTCACCATTTCCATCTTTAATTAAAACGGCGATTGGTTCAAAAGTATTTGGGTTGTAAATGGTGTATGTGGTATATGGTATATATATGTGAACCTCGTTATCCTCACATTTAACATTAAACTCAATTTGGGGGTAGTGCGATTTGAGTAGTTTCTCAACCAACGGAATTTTTTTCTCAATCATAAGATATAATTTTCATTGTGGATTCATCAACGTAATTTTTTTCAATAACATATCTCCCAGTGTTATGCCACATCGTATAGTTGTCATCGTTCCAACGGGTAATAGTTATCTTGGTTCCTTTCGGCAACAAAATCAAATCTTGGAATGTTGTTAAATCCTCACCCAAAACCATTTTCCTTTTTAAATTAACTTCCGCACACCACATTATTTCTTAACAAAAAAATCAAAAAACTCTCTTTCATAATCTCTCTTGGGAATTACGACATTCTTAACTCTAAAACTCATATTTGTTTTATCGTGATACGTCATTGAGAATGCTGTATTAACGATTTCAGTTAATGTATCTGTTGACTTAATCACATTCGCATCCCAAGTATAATGAATAACCAAATACACCAAATAATTGGGTATCACATCAAAGTTCATCGGGTTATATGTATTGTGAACAGAATACGAATCCACTTCAATTGATACTGAATCAGGAATTGACTTTTTCAAAACCTTAACAAACATTTCAGGTAATTCTATTTTACCTTCAGTTTTAATCGTTTCATTATGTGGGGGTGTATTCATATATCTGTCCATTATTAACCTCATAGGGTATGTTGTATCACCACCATATGGTATTTCATCTTTCGGTTCCATTATCTTCGTCTCCTTTCTCTATAAAAACATCAGTGAATGAGTCTGTGTTTACAAATTCACTATTTAAATAATCAATCACTTCTCTCATTGCTTTGGGTTCATTTTCAGAACCTCTGATGGTTAAAGCTAAAGCACCCGCTAACACAGCACGTATTCCCTGAATATCCAAAGAACCTTTTTGGTCTTTAGGTTGTTGAATGTCAAAGAAGTAACGGCCGTCATTCTCCTCAACCTCAACAATAATTTTATACTTTTGTCCCATGAGGTAATGATAAGAAAATAAAAGGAATAAAAAAAGGGGTTAATCAACCCCTTCTTAAATTTTATCTTACCAATCAATTCCTGGTCCGAACTCTCGTTCATCAATAATTTCGTAACCACTGAACTCAACACCCGGAAACCACGACTTAACATAGTCCTCAACATGAGCTGTGATATTATCAAAATCATATCTGTTTCTGTTTACATGAATATCAATATCAACAACAATTGGTTTACCCATATGAACATCGTTTACCACGATTTTATCAATCGCTTCAAGTTCATCAATCTCATCCATTTCACCTAAACCCCAATCATCAGACATTTCTCTAAGTTCGTTTAGAGCACCATCAATCAAATCCTGAATTATGGATTTCATTTTTTCTTGTTGTGATTCGGTGATAACTATTTTCATTTTCTTTTCTTTAACGTTACTTTACAAGTACCTGAAATACCTGCAATCGTACCTGAACCTTCCGTTTTAATTTCAACATCCCCGTTTTTCATTTTAGAAACCAAATATTTCGCCTTTTCTAATGGGATTGAGAACACTTTACCAGTGTTATCTTTACCTGCAATACCACCGTCTTTACCGTTCCATAGAGTTTCAATCGCAACAGGCCCTTCGTAAGCGGTTATACCTAGTTTACTACAAGAAACTAATATTTTATAATCATTCACCAATTGACCCGCTTTAGTACTTAAGTTACCATATTTAGCATCAATTGTAATACCATTTACGGTTGCGGATTCGTTAATAGATTCTTTTTTTTCCTCAATAACTCTTTTAATAATACGAGTTAAATCAGACTCAGTTAATTTAATTATTTTTTTCATTTTTCTAATTGATTATTTGTTACTGGAATTATGGTACCTACAGGGTATGGTGAACCCTCGGGTGCCTGTGTTATTGATGTTTGTCCTTTATGCGCTCTTAACGCTCTACGTAATGGTACCGCTAATTCGTTAAGTGGTCCAAAACATTCTGCCAATGAAACACCATTTTCCTCGGCAAATACCTTACATGGCATACAGAACATATTACTCATTTGATTACTAGGTTCATCACCAATAACAAATGAACGATTTACGGTTGGTAAAGTTTCCCAAGTCGGCGCTTGTGGAACCTCATCAAAATACCAAAAGTACGACCATACGGTGTTCTCAGTCCCGTCAGGTGTTACTGATGGGTCAGGAACCAATGCTACGTTGGCAATTGATGGTCCGTTCATAACAGGACATACTGAACGTCCTTCTCTAAACTCACGACCCTGAACGGTAATAATATTCCCCGTAGGAATAGCAGGTGATGCCCCACAAAAAGCAAACTTACCGTTATACACTTTTAATACGTGGTCAACTTTTTCTTCAGTTTTCTTTAAAGTTAAAGCTTTTTTAAGATGTGATAAAAAACTCATAATAATATCTTTCATAATAAATACCTTAAAAAATAAAAAACCCCACCGATAAGATGGGGTTAATATTTCGAAACCTTGTTGTTTATTTTTATTAGTCAATAACGATTGCTCGTAATGAGTTAGATGTTAATGAATCTGATTTGATGTAGATTAATTTACCCTCATTTCTCTTTAAGAAATTATCTAAAGTATCATTGTAGGTCGACATCAAATATTCTCTACCATCAACATTAACATGAGTATCCATAGTATAATGAATCTCAGTTTTACTTCTAACTAGTTGATGACCGCATTCAGGACAGAACTTCCAAGATGATTTTTTAACCTTTGTTGAACACTTCGGACATTTTTCAATCAAATCTCTTTTTTCAACAGGTCTTTGTGATTCGGGTAACAGTTTCCATACCGAAGTAGATACGGTCCAAGAATTAAAGTTTTTACTAACAGAATTAAACTCTTGGTTACTTGATGAACCTTTCTCGACTCTACCTGTCTCAATAGATTTGGATTTTTTAGTTAAAGGTCTATTAACAGTATCATTTGATGTGTTTAATGATGTTAAATTAATGTTTGCGTCAGCAGAATTAATAACCGTGTTTGATGTGGTAAAGGTAACACCGTATCGTGGGTATGAACCACCAGTATTAATGTCTCTATTAATGTAGGTATAATCGTTGGTCCAAGGATAAGAATTTAATCTAACATCAATTATATCTTCTTCCTCGTAGAATAGAATCTCTACATCACCATTGTTTGCAATCGCATTCATTGTTTCGTTAGTTGAATCTACACTATAAGTTTCAAACTTAAATTTGCGACGGACATCAAGGTACCTCTCAAGAAATACTCTTTCACCAGGTCGTAGGATAATTCCTCCGCCAGAAATAAAATTTCCGTTAATTTTAATTTTTGATAGGACGGTGTTTCTTGATGGGTTATAGAGTTCAATCTCAAATTCCGAACCGTCTTTTAGATAAACATTCTGACCGAATTGTTTAATTCTTTGTTTGTTTTTTGTGATGTAAGCACACGGCTTATCATCGTTTTTTTGATAATACATTTTTCCTTATTTTATTTTTTATGTTTATTGAACTCCGATTCGTTGGTCTTTCTCCAACTCAAATGCCTCGTGGACACTCGGACCTCAGTAACAAGGTTTCAATTATAATTATATCAAACTTTTGTTTTGTGTAAATAAAAAACCCACCTTTTTGGGGTGGGTTTCATTAAATATCTTCTCGGTTTGTAACTTTACTAGTTTGGAGGTCATCAACTAAAACTCCGTAACTATTTTCCAACCAAGGAATTATTAATTTGGGAATATCAGGGTAACTCACTTTATAAACATAGTGTAATGGTTCTATAATTATTTTAGGTTGGATAGAGGCGCTTACATAACCTGATGGGTAAATTTGAATCATTACAACACCCGCACCATTATCCGCAAATAAAAAATAAAAGTTTGGGTTATCTTTTTTATACAATACTTTTTCCAAATTATTGAATGATTGTAAGAACTCCTCAGGGGTGTCACCAAAAATTTTTTTAAAAACTTCAACACTACCTATTAGTTTTGCGGTTGGTTCAAACAAATATCTAGTTAAATGGTCAACCATACTGGCTCGTACTGCATCATTTTTGTTAGATTTTATTTCATTTTCCCTAATAACCCTCTTTACAATATTGGTTAAATCTGATTCTGTTAGTCTTACAATTTTTTTCATATTACTTGTTAATCTAATCTACTCACAATATCCATGGCGAATCCCTCAATTTGAGAAATTTCATCTTCAGTTAAACTACTATCTTGTTTGGCGTTATACACAATCTGATATATTTCGTCAACAAAATATTCCATTTCCTCACCTTCAATATCAAGACCCTCAAATTCAAGTTTATTTGCAAATTCACCTAATTCTTCCATATAGAACATAAAGTTATTTTCTTCTTGTTCTTTAATCACTCGTTTAACAATCCTTGTTAAATCTGATTCTGTTAGTTTAATTACTTTTTTCATATTCTTATATTATTAGAACGCAACTTTTTTAGCCATGAAAACTTTAATTCCGTAAACGTCTTTTAACCATTGTCTTACCAAATTTGCGGTTATGGCATTATTATGAAGAAAACCGAACTCTAAAGGATACCAAATAGAAGTGTCGACTAATGCAAATACTTTATTATTTTTTGAGGTTGATATAGAAATCACTCTATCCCCCTCATTATTAGTTAGTATGCCACGAGTATTATCGTCATTCATATCAACATTTAAATTATTAAAAAAATTTAAATAATCTATTGGTTCAACAATACCTGATAATTTTTTTAAATTCTTATCACCACCAACTAAATCAGCCGCATACCCCCAACCATCATTTTTAATCATATCAATTAAAGAATCTTTGGCAGTATTCTCCCGAATAATCCTCTTTACGATATTGGTTAAATCTGACTCAGTAAGTTTAACAATCTTCTTCATTAATATTGGATGTTAAATGCTGAGGTGTTATAACCCTTCTCAGCTAGTAATTCTCTTAAATATTCTGAAATTTGAGACTTTTTATTCCAACCAGCATATCGAGTGAAACCTATTTTAATTTCTGGACGATTATTTCCATAATTAAATCTTAATTGTCTATAATCATTTGGGAACTTATCAGCCAACGCTCGTTTAAATACTCTACCTTCTTTTTTAACCCATTCATCAAAATTAAGTACATTAGTCATTCCATGAAACTCTAATTCACCTAAAACAGGTTTGCCTCGTTTAATACCCATAGTTTCCTCAATAAATCTAGGTAATTGATATGACATTTTCTGTTGTATTTTTGTAAATGGGCTGTCAATACTAAGGTCTTTAGCGGCTTGAGCGAAATCTACATCGGCAAATATATCAACTTCATAAGGTTCATCTTCCTCAATTCTTATATTAACGTAATCAGGTAAGTCCAACATCTTAAGTGCAATATCTAAACCACGTTTGTGTTGTTCTGAAAATTTCTTTTGTGACCTTAGAGTAGGTAAGGTGTGTTTACCAAGTAAAACAATTTCTCTACCAGCTCGACTCATTAAACTTGTTTTACTACTATACCTGATAAATCCTTTGTCAATACCCATATCTTCACAAAATTCTTTAAGATATGCGTTAAGCAAGTAACTAAATGGTCTACCACCAATTTCATCACCGTGTTTTGATTTAATCCACGGTCTAAAGTAAGTTAAGAAAACCTCAATAAAATCCTCATCATCATAACCTGACAAATTAACCGCCTCAAAAACTAAGTTTTTAGAGATAGCCAAATTATATTGAGATTCTGTAATAATAACTTTCATAACAATAAATATAATGATAAATAAAAAACCCCACCTATAAAGATGGGGTTAATAATTTTATTTAAGTTAGTCTTCGTCGTCGTAGTCCTCTTCGTCTTCATCATCCTCTTCTTCATCATCAGGATGACCAACAACCTCAAAAAATTCTTCAAATAATCGGTCGGCATATAAATCAATCATTAACTCACGAATCTCACCATCTTCGTCCATATCGTCAAGACCAACGTCGGTGATTACCCAACTAATAATATTATCAGTATACTCAAATTCATCACCAAACTCAGATGGGTCAGTCTCTTCAATATATTTGTTAATCAACGATTCAATCTCAGCCATTCTGCGACGTAGATGTTTGGCTTCTTTCTCACCTTCTAATATAAACTTTTTATACTGAGATTCTGTTACAATTACTTTCATAGTAATAAATACTTAACTATGTATCCAAAGGAAGTCATCCTTACCAAAATTAAAATGGTCAGGGAATGTCAACCTAAAATAGTTTATTAGATGAGGTCGTATATCGTCGTACTCAATATTACAAAGGTCAGTGATAAACTCCAAATCCATAGTTAGTAGTATATTTCCAAACTTAGTTGGTTTAATACCAAACACAACATCACCCTCACCATTACGTCCTTGAAGTCCAAGACCCTTACCATAAAGTAATGGTTCATACGTAACTCCATTCACAAAGAGGGAATCAAATACGTCATAAACAACCTTAGTCTTTTTTTCCAACATTTTTTTCAACTATATAATCAGTAAGGGCTAAACCACCATATACAATAACAAATAAAATTATGGTAACAATTGTACTCATAGTACAAAGATAGGGAAAAATTCCCAATTAAAGAATAGTTTTTACATCAAGTCCGAAATTTTCTTCGAACCATTCCTTGAAGACGGGTTTCCAATTGTCACCAAACAGATTGTCCAATTTTTCTGAGTCACGAGAGTCCTCAAAATGTAACATTGGGGATTGTTCAATCCTATGTCTAAGTATTTCGGTATCATCACCGTCCCAATAATCTTTACCGTACCATCTGAAAATGGTTCCGTCACCTTCATCATAATCGTAATCCCCAAAATAAAATATATACGAACTATCGTCAGGGTTTCCGTCATCGTCATAACCTTCGGTATAGTTAATCTCATCAACGGGATACGCTTCCTCAATGTAATTAAGGATGAGGTTGTGTAATCTATTTTCGGTGATAATTAGTTTCATTAGTATACGGTTGTTACAGGTAAGTTAAATTTATCCTCAAACCACTGTTTAAATACGGGTTTCCATCTATTACCAAACATATCATTTAATTCTCGTTCAGGATAAGTCATTATCTCAAGAATGGGGGATTTATCAACAAGTCTCTGATGACGTTCCTTATCTTTTAGGATATGTTTATTACTGTTATAGTAATCGGCACTTGTCCAAGTAAATAAGTAATCTCCATCGTAGTCATCGTGAAAGAAATCGTAAGCACCTTCCAATTCACCATCGTTACCCAAAGCTTTAGACATTTTTACATCACCAAACTGACCATCAATGTAGTTATATATGGCTTTCTCTAACTTATTTTCGGTGATAACAATCTTCATATAGAATAAATATAATGATAAACAAAAAACCCCACCTATAAAGATGGGGTTTTATAAAAGTTATTTTAATAATTAAAAATTAGCAATATCTCCTTTACCAAAACAGTTAGTACAATCAAAAACACAATTCATAAATTCCGCACCTGTATAAACCGCTCCGTATTCACCATCTGATTCCAATTTCTCTAACTCACTTCTACAAGCAGGTACTTTTACCTTATCGTATTTATCATTTTTATCGAACTTAGATTTATTTTTAGATAAATGATATTTTGCTAACCATACACAACTTGGTATTTTAGGTAAAATTCCAGGTCCGAACATTTGTTGAGCACAATCCTCAATTTTATCCGTGTATTGGTTATTAGAGGTCATATCCTCCATTTCTTCACTAATAACTCGTTTAATAATACGAGCTAAATCGGCTTCCGTTAATTTTATAACTTTTTTCATTATATTAATTTCTATATAAATATACTATGAAATAAAAAAACGCGGCGGGGGAGGGGGTCTTTTTTAAGATGGACACTAAATGGTCAACCAATCATAAACCCGAAGGGGTTCGGACGGTCAGAAAACGGACGAAGTCCGTCGACGGGCGGGGGAAAACGGAAAAAAACACCGACGAAGTCGGGTTCGGTTTATACCACCAGTCAAAAAAGTGCTAAAAAAGATAATAATTCCCCAATATAAAACAAAAAACCCCACTATTGTGTGGGGATTAATTAGTTTTCATTTAGTTTATCATGGACAAACCCACCAATCCAACTACCAACCTGATAACACCCGATTATGTAGATAATATCACGAGGGACGTATATGATAATGGCAAGGGCTGTAACAACCCCCGCCAATATTATTCCGTACTTATTCATTACTCAACAACTTCAGATACGTAGAACTCCGTGCTCTCGCCACTGATGTTATCGTACTCAGTATCCTTATCTGTTAGTTCTTCCCCCAATGATGAGTAGATATCCGAGTTAACTGGTTTAAGGTTCCATACATTCTCGTCAATATAATCACTAATCTCATCTTCGGTCAATCCTCTCAATTCGGGATAATCTTCGGTGTCAATTACCATTGACTCACGAGTAATCGTGGTTGTGAAGGTTTCTTCAACATTAATTCTAATTTTCATAATATATAATTGTTATTTTTTATTCGTAATCACCATCATAACATCTTTCAATGATTTCTTGTTCTTCTTCATATGTTAGCGGTTCATCACCGTCATAACTATAAACCTCAATTTCAGTTTCATTCCACATATCGTCTTCACCTTCTTCAGGATTACTATGTACTCGTGAAAGTATTAATTCGTTTCCTTTATATGAAAATACTAAATGTTCTTCTTTAAATTCGTCGTTATGTTCCTCAACATATTCATCTTTAAAAATCATACTATTGTCCATTTTTTTCTTGTTATATTGTTTTTTATAATAATACAAATTAAAAATGGTGGTGTCAAATTATTTCATAAATAATTGTACCATAAGAATGGAGAATGCCAAGATAAGACATATGATGGTCTTAACACTAATGGGTTCCCCAAATATACTCCAACTAAAGTATGTGAACACAATGGCTCCTATGGAGAAACCAATCAACCTGGACGGCCACATCTGACCACCATAGGCCAATATCATATTCTTCACAGAATACATAAACAACATTGAAGTGGGGATTCCCATAAGAACGACCAACCAATAGTTATTCTTGAACCACTCATACTTCATCTGACCCTGTAGTTGAAAGAATGTCATGATTTGAGCCATGATACCAAAGACAACACCAATCAATAGTTTTTCCTTATCAATCATCCAAGTATCCGTTTAAGTAAACCAATCAATCTGTCTTTTAGAGAATTGGTTTGTTTTATCTTCCTATGTGGAAATCGACTATAGTCCCCCATGCTGTCGTAATCCATACATACATATTTAACCTTTGACATATAGTATATTTTTATAATGAAATACAAAATTAGTTATAATATTTGAATTAACCAAATCTTGCAAAGTGTAAAATGAAAACCTTGCAAAGTGTAAAGTGAAACTCTAATAATATGTAAAGTCGAAGGGGTTATCATTAGAGTCCTTTGGAATAAACTTTAGAAATTCATCTTCGTGAGATATTTCATAACGATTCCAAAACCAATGACGAATACATATATGAGCATCGTATAGTTGAATACCAAAGAAAGACGAAACCATTCTACAAATCTCTTGGGGAACCTTTGTTTTGACCTTAGTCTTATTTGGGGGACCATATACTTTGAAGATGACAATATCAAAGTCCTTCGTACTAATTGAATAGTGGTTGTCTCCCCAAGTACCGTGAAACGTACAGACAATGTCATGACCTACGGTCTTATCCAAGAAATCATTTATCAGTTTCTCCATTCTCCCTATGATTGTACATTAACCTCATAACCCATGAGTCCTCAAACTCATACATTCCACAAACATCACACGCTTCCCCCAATGTATCGTAGTATATAATCTTTCCTTCCTCATCTTTGAAGTAGTCCATATTCCTAAGGTCAATGATTACATGTTTATGTTTCTCATTGGATAGGGATTCCATAATCTGTCTTGTAAGATGACCCGCTGTCTTGTCCCCATCATTACTCCATCTTATGATGAGGTCTTCTATTTCAGAATATAGTTCTTTACTCATAAAACAAGTATAGGGATTATTTCCGAATTTTACAAAAATTTTTCTGGAAATTTTTTTTCAGTATTTGGGGTATGTTTCCTTTTTACAGATTTTTACCCAAAATTTTTTTTTATCGTTCATGAGTATATTACTACATGGGGGATTTTGACCGATATATAGAACCCACTTGACCGATACCCCTATAGAGTGGGGGAATATTCCCGTTCAGTAATTTTTAGAATAATATTCCCCATATATAATACATTGTTCCCGAACAGGTAAATTTTTCCCAAAAATTTTATATAGGTTTTTTTATACGAATACTTTGTTTAAGGGATTATCCCCCCTTTTCGACCCCCAAAACACCCTATATGGAGGGGGGATACGGGGAGGGGAGGGGGTCCCCCACGGTATAGGGGGGTCAGGGACCTATTATCAGGGGGGTGTCCTTTTGTTTTGACCCCTGAGTCCCCCCCTCTCTGTAATGGTCTCTAATGAGGTGATGTAAAAACAATGACATATACAACTAAAGTTATCAACATGACAGGATGTCATTGTTAATAAGTAATGAAATAAACATGGGGGATTATTTGGTAGTGTCAAATAAAAGTCGTACCTTTGTAATACGATAATGGGGGAAGGCTCAGTCGGGGGTTCGATGGGGTGTCATCGCAGAGGGTATACTCCAACCTGCTTTATAGTTTCATTATCATAGGGGCGTGACGGAGTCTACTCGGTCCCCATCTTCTGAATGGTTACACTACAAAGGTACGGCAAAAAATCGACATTTCCTAATGAAATAAATTTTTATTTTCGGGATATAATCCGTACCTTTGTATTATGATGAATTACTTACTTGGGGCTTTAGGTATTGGGTACTACAGTAGTAGACCTTTGACTTCTCTTTCTAAGAAGGAGATTACACGTATCACATTTTTGGTTAAGTGGTATTGTCGTTATGAGCTTGGGGTTAATCCTCGTAGACCTGTTCCCCAAGTTAAGGCTTACCCCAATCCACATGATGGTAACTACTATGGACAGTATGACCCAAATAATAACTGTATTGAGATTTATCCTGATGAGTGTCGTACTCTTGGTCAGTACACCTCAACTCTTATTCATGAGTATACTCACTACTTACAACCTATTGCATCCAAGTACTACAAGTTATTGAAGGAACATGGTTATGACAATCACCCTTTCGAGATTGAGGCTCGTCAGAATGAACGTACTCATAACCGTAGAGCGTTGAATTATTTACGTCAAAATATGAAGTCATGATTTTTATTTATTTCTTATTGGTATTGTGGGGGATTGGTATGCTAGGTATGTTAACCTTCTACGTTGTTGAATACTTTGTTCTCCCCAAGATTGAGAATGGTCGGTTCTATAAGTGGTGGAGAGAGAACATGATTAGTGGGGATGACCTTGAACCCTTAGAGTGATTTCCCCAATCTTCCTATGTAGTTATCCACCTGTTCTCTTGAGTGGACTCTTATCTCCATGTTTAAATCATTGAAGTCTTCTGAGGTGAGGGGTTTCTTCTGATGAATAATTTCTATAATATCCCCCATGTCACATAGGGTCATCAGGTATACAGGTTTCCCCTTCATTAGTTTTGTGTTTAATTCGTACTTGGTATATAGTACCGTACCTGAATACTCATCGTACATATATGTCACAGTGAACCCACTTTCACTTGGGGACACCTCTGTTTTAAACCATTCTAAATAACTCATGTTAATAAATATAGGTTAATCCCCGTTATGGTACATATAAATGTTGATAACTTTTACATAGGGATATGTACCTGACACTATGACAGGGGGGAAAATTGTTGAAAACTTTATGTTAAAAAACTTGTTTTTGTCAAAATGTCAGTCACGTTTTGTAATGGGGATAATCCCTTTACCACATTTCCCCACCTTTTACCCATAGTGTTCTCCCCACAATTTCCCACCACTTATGGTCCTTACGCTATACTGATGACCACTTTTTCCCCTCTGTAGACCCCTACAGGACCAGTTTTTTAACTATATACAAAACCCAGTAAAGAATGTATGTTATGGTACATAGAGCGGGGAAACACGTAGTGTGTTAGAAATAATCTTCAACGGAGGACTTTAGTCCGTCATAATGTCACACTAATGGACCATTTAATTGTCCCCATGAGTATAAACAACTTATAGACATCTCAGTAAATGGTGGGAGAAAGTGGAGTTACTTTTCATATCTTTATTATCAGGTGAAACCTGACTTAGATGATATACTATATAACTCCGTCATATTACTACTTAGTAACTTACTCATAGGTAAGTCGTTCAGTCATAATGAATGTTCAGTGACACTGAAGTCTTTAAACGACTGAACATATACCTACCATACAAGTTATTCTATATGTCCCTCATTTGTTTACTCATATGTGGGGGACCCATTTTAATGGGGGGAAATAGTTTATAGCTCTATCATACTATAAACATACCTTATAGTGTTCTTGGGCTATAACACAATAATGTATAGAGTTTATACATGAGTAGGTTATCATGTATAAGGAAACGGATTATCTATACATAACGATTTAGGATATGCCCTAATAATTACCACATATACTTTATAGGAATGTAAATAATATAATACATGAGTGAACGAAAAAGGAGACCCGAATGGAGTCTCCCTTTGTAGTGAGTGAATGAATTATATTATTACAGTATATAACAATATTAATTCATTGATTGTTCGTTTTGTGATTGTATCATCACTTTATACTCTTTAAGTGCTGTTTCCTCATCTTTACGGTAATTACCTATAACTTGATTAACATTAATCGGTTCGTATGTCATAGTTTCATAATCCATATTTGGTGTTTGCATCCACACATTCTTAGGACTTAATGAAGAAAGGTGGAATACAATAGTCTCTTTTGAATAATACCCTTTTAGGTACATTTTAACCGTAACAAATACTAATGTGGCTGTTGCGTGATTAATGATTTTTATTTTTGATGTGTCTTTACCTACATTAAACACTGCACAATTTTCTATGTTGATAACCGTGTCGATACTAACAAAGGACATTGTATCACCTTCGTACCCGTTATTAACCCAATATTGATTATGCTCATTGATTTTATCATTAATCACACCCATGTATTGGTCCTCGTAACTTTTAGTTACAGGGTTGTTTGTACAAGAAGTTAACAATACTAATACTGATGCGATGAGTGTGATAATTGATTTCATATATGTTTTATGTTTAAGTGATTAACAGTACAAAGATACAATATTTATTTGAATCTGCAATGGGATTAAAATAAAAAACCCCCACGGTTATGTGAGGGTTTATCTTATCTAAGTAGTTTAATTACTCAGCTGATTCAGTAACAGGTTCTTCCACTACTTCCATCATCTGAATGTCCATAGTCAAAATAACGTTCTCACTTACTAATACACCACCTGTTTCTAATGGTGCGTTCCATGTAAGACCAAAATCATTTCTATTGATTGTACCTGTGATTTCCCATCCGTGTTTTGTATTTCCCCACGGGTCAACACTCATACCGTTATACTCAGTGTTAAATTCGATTTCCTTAGTGATTCCTTTGATTGTAACACTTCCTGTAACTGTAGTCATATCTTCAGACATCTTACCTGCGAAAGTGATTGTATGGTTCTCCTCTGAGGTAAAGAAGTCCGCTGACTTAAGGTGATTGTCTCTGTCCACATTCCCTGTGTTAATGGAATTAATGTTCATGTCAACGAATACACTTCCGTCTTCTTGTACACCACCACCAAAGGTACTGAAATTACCTTTAACCGTAGAAATCATTAAGTGTTTTACTTTAAACCCAACTTCTGAGTGGGCACTGTCAATTGTCATTCTTTTCATAATATGTTTTTTTTATGTTACAACAATAATTGATTTCCCCCGTTATGTAAATGGGATAATGGATTTAGGAATGAACTGATAATGAAACGGAACGAAGTGTAGTGGAATGTTTCACGCCAGTGAAATCAGTGAGTGACTTAATTCATTATTTCATTTACCATTATATTTATTTATATGAAAGTTAATGTAACCAAATCTCAGTTAGAAGTTATTATGAAGAAATACCTTGATGATTTCTTATCTGACAACCATATGTTTAACTTGGACGATTTAATCATTATACGTGAGGACTTGGGTGAGTATGGTGAATATGATGACGAGGTTATTATTGAATTTGATGGTGGTGATGGTAGGTTATACATTAGACACGATTTATTGGATAATATGACCAATTGGTTCCCTGTTAGTAGAGGTAAAGCAGCTTACTTCGTTAAAGATTGGTTTGAGGGTATTGCCAAGGTCCACGTTGATTATATTGACCACATGGATAATAAAGATATTCTTTGGATGATTTAATATGAATGTTAATGTAAATAAACCTCAGTTAGAGATTATGATGAAGAAATATCTTGATAATTTCTTATCTGACCATGAGTTGTCTAAGTTTGACCAATTTATTGTTATACGTAAAGACTTGGGTGAGTATGCTGAATATGATGATGAGGTTATTATTGAATTTGATGGTGACGATGAAAGGTTGTATATTAGACGAGATTTATTGGATAACTTCACAACTTGGTTCCCTGTTGGTATAGACAATGCCGTTAACTTCATTAAAGATTGGTTTGAGGGTTTTACCAACGTCCACATTGATTATATTGAAACCAACGGAAAAGATAATATTTGGCTGACTTAATATGAAAGTAATAATCACAGAATCACAAATTGATAACCTCGCCATGAAGTTCATAAATGACTCTTATGGTTTGGAGGAATATGTTGATGAGAAATACCCCACCATTGTATTCTTTGTTAGAGACAATAAAGTCTACATAGAACACGAGACCGTTAAAAATGAATTGTATATCAGTAAACGTTTAATGCACAACATCAGAAGAAACTTGGAGAATATATTTGGTATTGGTATGGGTGATGGTAGAAGACTATTTAATATGTTTATTGACCAATATGCCGATACAGGAATGAACGATATATATTTCAGTGAGGTTTTACCCGCGAATATGGAATCACTTTAATTATGAAAGTAATCATCACAGAATCTAAAATGCGTAGTACACTTTTTAAGTTACTTAATCTTACGTTTCCTGGCTTTGAGGATATCTATTATGATTGGGCCGACTACAACTGTGGTATGGGCGTATGTTGTGACCCTTATGCAATAGGGTTTGTTCTACCTCAAAACGAATACGATGATTACCTATTTAAATTGGTTGAGGGTGAATATTATGATACGAATGGTAATTACCCTGAAGAACTTAGAGATGATTTACCTGAACCTTGTCATGAGTCCCCTGATGTAAGAGACCTTCGTTTCGATACTATTATATTTTATGAGGTATTTGCTGAAGATATTGAGCAATATTTGGGACCTAAAAAAATATGGGAACAAGAACTTTTACATCTGTTAAATAGAATGTTCCATATGAACGCTAAAGAAATTATATTCATATGAACGTAAACATTAAACAGGACAGACTTAATTCCATCATGACAAAGTATTTGGATTCTATTACTGATTCTGACTACGTTACAAAAATTGAGAATTACCTCACTGTATATCGTATGGACGAAAATGATGACTTCGTTAATATTATGGAATATAATGAGGAAAATAATGAGTTATACTTATACACTGATTTCTTATTTCAGTTTAGAAATATGTTCCCCATTGATAGATGGGATGCCAGAGACTTCATCGGAGAATGGTTCAGTAAAAAGTTTAACTTACCTGTGTCAGACGTTCTTTAAGATTACTTCTAACATCTGAATCTTATCCCTATCTTGTTTGGTCTTATTGGGTTTCCCCTTTAGATACTTGATTGCCTCCATAACCTCATCCCTTTTGGTCTTTGGTTTGGTTACCACCTGTCGTTGTTCGGCAACCGCGACCTTCGGCTTTGCCTCAGGTACTTCTTCATCAAATAATATGGACACCGCTCTTTTGATACGTTTGTCATCGTCAACCAAGAGCCATAGGATAATATATGTGAGGAGTCTAATCATATCACAAAGATACTGATTATTCTTGGTTCCCACAAATGTATTTAGGATTCTAAGGAAATTAGTTTATCTTCATTTAATTTTATTTCCCCCATTACTCGTTCTAATTCTTCCGTCAAATCCCCTCTGTATTCAGGGTCTTCACTTATTTTAACCAAACTATTGTATCTATGGGTTAATCCTGTTAAAAGACCTTTGATTTGAGCAATATCACACTCCTTATTCGTTATTTCTTTTCTATAACCAAACATAATTCTTATGTATAAATAACACCCTAATTTATCCAACTTTCAGGTGTTGTGGCTGTCCTTCATTATGAAGTTAGGAATAGACCGTCTGACTCCCACTTAAGGTATTACCGTCTTAGTGGTCAACTAGGTGATTTTGCGTATCTACCACCAACTTTCCCATACGGACATCACTCCGTTTCTCATCGTACAGGGACTACTATCCGTTGTCTGTTACGGAACGTGTAGTCAGGACAGGAATCGAACCTGTTATCCCCCATTTGAATGCCTACTCCACCAAGGGTGTCTCGGACTTGGTGCGTTATCCAACACGCCCCCTGACTATTTATTTTTTGATTTCATATATTCTTTAACAACTCTTTCCACTGTTGGGTCTAACTCGTCACCAGAATCACATATTTCTAAATGACCATAACTATCAACATGCACTTCTTTAACATACTTGAGAAATTCTATCAATTCTTTTTCCATCTTATTTATTTTTTTTGTAGTCAGGACAGGAATCGAACCTGTTATCCCCCATTTGGATGCCTACTCCACCATCGGTGTCTCGGACTTGGTGCGTTATCCAACACGCCCCCTGACTAATTAGTAACATATATAAACGATAGATATTAAAATCAACGCTAAAATAAACCAAAACCAAAATGGAGGTTTATCTTCACCCATTATATCTAACTTTTCTAATATTGTTGATATCATAATATTATTTTTGTAGTCAGGACAGGACTCGAACCTGTAGCTAAGAGACAAGCGGTTAGCCCCTTTCAGGGTTAGGGATTATGTCTATTCCCACATTTAACACACCACTGCGTACACCACTTCCGCCACCTGACTATGTTTAAAAAAGAGTCAATGCACAGTATCTACAATTTCCTTTTCGTACATTTGTTATGCGAAACTTTCACTCTTTTAGTAGTCAGGACAGGACTCGAACCTGTAACGATGTAACCTTTATAACTTCTCGCATCCAAGTGGTTATGGACCGTGGTGTCTTTAGGATGTGATGACCGTTTCCACATTACACATTACCCGACTATGTTGATACAAAGATATAAATTATTATTGAATGTACAAAGTTTCTAAGAAGTTTTTTAACTCTTCTCTATAAATAAAATAATCACGGTTGTGGTACCCTGAGTTAATCAACTCAATTCTTTTTGAGTTTTCCAAATACCAATTGGCTAATTTAACCGATGCAACTATTGCCTCATATGCACCACCAAATTCATGATTATCATTATACCAACCCGTTGAAGTATCGTCGTAATCCCTAAAGTTAATTGAGAAGTTTAAGTTGGTTCCGTTTCCGTAATGTTCAGCGGCATAGTTTATATAAACCCCTCTTTCATCAAGTGCTTTATATATCTCTAAGTCCATTATTTCTTGAATAGTGATTTAAACTTTACCCAAACAATATCAGGATAATTCCATACCCACCAAAAAAACGAATATATCTTCGTCATTAGTCAATCATTTTATAAGTTACGGTTTTAACTGACTCACCATTTTTCTTCTTAATAAAAACTTTATAACCCTCAATAACAGAAAGTGCTAAGTCGTAATTACTATACATTTGTGTCATGGAATAAGCCGTGTGATAATAATCTGACGGTTTATCGTAAATAATGTTTTCCCAATTTATATTTGTCTTTGGCCATAATCGACCAACAATACTTAATTTCGCAACTTGAGGGATGTATACTTTATCCCCATTATTTCTTTCTTCAATTTTAATTCTGTAATAACTCATATTAATTCTCTTTAACTAATTTGTAATTTAGTATAAACCATGCAAAGAATAAGATAGGTGTTCCAAACCACCAAACCCATTCATACTTATTATACTCCATACCACCCAATTTTCCTAAACAATACGTTAAAGTTGGTATCAACCAAAGGTTAATAGTTGTTATTGGGCTTGCCAAAAATCTTTTTTTAATCTTCATTTTCATTCTGTTTATCTTGGTAGAAGGACCTCATCCACCTTTAGTTTAAGTTTATCTTCAACCCAATTCTTTAAACATTTATTAAACATGTAATTGGTCAAAGGTATAATCGATTTAATTACCTTTAAATCTTTAGAATAATAACCGAGATAGTATTTTCCATTGAGGTATTGAAGATAGAGCACTCTACTATTACTACCATCATATAGATGTAATACGTAGTCCAAATTATTATTACATTCTCTTTGAATATCATAATAAAAATCAAAGACTCTGTAAACAATATCTTTCACCTTTTCGTACTTCATATCTTTTATGTTATTGTTACAACGAACCTGTACGGAAACATCGTTTCTAAGTTACTCTCTAATTGTTTTCTTTTGACGCGTAGTTTCAACCAACCTAACGCTTTCTTAATCTGTGGTGGACATCCTATCGTTACAATAAAAAATCCCTCAGTATAATCAAATTCGCACTTAATACCGTCATTCAATGTTGGTGCAATAGTCCTTATATATCTCTCAATTATATCTTGGTGTTCGTGTCTCATACTTTATATTCATCTTTTACTTTACAAAATATAGTAATTCTATTGTATCCACCCCATCCTTTAACAACCTCAACTTTGTATTCTAATTTTTCCTGAGTAATAAAACCATCTAAACATCGAATACCTGAACTACCATTACCTATTTGACTCAATACTCGGTTAATAATATCTTGTCTGTGAGTGTAGAAATCATTTACAAATTTATTATAAATTTCAACATCAACAACCTCAGCATTTTTCTTACTTGATACTTTGAAAAATGGTTCAGAATACATCAACCATTTATTAAATTGTCTCACTCGATATCTCTTAACTTCGAAGGATAAAGTTTCATCACTATGGAATACAAAATCCCACTTGTTAAAAACAGATTTGTCACTTAAGTTAAACTTGTGAACATCATAGTTTACATTTTTAATCTTATCAAATACGTTATTACCCTCACCCTCCCAAATCATTTTAGGTTTAACCTCTTTCCTTATCCATTGTTCAGATTCAATTTCTCTTTCAAAATCAACACCTGTAATTGCTCTTGTTTGCATGGTACAAATATATAACTTTTATTGATAATTACAAAATGTAATCATCCCACTTTTTAGTGGTAGTACTTGTTAATACCTCATATTTTTCTGAAAAAATGGATTGAGTGTCGTCATTACCCAAATAATACACAGGAACACCTGACACCGTTAAAATATCTTTATCTTCAATTGTTTTAGGAATGTGATAAGTAACCGAAATATTATTCATTGGTAGAAATGGTTTTAACCCTTCTAACTTTTCTTCAATAATACTTTTACGGTACAACTGCATCATTTTTGACTCTTCGTCAATGGTAAACATAATGATAAACCTGTTCTCGTATTTAGCAACAATAAACTTAGGACCTCTCGGAAAAAGTCTCGTTAGTTGTTCCTCAAGAAGTTTGGTTAACTTATCCATAATGCAAATATAGATAAATTATTTTGAACAACAAATTTAAACGGTGATTATATACCATTTACCATCAAAATCCTCAACTAAACAAGTCGTATTTTCACAAAAATCACCTGAGTTCATATAATCATCACTCATTTTTGGTTGGTGAATATGACCACACACCGCAACATCATAACCTTTTTGTTTGGTAAGACCTTTTGCGTTGTCTTCAAAATCAGACACAAAATTAATAGCACCTTTAACTGATTGTTTAATGTCATTAGCCAGTGAATGGTATGGTAAATTAAACTTTCTTCTAATAAAATTATATAACGTATTTAATCTTATGACAAAATCATAAGACCATCCACCAATAACCGCCAACCATCTTACTTTCATAATTACGAAGTCTAACACATCACCGTGGAAACAAAAGTATTTTCTACCATCAATACCAGTATGAACATACTTTCTAACAATCTCAATATTATTCATCTTGAATGGTACGAAAGGTTTTAAAAAATCATCGTGATTACCTCTAATATAAATCACTTTGGTTCCGTTCTCACTTCTCTTCATAAATCTTCTAAACACCTTTGAACTATCTTTCTTCCACTTTCCACCCGATTTAAGAGCCCATCCATCTATGATGTCACCATTTAGGATTAATATTTCTGAGTCGTTTTTCTCTAAGAAATCAATAATTTTAGTTGTCTGTGATTGTCTTGCACCAAGATGCAAATCGCTCATAATAATTGTTCTCCACTTTTTCATTTCCAGTATGTATTGTGATTCTTGAAGTAGTCTTTATTATTCCTATTGATAAAAGAACTTAACATTAGTTTAGTCATGTAAATAATACCCTTATTATCAAACCTTCTTGGTGGTGTGTATATCACCCTATTTAAAATTTTAAACCTACTACCTTTAATTTGTTTGGATAATAAATAGTCCTCGGCAACCATAGCATTTTCATCAAACCCACCAATTTGATTAAACTTATTAGTCTTAACTAACATAAAACCACCCAAACAAAATGGTGAGATTGGTTTGGTTATTCTTTGTATAATATCAAACATTCTAAACACATAATTGTATTTACCATTTGTTGTTCTGACTTTAGTCGTCAGTAAATCAACTTCACGACTAACCATGAATTTAATTGAGTCGGTCAACAAGTTGTTGTCCAAAATAAACATATCAGAATCTAAAAATAAGATGTAAGGTGTTTCAACCCTCTTTGCTCCGTTGTTCCTTGCTTTAGCAGGCAGACCACCCTCTACAACAATTAAGTCAAATTCATCATTTAAACGACTTTCTAACTGATAGGTGGTACCATCATCAGATGAGTCGGCAACAATCACTCTAACACCTTGTATGTTTTTCTGAGAGTTTAGTAATGTAAGTGTATTATCAATAGTTCTTGATTCATTTTTACACGGTATTACTATCGTAAGTAATTTGTTTAACCTCATATTAATAATTACATTATAACCACAAGTATTGACATTATCAAATAGTTAAGAATTAAGTTAACATTAAGTTTGGTGTTTTAAAATAAAGTTTGTAGTTTTGCAATATGAAAATGGACTTCTCTTTATTTACGATGGACGAACTGATTAAACTACAAGGTATGCTCAGTTCATATATCCATGATTATAAAGACGGATATTTCTATATCTGTAATGTTCGTTCCTATGGTCGTAATTGGAAAGAGCGAGATGTACATAATACATACACTCTTCAGGAATTGTGTTACCAATATTATGGTGATGACGGTATTGTTGATGTTTATTCTAACAATCCCGATTTAAGTAGATTGGATAATTACGGTGATGTTTGTTTCATACCTACTGAAGAGGATTATGAAACATGGAAACATTATTCTTACCTTAAAAACTCAATTCCTCGACTTGAAGAGGAACTTGATGCTTGGGATAATCGTGAGAATGTTTCATTTCGTAGTCGTCCATTATTCGCACCTATCTATAGTCGTGAGGACTTGGAGAAACAAAAGTTGGACCTTAAACATTACGAATGCTTGTTGGCTGAAGGTTCTTTTGTTGAGCCTTTTCGTGTTCAAAGAGTGTATGATGAAGATTAACCTATTTGTTCTTGTAGGTTCATTATGTTAACTTTATAATAATTTCATCAATAAGTTCTTCAGTTGTTTTTCTTTGTCCGTTTTCGGTGAAAGGATTTATATTTTGTTTACCTCTATAAAATTCCCTTACACTGTTAATTGATTGTTGTATATCATCATCTTTGATTCCATCCTCTAAATTAGATTGACCCATTTTTTCCGCCCTGTCTTTTCTACTTTGTTTTAAGAATTGAATGTATGGTTTATCGTTTTCAGGTGATGAAGGTAAACCAAAAACAAATAAGTTTGGTAGGTTATTTAATAAGTCAGGATTTTTTATACTATCCCCACCAATATCCAAAACTACTTTAGTGTTACCATATTTTTGTAACAATTTAGAAAGAACACATCTCTTATATGCGTCATTTGTCGACCCATAATTATGTCCGTCTTCAGTTCTTGTAATATTAACTTCCACCCCAGGTTCACCCTTACATAATTCTTCATACTCTATACTACCTTCCATTTCATCAACATCGATATGAGGTATTCCCAATTTTTCGGCAACCGCTTTAGCCGTAGTTGATTTACCAGCACCCGCAGTACCAACAAAAACTATTGGTTTACTTTCAAAAGATTTTTCTTCTTCAGTAAGAAGTCCCATCATTGATTTCATTCTTGATATTTGTTCATTTAGTTCCATATTATTGGTTTTCTAATTCTTCTCTCTTTTTATTACGAATTTTCTGTAGATAAGTTTTCTCTATAAACCCAGGTTCCTGTTCTTCACGTCTTAATAAAACATCTCTTTTAAATAATGTGGTTTTAAGAATAAGGTCTATCATCTCTTCCTCAGTAACATCTTCAGGTTTTTCCATTGGTGGAACACAAACACTTGCGGTATCAGGATAAGCTTTAAACTCATGAATAAAGATGTCGTCACGATTCATTTTATCATTTATCTCAGAACCAAACTTATCCTCAAACCATTCTTCAATTAAATAATTTAAATAATTTTGTCTAACGGGTAAATAACTTAACATGCTTTTAACAACATCCTTTGGTATCCATAATGAACCCTCTTCAAAATCTCTTTCTTCAGTCTTTCTTTTGTCATCATAAACAGTATCATCAGTATTAAAAAATAGAACCACTTGCATGATTTCTTTACCATCTTTACACCAAGTAAAATCTGTTCTACTTTCCCAAGATTTCTCTTGGTACATTTGGCTATTTGAAACGTATTTATCTAACCAATTATAGATTAGTTTCTCCATATTAGGAGATGGTTTTTCAAAACGTTTTGCAACTTCTTCTCTAAGTATTTGTTTAATATTATCCCTCAGATTCATACTTTAAAATTCTATTATAATGTTTATCAAAAAACTTTTGGACTTGAGGTAAATAAAAGTTTTTATACCACTTAATTAATTCAGTTATATTTTCAAAGTTTCCACTGGCTTCGGCAAAGTCGTATAACTCAATGTCCCCTTCGGATATTTTCTTATCATTTGATTTATCAAATATTGTGTAGTTTGTTGTGTCAAAAGGTAATCCGTCAGTTCCATCCCAAAATGGTGTCGCCATTGAATATACTTTCATGTAAGTATCTCCACCCATGTCAAATTTTTTATCAAGATACCAAACACCATCATTACCAATGAAAAATTCAATGTCGTTATATTTTTTTGGTAAAACACCACTCTTTAACATATCAAATAACAAGTCATTAGATAATTGAGTATCTAACGGTTGATTTAAAATGTTAATAATATCATAAGTTTTTAAACCAGTAATTCTACAGGTGTCGTATAACCCCTGTGTTTGATACAACTTTAATAAACTTTGTTTTCCCTTCTGATTCATTATTTATAAATACTTTAATATTTATGTTTATGAATGTAATAGTAAAAGATTCAACCATTAAGAAAATATTTGACCGAGGTGATTCAATCTTAGGTAAGTATAGTGAGGCTATTGAATCAATTGCTTTAGGTTATTTCTCAGACCAATCAGTAGTTTGTGACTTAATTGCTATCACTTCCCCTGGTAATGACAACTACGTTTTACTAGTCCTAACAAACCAAATAATATCAACCGAGTTTAGAAATAAGTTATCTAAACATATTGACGACTTTATCCCAACTAAAGTTTTGGTTCTTATTACTTATAGTCAGGATTGTTCATTGGGTGATGCCTCGTAATAAAACACAACACTTTTAGGTTTAACCTCTATCAAACCAAAGTCGCGAGCTAATCTGAAGTTAGGTGTATCTCTTTCTAACCTGTCTAACGAAGTCTCTACAACCTTTCTAAAGTGTTCTACACTATAAGTTGATTTCCACTTATTACAACGAGCGCAGGACGGATTTAAGTTATCTAAATCATGTGAACCCTTAACTATCTTCGCTCTTACGGCTTGGTCTTCTGTTAGAGTATGCCAGTGAGGTTCTATGTGGTCAACCTGCATTTGTTTGAGGGTAATCTCAACACCACAATAGGCACAATGTCCTGAACACTTATCGTAAACCTTTTGTCTATCTATCTTCACGCCAACCCCAACCAATTAGTGTCTTTATCCATTACTTCAACCTCGGCACCCGCAGAATTACCTTTGTCAACAATTGAGGTTAATGTCCCGTAACAATAAGCGGTTAGTCGTCCGTAATGTTCTTTACCACATTGGTAACAACTACCAGAATATCCATAGAAGTAGTAATTAGTATCGTCTTCTTCAACTTTACTAATACCACTATTAAGTTTCCATCGGTCACCATCAAGATAACCTCCACCCCATCCACCAAATACTTTGTAATTGGTTTCACCTTTATTGGTTATTTTAATTACGACCCAACCATCAGGTCTTTCGCTAATATTTCTCATCCCATTATTTTATAATAAACATAAAGTTCGTCAAGGGTAAAAAATTCATTAATCTCCTTCTTCAATCTAACCGTGTCAATACCTTTATTGATTCTGGCATAGATTCCATCATGAGGGTGAACATAAACATACACCCAAACTACGTAAACCCCATTTTCATAATTAACCTCAACCCTTACATCATCTCTATCCAATCTGTGTTCGGTGAACTTAACTATCGAATCGCATATTTTATCCATTCAAAACATTTATGTTTCAAATATACGAATAAGTTTTTAGAATGTCTAATTGAATTACATTGTGTGAGTGATAAAGTATTCGGTTATTTTACCGAATGGTCCTGTTGCAATATTTCTTACAGAACCCTCACATTTACCACCTGAGTTTTTAACTTTTTTACACTTCTCGTCCATCTTAGATGAACCTGGGTCATGATTCCAACCACCTCTTCTATCCAACTGATAATGTTCATCACTACTCTCAAGAGGAACTGATATTTTTAAAGTAGATTTACCACCTTCTTTACCCCCACTTACTTGGATGTTTTTGATGTTTGGTTTGGCTTTAGTTGTCGATAAAAAAGGATTTATTTCACATATAAGAACGTTATACAACTGATGTATAGTGTCACCACCACCTGCGGCGTGAGCAATACTTAAACCACTACTAGGACCTTTATATGATATTGTGAAATTACTACTCGACTTACTGATTTGTATTTTGTCACCCCATTTAGATAAACCACCCTTTTCTCTCCAAGCTTTACAAGATTTCCATCCAGAACCAACAACACCAATACCTAAAGGTTTTGACTCAGTTTTGTTATCTGTAGATGATTTTAGAGCATCATTCTTAAGTGATTCTCCTTTGTCTTTGATAGTGTCCATAATTCGTTTCATTAACGCGGACATAAATTCGCCCTGCTCGTTTATCGTATTACGTTTAACTTCCTCTTGAAGTACCTTTTTAATGGTGGTTCTTAAACTCATACTAATAAATATAAGACTGTAGCCTAATAATCGGTCATTATTAGGCTCAGACCTAATAATTAGTCAATAACATCCGTTAGATACATGCCAGAGTCCAATTTGACACGATAACAATCCCCTTGATTATCCATCTCATCCATCCACATATCCCAATTCTTTTCTAACAACTCAACGAATGCGTCGTTATTACCTCTGTTCTTATATCGTTTGATGTATTCATCTTTTAAACTTCGGTCAGGGTAAACTAAAACAAATGGAATACCTTTTTTGACAAGAGCGTCACGAACATCTTTGTGTGATGATACTAAAATCTTATCAACATTCGGGTCTTGAATGTTTCGTTCAATGTGTTCAATGTAGTTCGCAGGAAAGTTCTTTTTGTCAAACTTTGAACTATCGCTATCTAACACGTTTCTGTCGGTGCTTTTAAAATAGGTTGTCTTCCCAACACCAGGGAATGCTGAATAAACTTTTGTCTTCATATATGGTTTGTAAATTAAATTATATTCTCGGTCCCAAATCTCATCGTATTCCTTCTTCAAATCTTCAGGTAAATTGTCGTATATCTTCTCGTAGAACCTTTTCTCCATCATGTAAGCCATTCTCAAATCTCTTAAATAAGATTGACAATACGCACCATCAGGATGTTGTTGACAACTCATTGCTGAGCAACAGCCCTCTTCACCACACGCCTCACATATAGGACAGTATGGGCTATATTTTTCATATTCTTCTTCAGTCATGATTCCAATCAATTGTTATGGTACTACCGAACTTATCAATCTTGATTTTTTTAGCAAGTTCTCGTTGTTTCATCAACAGATACTCTTTCTTTATCTCAAGAGCGAGTTCATAACTTCTGTCGTTTACACTTTCATAAAGTTGAATGGGTTTACCTGACGCTAACGCTTCAACACCACGTTTGATTTGTGATTTAAAATGTTTCTCTTCCCAAGAATCTTCTTCGGCTAATAGAATTTTACCACGCTCAGATATAATGTTGTGAGCGTCATTCACAAAAATACTTTTAATTGTTCTCCACAGGTGTATCATTTTGTTCCAATAATTTTTTAATCTCAGGTCTGAACTCCAAGTAATCTAAATCGGGGTCACAAACATTATCAACCAATACTTCAAAACCAAATATAACTCTCATATGAATATAAGAAATATATCTTTGGTAATAATCCATGTAATATTCCCACGTAAATCCTTGGTCGTCTTCACAATGTTTTATGATTTTGTTGAAGTCCTCTTCGTCTTCCCAATCTTTTTTAAACTCGTCCCATTCAAATTCATTTGTTGGGTCAATCTTACAAAACTCATCGTTGAATTGCATCCAACGTCTTAGTCTGTCCACATGTTCCTGTGGTGCTTTAGCCATTCTCATAACTTATCTCCTTTTTTTAATACTCCATCAATACGACTCTTGTGGTGGTAAATGTCATCATAAACTTCTTTAACACCATTATCAATAACATCATTAACTTCAGTCATAGGTGTATATGTTGGGTACCCATTAACAAGTTCAAAATAACCGTGTTTGATACGTCTATCAGATTTCCATACTTTAAGTTCTTTTATACCATTTTCAATCGTTTGTTCCACCCTGTAAGATTGTTTGAAGTGGTTCTTATATCCATAATCAGAAATAATCTTTTTAACACCAACAATCCCGTCTTCTGTGACATCTTCTGTGACATCTTCTGTGACACCATTTACAATAACATCGTCAATTAACTGTGGTATGCTATCGGTATTATTATCTGACATAAAATCAAGGAAACCCAATAAATCACCATCTTTTCCAGGAGTTTTAGTTTCCTTTACACCATTTTGGAGAGTATCCTCCATCTTTTTATCAAAAAATTTCATTACATCAACATGATGTGTTTCTTTAACACCATTTTCAATTGCGTCGTTAATATTTTCTGTAATCTCACAATTAGTTACCTGATGGTCTATTTGTTCCGAACTTTCCAACATACTTTCTTTGGTTTCTTTCACACCCTCTCGAGTAACCCATCTAATAACTTGCTCATCATCCATCTCAAGGTCAATAGTGTCTTTCACCCCATTTTGAATGGTATCTTCAACCCAATCCCCGCTTTCAATTATATTGGGTTGGATGTCCTTAACCCCATTTTGAATTATGTCTTCGACACATTGTACGGGCATGTTTCCGAATTTGTTGATTTCCTTCACCCCATTTTGAATGGTGTATTCAACATGTTCCATCGGAAGACCTTTGAGGGTATCAATACCCTTAACCCCATTTTCAATAGTGTCTTCAACCATTTCCTGTGGCATATACTCGGTATTAAGAGTCTCCTTCACTCCATTTTGAATGGTGTCTTCAACATCGTAATAACTGATGTGGATTTTCTCCTTGGTGTCCCTAACCCCATTTTGAATTGCATCTTCAAGGGAATTGAGATGGTTGCGAGTCCAATGTCGAGTGTCCTTAACCCCATTTTGAATGGTGTCTTCAACAGCACAAATGTCCTCCTCTTCTGTGAATTTGGTGTACTTCACCCCATTTTGAATGGTGTCTTCAACACCTCTCTGACGAAGTTCTGGCCCAAAACCGCTCTTCTTCACTCCATTTTGAATGGTGTCTTCAACCTTGAATTTGTTTCGGACTTCCATGTCGATTGTGTGTTTAACCTTATTTTTAGTGGTCTCTTCAACTTTTGGTTTATAAATAAAACGTGACTCATACCAATCTTTGATATAATCTTTATCGTTAATCACGTCCATAGATACAAACTCAAACAAAGTCTTGAAGAACCCATAGTTATACCATAAAGTACCTGAGCTAGTAAACTCAATTACCCATTGTTTGGTTTCAGTAAAAATTAACCACGTTGAGCCATTCAAGTGGTATGTGTCAACATTCTTGATTGAATTGTCAATTAAACTAAATATGGCTTTCTTCATTCTACTTTATTTTATAAATGCTATAATTACCACAGATGACCGTAGGATTACCAGGTCCGTTGTCTCCACCAGGTTTGTTGTTAAACATTAAACATCCATCACCACTTTTATTATAAAAATTGGCGTAAAAGACATGTCCTCTGTTATCAACAATTTCGTATGTGTAGTTACCATCATTACCGCATGATGTAACTAAAAAAATAAGTGTTAAGGTTGTTAAGATTCTATACATACCACAAAGGTACGTATTTAATTTTGTTTGGACAATGGGTTTTGGTTAGAAATCACCAATTAAATCACCATTTATGTTGAATGCGTAAGTTTCTCTTCGTTTGATACTATTTCTTGGTATTCCAAGATATGTTAAAACCTCATTAACATAATAATATGATAAGTATGAGAAGTCCATGTCAGCATATTCTGATGTCCAATAATTTTTTGAGGTTATTCCCTCAGGTATTGTTGTATCGATTTTGAGTATAAGATTTTGAGTACCATCAGGTAAATCAGATAAACGAGTATCAATATTAGTAATCACAGGATATATTGGTGCAACCAACTTGTTCATCATTTTGGTGAACAATTCCATATCTCTATGTGTTAAGTTATTTCTCACATTGAATAAGTATGCTCGGGGTCGTCGAAAGTGTATAAGTAATCCACCTTAATTTTGTAATGGTTCCTAAACCATTTTAATATTATTTCTTCAATTTCTTCCCACGATTTCATGCTGAACATATTAAATATTTGACGAGCATATTCCTCGTATAAATAAAGTTCTTTTTTATTAAATAATACGAATACAGGTTCTGTAATATCGTCATAAAAATAAACATCTCTACCTGGTAGTGGTGTTGATTTTTCAACCTGCATCCCACCGAATAACATCGTTAGGTAAGATTGTGTGGCTTTGTCAAACTTAGATTCTGTAATAATAACTTTCATTAAAATTCTTTTTCTTCTAAGTTAATTAGTTTTAACATTAAAGGTGTTCCGTACAATGATAGGTCAATACCAAATATATTTTCGAGTTGGTCCCAAATCATATTACCAACCTTTCGTTTCTGACCGTCTTTTAAATCAAGAAAACGCATTCGTATTGTCGGAATTGTTGTCATGAATTGTTTGTATTTACCGTTCTCATCAACATAGAATGTGGAACCGTAAGCTTTTTTTGTTTCACCAACACTAATGTCATAAAGGTTATAATCATCAAAACCTGACTTTAAGAAATTAACTATTTTAGGCATTGTTTTCTCAATTCGTTTCTTATCTTTTTCAAAACGAGCAATGAACTCTTCAGCGGTTTCTTCCTCTGACTCCCTCAATACTTTTTTAATTAAATCTCTCATCCTTTATAAATATAACGATGTTAAGTTTAATCCCACCCATCGTTGTCAGTATAATTACGTTTGTTGTTTCTAACGGTTATGTAGATGATAAAAAATATTAAGATAAACCAAGGTGTTGTCATACCACAAAGTTAGTGTTTGACTTTGACATTACCAAATGGTTTGTTATATTTTGAGTATGAGGGCAATTATCGCTGTGAACAATCTTGGATTTATTGGATTAAATGATAAGTTACTATGGCATAACCCAGAAGACTTACATCATTTCAAACAATTAACAATAGGTGGTAGTTGTTTGGTTGGTTATAGAACCTATTATGGTTTACCTTCATTACCTAACAGAACACTAATGTTGGATGAAAGAAATCACTATCGTTTTGATTGGGATTGGTGTATTGGCGGTAAAAAGACATATGAAAAGTATTGTCCGTTCTTTGATGAACTATATATCTCACACATCAACGATAATAGTATCGGTAATGTTACCTTCCCTGACTTCACAAAACTAAACGCAGATTGTAAAATATTCAATTATTTTTTTTAATTATGGACGAACATTCAATTCAAAAATACGGTGAAATTCAATACCTTAAAGGTAGATTAGACGAATTACATAAAGCATTTCCAACGGTCTATAACTTAGAGCGTTCAAGAAGGTTAGATTCTAGGATTCAAAAGTATTACGATAAACTTAAGTCTGTTGATGAAATTGCTTATCATCTTTACTTGGTTGAGATTAACACTCGTAGAAAATCAAAAGAGCGTAGTAAAAAGGATATGAAGTCACTCCTTGAAGAAGTTTTAGTAACTATTGAAGATGGTGAACTTAAGACTCGTATTTTACAACAGATTGAGAAATACTAAAGTTTCTCAACTGAAATAACTTTAACACCTTTACCTTTATTTCTTAATGAAATTTCCATCTCGTTTGGATAAAGAATGTTATTTGATATAGTTTCTTGAGCATCGAATAAAGACTTCTTCGCTTTAACTGTGATTAAATACTTAAACTCACCATGACCCGCAGCATGAATATGGTTATTAATTAACTCTCTCTTATTGTCAGAGTAGTGAGTACCAGGTTGTTTCAAATCAATTTCTGATTCGTCATCAGCATGAATAATTCTATATAAAGTCATTTCATTTGGTAAAGACTTGAACCATTCAATGTGTCTTTCAAGTTCTTCTTTAACCTCTTCAGGGTCAAAATCCATCATATTCAAATCGTGTACAAGACTTGAGCGGTCAACCCTAAATTCATTTAACTGAACTTCCTCTCTTAATATGTTTTTAATTAATTCTCTCATTACATTCTATCTTCAACCATTGTTAATAGTTCCTCTGAGAAAGGAACTCCGTGTCTATGTTCAAACTCATCTTCAAGTCTTTCAGTTGACATATCTTTTTTCTTAAGTAAGATGTAAGCCCCCAAATCAGCTTCCAACTCATCCTGTTGTGACCTAGGTCCGTTGTGATTTAATAAGATATGTGAAACTTCGTGGGCTTCAATAAACTTCATATCATCTAAGGTTAAACCATCTTCACCCAAGAAAACTTCACCATCAATGAAAATTGTTTTAAACTCAGGAGCAACAAACCCATAACCATATTGGTCAAAGATTTGTCTCATCATATCATAATTAGGATTCTCTTTGAATATTACATTGATATTCAAATTAGGAATAAAGTTACTTTTATATGCAAAAATATCATCCATTATTAATATAGTTTTACTCTTTGTCCTTTATAATAATATTCAAGATTATTTGTCGCCATCATATATTCTTTTGCAATCATTAGTGGATTTTGCCACATTTCATTTATAATTCCATCGGCAAAATTGTTAGTGGTATAGTCAAATGCCTCATCATCACCTTCTAAAATATCCCTTAATATTTCAGATACTTGACCTATACCGTCTAAATCTTTTCCATTATATTGTGGCGAATAAAAATCCACTTGTAGTTCCGCCATAACATGGTCGTCAGACTCTAAATAAATACCCATAAATGTTGTCTCACACATACTTCTAAAGTCTGAAATATCAAACAGAGTTGTCTTTCTAGCAATTCTACGAAAAGTGTTTAAATCATTCTTATTTAGATAAAATTGGTAGTTTTTGCGGTTTCTCATATTTGTTTCACTAGGACTCAGTAATATGTTACCATCAACAGACATTTCAATTTTTCTTGATAATCTATTAAACATTGAGTTCGGTCCCCAAGTACTACTTTCACCAATCATATTTACAAAATCATTTATCTTGTCAAACGCCGCATCCTCTAAACAATACGGGTTATAAGATAAATCATTTTCGTTTGTGAATGAGAAAAGTATATCACCCGATTCTGTAAGTTCTGAAGTGTAAGGAATACCATGAAAGTCTTTAGGTTCTTTACTAACCATAAAGTTGTTGAATAGTCCTATCAATCTTGGGTTTAATTCACTCATAACAATTTATTTCTTAGATGTAATCTCCAAACATTTCGTTAATGTTCTCGTCGACTTTTCTTGAGTCGGGATAATCAGGTACTCTAAAATCAAGGTATTCATACACGCTATCATCCATCATCTTTTCCAATGTACCTATAAAATAATTATAACCCAATCTATCTTCCATATAATCTGAATCACCGTAATCATCCATGTATTTTCTCATAATACCAGGAAAGTCCTTAATCTTAATCTTCACATCATAACGAGTAATCTCAGAACCATCTGCTCTTTTTACTTGTTTTGGTGTTTCAATAATTTTACCCTCAAAGAATCTACCTAACTCACTCCACACATCATTCCAAACTTCAGACTGATATGCGTCATTATAAGACGTTGAATGTAATGAGTACATATTTTGTCTAACGTCTTCAGTTTGTTTAATAATATATCTACCTGTGTCACCATCACCCATTACATTACGTAATACGTCAATGGTTAATTCAACATATTCAGGGTGACCCTGTTCTTCGGCAACTTCCTCAAGTAATTCGGTATCAGGCTTAATTTTTTGACCTTTCAATTCATCCAAAATGGCAACATATAAACGTTCTTTGTTTTCAGGAACTAACTCTTCATAAACATCGACATAGATATCATCACTCGTGTCCCAATATGGTTCCCAAAAATCTTCACCTAAAACGGCTTTAGCAGCATCTCTAGCACTATCATTACGACTTTCTCTGAATAGTTGTGCTAATTCTTCTCTATCATTTAATCGTAAGTAATACTCACCACCTTCTTCATCAACATCAGTCAATAATTCAGTGGTTATATATTTTAAAGTCTTTTGTGGATTATGATTTAACATCACAGACATATACATGTTCTCATACTCATCAGGAATGCTCTTAAAGTCCAATTCCTCATCCAAACCATT
>ENA-OREM01000385-OREM01000385.1-marine-metagenome-genome-assembly--contig:-NODE-385-length-33417-cov-4.231644_pt1 | contig 33417 bp, 35 predicted proteins | sample MGYA00248623_ERZ508561 | MGnify/ENA primary metagenome ERZ508561 (study PRJEB26227, sample SAMN06264494) | marine metagenome | isolation source: Columbia River Estuary | place: USA:Columbia River Estuary...
TCTGCAACTGCTTATGAGATTTCAATCCGTCCATACAAGAATGATTTGTCAGGCGTTGCTAATTATCTTGATAGGCTCAAATTTCAACTATTGACACAAATAGAGCCATTTAAAAATAATCATATATGGACAGCACTCTCACTTCATGGTTTTGGCCCAAATCCTTCTGATATATTTAAGCCAGGATTTGTTAATAACAATATTAAGATTGATTCAAATTTGCAATGGACCACTTTATGTAATGATCCAGTTATGAGGCCAATCTGTGAGATGATTTTTAAGTTGCCATGTGAATTTGAGAGAATTCGATTCATGAAGCTTGCTGCTGGTAAATCTCTTCGAAAACATACTGATAATATTGATGTAGATATTGAAAAGAAAAAGATTGTCAGGCTTCATGTTCCGATAAGAACAAATGACCAAGTAGTTTTTACTATTTATGAAAATGATGATGATGAGGTCGGCAAAGAGCTAAATTTAACTACTGGTCGTTACTACTACCTTGATGTGACTAAGCCTCATGCAGTAATCAATAATAGTGATATTGATAGATATCATTTAGTTATTGATTGTTTTGTTAATGACGAATTGAATACTATCCTTTAACTTTCTGGAATAAATGGCCTGATTGATTTTTGAACATAAGCTGAAGGGAGATTTGCACTTTTAATGCCATGGTTGATTCTTTCAATATACTCAGCTTGTGGTTGACCATTCTCATTATCAGTTGCAACATAAACGAGGCAATCAATATCGCCATTAAGAGTTGAAACACTCATAATAAACTTTTCATACATTCCCTCTGCTACACTCTCATAGATGTCTAATAATTCGATATCTTTATCACTCAATTTAAATATTTCTCCCAAAACAAAATCGTTTAGATTTTGCCTTACACTGGCATATCCTCGAGTATTGATGAACCAAGAATAGTCTGAGAGTCTTCCAGAGGTCAGGTAGCTTGACTCAGGGCAGCGAACAAACATTTGATCTTTCGATAAATTAGATCCATAGCCAAAATAGTAGTTTGTTACGTAAGGCATATTTTTAATTAAAAGTTAGGAATAGAGTCAACACCTTTTTTTATAAGATTTTGAATGTATTCAGCTTTTTGTTTGTAGAAGTTTGACTGTTGATTGTTGTCATTAAAGCCAGACTCATATTGTAAGTCACGCAGTCTTTTAAGCTCTGTATGGCAGTCAATGAGCCTGTCATCCATTCAAATCACCAACTACATCACCATTTTTAAAGACATATTCAGCAGTTTTTACTCCATTTTCATAGAATATAGATGCGCCATTCAAAACTCCATTTTTGTATTCTTGCTCAGACTCAATTTGACCATTCTCATTCCATGCGGTTTGCATACCCTCAGGCTTATCATTTTTATAGAAGCCTTCAGAGGCTTTGGTGCCATTGTCATACCAGTAGGTCAGTGATCCCTCCAGTTTGTTTTTGAGATAAGAGCCTTCAGAGGCCTTTTGACCGTTGGCATACCAATATGTTTCAATACCATTTTTAAGGCCATTGTCATAGTTTGTTTGAAGCGTCATTCCATTTTCAAGTAGTTCGGTATTGAGACCATTTTTATTTTTTTTCATAGGATTATTATATTAAAAAATAAAGAACTATTTCTTGAATATTTATTTCCAGCCTTGTTGCCACTTATTTGAGTCTTTTAATTCATTCCAGTCTATTGATTCATTATTCTTTGAAATAATTGCCTCAATTAAACAATCACTAATTAGCTCATTTTCATCATACTTAAGCTCAGAAATCAAAAAATGTTTTTCTTTGTTAGTTGGCAATACTTTAGTCCATTTACTGTTTAATAATTTTTTTGGATTAATTTGATTCATTGACTTATCTATCTTATGGTTTAGTACATTAATTATTTCATATTCAGTTAAATATTGGCTGAATTAAAAGTTATTAATCAATCTCCACTCAATATTCATTAATTCTTCATAGTCCATAGATGTCTTCTCTCTAAACTGCTCAATTGAAGTTGGACTATAAATAATAACATGAGAAAAAAAATAGGGGTAATTGCGCTTTCATTGGCTGCATTAGCAGTGGTTTGGCTTCTACTTGGTATGGCTAATATTATCCCATTTTTAATAGAGTTACCTCAAGAAACAAGCACGCGTGCACACGCATCATTGGCTGTGATACTTCTATTGATTGGGTCTTGGGCTTTTTGGAATGAAGATTAAATTTTAATAAGGATGTAATTATGATTAAAACGTCAGATATATGTATTTTAATTTCAGTTGGGGTTGCTTTTGTAACGACAGCTTATCTGTGGTTTCAAGGGGTTGATACAAAACAAGAGGCTTTGTTTACTTCCACCTGGATCCCATCAATTCTAACATTTGCTATATATTTCAAGATAATATCGAGGAAGGACTAACTATGGATGATTCATTAATATTTATTACGGGTCTGTTTTGTTTTGTTATGGCAATTATTGGAGCAGTTTTGACTGTCCGTGAGTTTAAAAATATAGAAAATCAAAAATAGCTTTGTAGAATCAAAGTCCTAGTATCTAGTGAGATTTAACTAGATATTAGGTCTGATACGAACTGTAAGTATGATGTAACTTAATCGTCCAATAAAAATGTTGGCATTTTGTAATAGATGTCAAGACTTTCATTGCTCTGTTCTGTTTCTTCCCTTTTTTGTTCTGTGCATTTCACTGAGGTGACCATTACGTTTTTAGATTCAGCTTGAAGCTTTGTTTTAGGCGGCGAAATAATTCCTTCAACTGTGGTTACTGGCCTCCCATTTTTGTCATAAAGTGCGCACCTTACATTTGTAGTTGTTTTACTTTTGATTGATATGTAAGTTGCATCATTTGATTTTAATCTCTGAAAATCAACGCTTTCAACGATAACTTTGTTAGACTCACCATCAATTGTGCTCATCTTATTGAGTTCATCGGCAGTAGCTGTTTGGACTGCAATTAAAAAAAATAAAATAGATATTTTTCTTGAAGTTCTGATGTTGAATTTCTTGTTAGTTTGATTCATATAGCTCTTTCATGGCTTTTAATCCAACCCTTATTGTATCCCCAATTGCTTTGTCATAATCAATAACAGCGGCGCTCGTTGTTGGTCCGCTAATGACTGTACAAATTGTTCCAGCACGGTATCCCATTTGAGTACATAAATGAAAAAATAGGCTTGACTCCATTTCCATATTAAGAACTCTTAATCCATCGATATTAATCTTTGAAAGGCTTCCCTTGATGTCGGGAAATGTATTTTTTAAACCTTCAATATATCTTGAGGATGGGCCATAAAATCCCGGAGAGGATGAAGTAATACCAACTTCATATTCAACACCATTTTTTAAAGCCTGGTTTTCCAAGGCATTAGTAACTTCAATTGATGCTTTCGAAGCATAAGGGATCAGTTTTCCTTTGAATCTTGATGAGCTAGGGATAGACTTGTTCAATATTTTTTTAGCAGATTCTTCAATTCTTTCAATCACACGGTCATTTGATGGCTCTTCAAAATAGATGCCAGTATTGTCAAGGCCAAGCGCATAAGAGCCAATGGCTTGAGAACCAGGAGCGATATTTGACTGAACCCCGCCTGATGTTCCAAGCCTTATCAATGTCATTGGCTCACAGTTAGTATTTCTTGTTTTGCTCTCAAAATTGAATTCGTGCTCAATAAAGGCTTCTACTAAAGCAATTTCAACGTTATCTGTACCAATTCCTGTTCCAATGACAGATACTGGTATGCCCTTATATGTGCCTGTAAATGTTAGGTACTCTCTATTTGAAATTTCACGGTCAACAGTGTCAAATTCTTTAGATACGCGTATGGCTCTTGCGGGATCTCCAACAATAAAAATGTTTTGAGCAAGATCTCCTTTTTTTATCCCCAAGTGATAAAGGCGTTCATCAATAATGACAATTTCTGACTTATCAAACATTCACTTAAACTTCATCTTTTGTAAAATATTAATCAATATTATATACATCCAAAAGTTATAATTTTTCTACTAAAGCACAATACATTAAAAAGGGGTGAGTGCCATATGTCTACCAGACGATTACAATCCAATTTAAAGAGCTCGAAGCGTATTTAAATTATGAATGCTTTCTTAAACTTTCTTGTTCGACAAAAAAAGTTGGCTCTCCTGTTTACTTTATCAATTGTCATACTTGGATTTATGACACTACAAAAAATACAGCGTGACACCTATCCTGTCATAGAATTTGACCGACTATCAATCAATACCTCATATCCGAGCGCCTCTCCAAGAGATGTTGAGAAGAATATTACTAATGTTATTGAGAGCAAAATAAAAGGAATTTATGGAATTAAAGAGTTAACCTCAACCTCCTCAGAGGGTTCATCTCGTATCAATATAGAAATTGATGAAGAGGTGGATGATATTCAGGAGGTAAAGGATAGTATTTCTGAAGCGGTCAATGAAATTGAAGACTTGCCTGAGGATGCAAATGATCCAAGAGTGGTTGACAGAACCAGTACGGAGTGGCCAATTCTTACAATCGTTATTGGTGGCGACAGTATCAATGTTGAGACCGCCAAAGCCATTGCAAATAATATTGAGAAAAATCTATCTTTGATTGATGGCGTTTCAAGTGTGAATGTAAGCGGGGATTCAGAAAGAGAAGTTCAAATCAGAATTAATCCAGATAAGCTCTTACAGTATCAGCTCTCTTTTGATCAAGTTAGAAGTGTCATCGCAGATCAAAATGTTCGCTCTGCTATTGGTGATAATAATCAAGGAAGGAATCAAAAAAATATAGTTATTATCTCTGAATATGAAACCATGGAGTCTTTGGAGAATGTTGTTGTAAAGTCTAGTTTTGATGGGCCAACTATTTTATTAAAAGACATTGCAACCATCGATGAGGGTGAAATCGGTTTCAACACAGTTACTCGTATTAATGGAACTAAGGGCTACATTCTTAAAGTTACAAAAACAGAAAAAGCAGACGTTATTAGAACGATTGATAAAGTAAGAGCGACTTTAGATGTTCTTAAAGAGTCTTATCCTTCAAACCTCAATTTGATTGTTACCGATGACAGATCAAAGCCGGTATCCAATCGATTAAACATTGTAATGAATAATGCTCTAGTGGGACTGGCTCTAATTATGGTAGTTTTGGGCTTATTTTTGTCTTTAAAAACTGCATTCTGGGTTGCTGTAAGCATCCCTGTGACGCTATTAGGAACCGTAGCTTTTTTGGGCTTCGCAGGTGAAACAATTAATTTAATTTCAACGATTGGAATGGTTTTAGTGCTAGGTCTGGTTGTGGATGACAGCATCATCATAGCTGAGAGTATTCACCACTTCAAAGAGAAGGGTGGTGACGTCTATCAAAATATCGTTGATGGTCTTAAAAGAGTCATCATGCCTGTTATTACAACTATCTTAACTACTGTCCTTGCCATATCAACCGTTCTATTAGTCAGCGGTACGACAGGAAAATTTATATACATATTGCCCATTACTGTTATCTGTGCACTAACGTTTTCATTACTTGAGGTAAGCATCGCCTTGCCGGCTCATATGTCTGGTAGTGAGGCTAAAAAACAAAAAACATGGTTTAAACCCGTCGAAAGGTGGTTTGAAAAAGCATTATTAGTAATTCTTAGGTGGCGCTTTATCATTTTGAGCCTGTTTATTGCTCTTCTTGCTTTTAGTGCTTATATAGGAACAAAAGAAATTTCTTATATCCAGTGGCCATCGAGCGGAACCAATTCAATAAATATCAGAGTGCAGACTCCTCTTGGGACTCCAGTTGAGACTACAGAGCAGTCCATCATCAAAATTGATGAGATTATTATGGATAAGGTTGGCTCAAATCTAGACTTTTTTACAAGCACAATTGGATCAAGAGGATCTAATCGAGCGGCTATTGCAATTACGTTGATTCCAGCTAATGACCGTGAAGTTACTGCCAAAGATATTATAGAAATTCTAAAGGCAGAAACAGAAGATATTGAAGGCGTTTCGAGGATTAATTTTAGGACAAATAGGGGTGGCCCTAGAGGCGCCCTTGATATTGAGTTAAGTTTAATCGGAAGCAATGACGAGCAGCGACAAGCAGCTGTCGATCAGCTTGAAATAATTCTTAATAGCTTCGAGGGTGTAAGCGACATTGATCGTGATGACGATTTAAGCAAAAATCGAATTGAAGTTTTGTTAGATTATGAGTCAATGGCAAGATTAGGTATTCAATATCAGCAGGTTTATAGTCACTTAAGGACGATCTATTCTGGCATGGATGTTTCTGATGTTGAGTTTAATAATGCTAGCTTAAACGTGAAAATGTATCTTGGTGATAGTAATTATTCTGATGATTATATTACGAAAACCTCGATCAGAAATAATCAAGGAAGAATGATTCCAATGTCTCAATTTGCAAATGTTATTGAGACTCCGGGTGATCCAAACTATAAGCATTTGAATGGTGAGCGAGTTGTTAAAGTAAGCGCTGCGGTTGAAGATTCAGTAACTACCGCACAATCTGTCTCAAAAAGAGCACTTGATGAGCTCGATTTGATTAACAATTTTCCTGAAGTTCGTGTCATAGAAGGTGGAAGCTCCTTAGAAGCAAAAGAAGCCTTGAGTGATTTTTCTTTGGCGCTTGGTTTTGCTGTATTTGGAATATATATGCTTATTTCGCTTCTTTTTAATTCATACTCTCAGCCATTATTAGTTATCCTTAGTATTCCTTTTGCTTTAATTGGTGTTGTTTGGGCTTTTTTCTTTCATTCTGAGACATTTAGCTTTTTCGTTTTGCTTGGCGTCTTGGCATTAGTAGGCGTTGTTGTAAATGACTCGTTAGTGATGATAAGCCATCTAAATTTCATTAAGAAAAATAAAGATATGGATGGTTCATCAATCGAGTGGATTGCAAAGGGAGCAAAAGACCGCCTAAGGGCAGTAATATTAACGACCCTTACAACGCTTGCAGGTGTTCTGCCTCTGATTTATGGCTTTGGAGGTAAAGATGCATTCTTACAGCCAATGGTTATGGCTCTTGGCTATGGGTTATTATTTGGAACTTTTGTGACTTTAATACTGCTTCCTTGTTTGTACTCAATTAATCTTGATGTCTCCAACTGGTTTTCGAGGTTAAAGACTAGGTTTCTTTAAATTTACTCTCCAAAAAAGTCATTTTTTCTGCCATCTGTAAAGTCTCTAGACAAGAACTTTGTTAGTCCAATAATTGACCACCAAAATGCGCCGTACAATATCACTTTAAGGCATAGCAAAATGTCCTTATAAATGAATCCTATAGCTATAAGCGTTAGAATAAATAGCGTTATGAGAAGCTTATTCATTATCTAATTATATTTAAGTTATCTTGAAAGTTTGTCAAACTTATATTCTAATTATTGTCTTAAAAATCAAAAATATTATGAGCAATCTTTTTTTAAAGCTCAGTAAAAAGGTCTACAATAATTTATTCAAATTTGAAAGAGTTTGAATAAATTTATTAATTACATACTAAACAAAAGGAGGGGTAGCGATGAAGTTATTTAAGAGATTTCATTCTATTAGATTAAGTAAAGTAAGATCAATGCCTTTAGTAATTGGTCTGAGCTGTTTTTTAACATTAGGCCTGTCTTCACAGCCTGTATTTGCTGATGGTCATAAATCATTTGAAATAACCATTCTTCATACAAATGACTTTCATGCCAGATTTAGACCAATAAGCAAGTATGACAATAACTGTTCTGCAGAAAATAATGCTGAAGGTAAATGCTTTGGAGGTTCTGCTCGCTTAATTTCAGCGATTGAAGATGCACGCTCTAGACACAAGAATACAATCTTGCTGGATGGCGGTGATCAGTTCCAGGGAACCCTTTTCTACACCATGTATAAAGGGAAAGTAGCAGCAGAAATGATGAATAAGATGCAATACGATGGTATGGCAGTTGGTAATCATGAGTTTGATGATGGGCCAGTAACATTAAGGGCTTTTATGGATACTGTGAACTTTCCAGTATTGATGGCGAATGCTAATGTAGATCTCGAGCCTGAGCTCAAAGACAAATTACAAAAATCAACCATTATTGTTAAAGATAACCGAAAGATTGGACTTATTGGTGTCGTGACTGAGGATGTAGTTGATATTTCTAGTCCTGGTGATAACATTATCTTTACTGACGCTATTACTGCAGTTCAGGCTGAAGTCGATGCGCTAACTCAGCAAGGCGTTAATATCATTATCCTTTTATCTCACTCTTCATATGCAATTGATAAGGAGATTGCAGCTAATACAACGGGTGTTGATGTGATTGTAGGTGGCCATGATAATACTTACTTGTCTAATGTTAGTGACAGGGCAAAGGGTCCTTATCCAACCGTTGTAAATGATACTCAGATTATCCAAGCTTATGCGTATGGAAAGTTTCTTGGAGAGCTTTCAGTTGTCTTTGATGACAAAGGAGAGGTTGTATCTGCAACTGGTGAGCCAATCACAATTGATAAATTAATTAGTGAAAATAGTGACGTTGTCGCTCGCCTGGATGAGCTTGAAGTGCCAATTAACGAACTCAAAGAAAGAGAGGTCGGTAGTGTCTCTAGTGAGTTAAATGGAAACAGGGCAGTTTGTAGAGTCCAGGAGTGTGATATGGGTAATATGATCGCTGACGCAATGAGGCATGCTGTAATGGATAAAGGCTATACAATAGCACTTATGAATTCAGGTGGCATTAGAGCTTCGCTTGATTCTGGCAAAGTCACTCTTGGAGAGGTTATGACGATTTTGCCCTTCCAGAATACTTTGGCAACCTTTAAGGTTACAGGGAAACAGCTGCTAACTGCTATTGAGAATGGTGTTAGTGAGGTTGAGGATGTTGCTGGAAGATTCCCTCAAGTCTCAGGAATGCGCTTTACTTTTGATGCAAGTAGACCTGCTGGTGATAGGGTAACTTCAATTGAGACTCAGGATGAGTATGGCTGGAGCAACTTAAATCTTTATGGAACCTACGGTATGGTATCAAACAACTTTATCCGGGGTGGTGGCGATGGATACAAGGTATTCCGCTCTGCTTCTGATATTTATGACTTTGGTCCTGACTTAGCAGACGTGGTTGCTGATTATATTGATGCAAACCCTGGTTATTCTGGTTATACCGATGGTCGAATTAATCAAGAGTAGTTAAAAATCAATTAACTAGATTAAAAGGGCCAACACCATGTTGGTCCTTTTTTATTGGGTGTGCTCTGAGATAAAAGTTTCTGCTCTATCAAAGATTAAATCTTTGCGTTCTGGGGAAAGTCTGTCAAGAAATGTAGCCTGCAGGGAAAGTCTTGGATTAGACTGATAGAAGCTTCTATTTTTTTCGATAAAACGCCAATAGAGTCCATCAACTGTATCACACCAATCACCCCTTTTATAATTACTCATTTTTAAGAAATAATTTGATCCACAGGTATAAGGCTTAGTAGACATGAGCCCGCCATCTGAATAGGTTGCCATGCCAAAAACATTGGGCACCATAACCCAATCTGAAGAGTCAATATACATCTCCATGAACCAACGGTATATCTCTTTAGGGTCAATTTCACAAAGATTCATAAGGTTGCTGATTACCATAAGTCTTGGTATGTGATGATTGTAGCCATCCTGAAGTGCAGTTTTAATGGAGTCATCAAGAGGTAGAATGCCCGTTGAGGCTTCGTACCAGCTGTCAGTTAATTTGCCAGTGTGGCTCCAGTAATTGCTGTTAAGCTGGAAATCACCTTTTTCTTGATAAATACCTCGGATGAATTCTCTCCATCCCAAAACCTGCCTAATGAAGCCCTCAAGAGAGTTCATAGGGATTTGAAATTCATCAGCACTTTCAAGCAGTATTTCAAGTATATTTTTTGGTGAAAGAAGTCCAATATTCATAGATGCGCTAATACAGCTATGAAACAAAAAGTTTTGACCCTCTAACATGGCATCTTCATAGACACCAAAGTTAATCATCCTATTTCTAATAAAGTCCAAAAATTGTTCATTAGCTTCTTTGCGAGTGACTGGGAACCACGGATTATCAAGAAATCCAGGATGTTCATCAAAATGCTTATTGATGAGAGTGCAGATTTCATCGTGGTACTTAGAAAGATTTGGTTTAGGTAGCTCTGGAATGACTGTCTTTGCAGGGATTTTCTTTCTATTTTCTTGATCAAAGGACCATTTACCTCCAGCAGGCTTTTGGTTTTCATCAAGCAATATATTAAATTTTTTCCTTCCTTGCTGATAAAAGTTAGCCATCCTAAATACTTTTTTATCTTTATGTAGTGAGTGAAATTCTTCTCTAGAAAAGAGGAAGTTAGGAGATTGGTGAGAGACTATCTGGATATTAGATTTATTTATACCTTCTAGAAGTTCTTTTTCAAAATCTTTGTCTTCAATTTCAAAGTGATTGATTTCCTGAATATTGTTATCAATTATGAATTTTGTAAGGTGATCTGAATATGATTGACCCTCCTGACGATCATCAAGCTGAGTGTAGTGAATTGAAATATTATGAGACTCTAATTCGTCTTTATACTCCCGCATTGAACAAAGAAAGAGGTATAGCTTAAGTTTATGATGTTTTTCATAGGTACAAAGGTGGAAATCTTCTGACATGAAGACATCGCTACAACCCAGGTTTTTTAGGATTTCAGGCTCAAAAAGTTGATTACCAAGAATTACAAATACTTTGTTCATTGGTTGATAATTTTAGTTAATTCAAAATAAATTAGAATAGTAATTTATAAATCTTTTTTTGTAGGAAGTATCCATTAAAAATAATGAGATAATAACCCTATATTTAAGGATTTAATCGTTAATAACCTCTGTCAATTTGAATGCAAAAAAATACAATAAAACCCTATGCTTGTGTCATCGGAGGTTTAAATGTTGATCTTCAGGGCTCATCAGATTCACCCCTAGTATTTAACGATTCAAATCCAGGTGAGATTGAAATGTCGGCAGGAGGAGTCGGCAGGAATATTGCTGAAAATTTGGCGAGAATTTCAATACCTTCTAAGATTCTTTCTTATGTGGGAGCGGATGCTCTGGGTGACTTTGTAATTAACAAGACAACGACAGCAAATGTTGATACTTCTCTATTAATTGAGCATAGCACTCTTCCAACTAGCCAATACTTGTCATTGCTTGATGACAACAACGATATGTTGGTTTCTATCTCTGATATGCGAATTATTGATGAAATGACAATTCAAGACATTAATAACTGGAAAGATACCTTAGACCATTGTGATGCAATTGTCATCGATACAAATATTCCAGTTGAAGTAATTGAGTATATTGTTGAAAAATATAACCATATACCGTTATTTTTAGATCCAGTTTCCTTTGCTAAAACCTCCAAAGTTCTTCATATTATTGGAAAATTTCACACTATTAAGCCTAATAAATTAGAGGCTGAGCTCATCTCTGGTATTTCTATCAAGGACGACAAGAGTATGTTGGATGCTGCTCAAAAAATATTTGAAAAAGGCTGTAAGCAGATTTTTATTACGCTGGGAAAGGATGGTGTTTTTTATTTTGATGGAGAGGAGTATGGACATTATTTGCATGAAGGGGTCAATGTAAAAAGTGCTAATGGTGCTGGAGATGCTTTTACAGCGGGGGTTGTTTATGGTTTTTTAAATCTTAATAGTATTAAAGAAACAGCAAAGTTTGCCTCTGCGGCTGCAGTAATTGCCTTACAAAGCAAAAATACGATAAGTGAGAACTTATCGGAGCATAATATTAAATTACTATTAAAGGACGAAATGTAATGAAATTCAGTGACTATCTTGATGTTCACCCAGATGTAGAAGAGGCAATTAAAAATGGAGAGCCAATTGTCGCACTCGAGTCGACTATTATTTCTCATGGAATGCCTTACCCTAAGAATATTGAAACTGCCATGATGGTTGAAGAGACAGTTAGATCTAACAAAGCTGTGCCAGCAACTATTGCAATTATTAATGGTAGGCTGAAGGTTGGCCTTACTCACGAAGAGATTGAGTTTTTAGCGACTAATGATGAGGTTAGAAAAGTATCTCGAAGAGATCTTGCAATCACAGTCTCTCAAAAGCACTCTGGCTCAACGACCGTTGCAGCGACAATGATCATCGCAAAGCTTGCTGAGATAGCAGTATTTGCTACTGGTGGAATTGGAGGTGTTCATAGAGGAGCTGAAAAAACATTAGACATTTCAGCTGACCTGGAAGAGCTGGCCAATACAAACGTTTGTGTAGTGTGTGCTGGCGCTAAAGCAATTCTAGACATAGGTCTCACACTTGAGTATCTTGAAACTAAAGGCGTTCCTGTTATTGGATATAAAACGACTGAATTGCCCGCCTTTTATTCATCAGAGTCAGGCTTTGATGTTGATTATAAGATTGACTCTGCTCTTGAGATTGCTGAAATATTAAAGACTAAATGGAGCCTGGGCGTTGATGGTGGGGTTCTTGTAACTAATCCTATTCCAGTTGGCTACGAGCTTGAATCAAGCATCATGAATGAGGCTATAAATCAGGCTATTATTGAGGCAGAAAAAGAACATATAACAGGAAAAAAGATTACACCATTCCTTCTTTCAAAAGTTAGTGAAATTACTGAGGGTAAGAGTTTGGATGCCAACATTAAATTAATTCAAAATAACGCTGATTTAGCTGCCAAAATAGCGATCCATTACTCGAAACAAGATTAGTTACTTCTCTCTAACGAAAAAATTAAACATTAATATCAGTCCAATCACGAATAGGATTAGCATGATCAGAATGCCTTGGTCAGATTTAACGTAATGATTAACAAATAACTGTGTTTTCGTTTTTAAGTTTGACTCATCATTATTAATGCCATCATCGCCATTTGAAACATCAGACTCTGGAGAGGCGAGTTTGGTTTGAATGAGTTCTTCAATTTCTTCCTGAGCCTTTTGAGTGGCCTCATCCTGCACGATGACCTCATCATCATCCAAAAAGCGAGGTGTCTCATCCTCATTAATTTGCTCAGTATTCAATGAATTAAGGGGTAACTGTTGATCCCTATCATCACCGCCTGCATAGGCTAAAGAGTTTATCCCTAGTAAAAGAATTGAGATTAATAAAGCATTTTTCATGAGTCATATAATGATATACCTTTACTGAAAAATTATCACGCTATCTGATTTAGATATTGGAGAAATATTGGTCTAATTCTGTTACTATATTAATACATTAATCGGAGAATACTTATGGCAACTTATGAATGTGATAATTGTGGAATGGGTGTAAATGCGACCTGCGCTAAGTGTGATGAACCTCTCAAGGATGATTCACTCAAACTTGATGATGGAAGTTCAGTCCAAATCTCAAAATGTCCAAATGGCCACGGGAAAATCAAATCGCCAATGTGTTGTGGAAGTGACATGCGCTGCGCTATTTAAAATTTATTCAATATGAGTAGACCTCTTAAGGCTGATCAGATTGATCAGTATAAGAAAGATGGCGCCGTCTTAATTAAAGGAAAGTTCGATAGAGCCTGGATTGAAAAGCTCAGAAAGGGCATTTCTAAGGATTTTCAAAACCCTAGTCCACGATTTGTTAGACACACCAAGGATAATGACGCGCCTGGTTACTTCGAAGATTTTTGGACTTGGGATCTTTTTGATGAGTTCACAGACTTCGTTCACAAGTCTCCAACAGCTCAAATTGCCTCAGAGCTGATGAGTGCAAGTCAAGTCAATCTAGTCATGGATAATTGGTTTCTTAGGGAAGCAGGATCTAAATCAGGTGCGCCATTTCATCATGACATTTCATACTTTGACTTTGAAGGCTCGATGTGTGTTTTATGGCTTCCACTTGAGCCAGTCCCAAAAGAGGAGGCAATTGCGTGGATTAAGGGTTCACACCTTTGGAATAAGCTTTATATTCGTACTCGATTTCAAGAGGGACATCCCGACGATGGAAAAGCTGGAGTGGTTAATGGAAAAAGCTACGACATCACCCCTGATATTCTTAATAACAAAGAGGACTATGACTTCCTTCAGTGGGACTTAGAAGTTGGTGATTGCGTTTTTTTTGATATTCGAACACTGCACGGAAGCTTAAGCCAGTCTATACCAAAGAGTACTATACATCGATATACCCTTAGAATGGCTAAAGAAGGCTCTAAGATTGAATATCGAGGGGATTGGGCCCAAGCTGAAAGAACCATAATGGAGTCGAATGGCTATAAAAATGGAGACGATTTATCTGGAAAAATGTTTCCAACCTTATATCAAGAAGTTTAGTTTTTTAATTGTTTTAGTCTTTAAAGGTATCTCTTAAATAATCAACCATCACTTTGACCTTTGTTGGGGTAAACCTTCGAGACAATCTAACGGCATATAGTGTTTCAGGTTTAACTTGATTGTCGATTATTGTTACTAATTTTCCATTTTTTAAATCGTCTTCAATCAAGAATAATGGAAGTGCAGTAATACCAAAACCATTAATTGCAGCCTCCCTTATGACATCACCATTGTTTGCCACAAAGCCAATTCGAGGATCAGAGTTTGAACCAAGTCGAGTTTTAAGGTTATTAGATGCTAAGCTATATCCAAGAAAATTATACTTTTGAATATCATTTATAGATTTAGGTTTGCCATGTTTATTGATATAGTCTGGTGAGGCGCAAATTACTATGGGAATTGAGCATAAGGGAGTTGCAATAAGGGATGAATCCTTAATATTTTGAGTAACTCGAAGCGCTATATCTATTCCTTCAGCTTGAAGATCAGTCTGGCTGTCTTCTAGTTTCAAGTTGATGATTATATTTGGATGGCTCTTCATGAATGATGGTAGTACTGGAGATAAGTGTTTTATGCCAAAACTAAGTGGAGCAGCAATTCGTAATTCACCCTTTGCTTCTGCTTTACCTTCCCCAATCCTTTCTTCTGAGATCTCTACGCTTTCTAAGATATTTTTAACATCATCAAGATATTGCTCACCAGCTTCTGTTAGATTTATATTTCTAGTCGTACGATTCAGCAATCTAACACCTAAAGCTGATTCTAGGGTGCTTATGCGACGACTCACAGTTGCAGCGCTTGTGCTCAATCTGTCGGCAGCTAGGTTAAAGCTTCCGGCTTCAACAACAGCCTGATAAGTTTCTAATTCGATTAAAGAGTATTGTTTCATAATATGTAATAGTAATTTGTTTAATAGTGACTTTATTGCAAATTATAAATGATTATAATTTTATTTCAATGACTAAACGCTAATAATCTGCAGAGGCGTTATTTAATCAGTCGCCAGCACTGAAGTCAAAAGCTGGCAATAATCTAACAATTCAAAGGAAAAAATGATGGATAACGTTAAAAAAGAAAATGGTACATGTGGTTGCGGTAGATCACCTACTGGAGATTGTATTGGATGGCATATGTTAACTGAAGAAGAGTATGCGGCAAAAACTGATGCTGACAAAGCGGCGATGTTTGAAAAAAGTGAAAATTAAAGTCTTTTCACAGGCAGCTCCTGTTCAAGGAGCTGCTATTCAAAATAAAGGAGAAAAATGATAGTAATATCAAATTTTGAAGTTACTAAAGGTTACAAGGTCTGGAAGAAAGCATTCGAATCTAATGAGGCTATGAGACAAAAAAATAACGTTAAAGTTATAGCCTATGGCCATGAAAAGGGCAACGAAAGTAATGTATATACAGTTGTCGAAATGAATTCAATCGAGGATAAGAAATTAAAAGAGCCTAATATGATTGAAAGTAGAGAGAATGCTGGCGTTAATCACGCTTCGTTAAAAATCACATCACTGGCTGAATAAAGGCGCTAATCAATAATAACACGGCTCTCTTTATAACAAAACTTATATACAAAAAATTGAAATGGCAAAGCAAGCAATCGCTTCATCCACAACAGAGATCTAAATCTGTTTTAAAGCTTTAATTAGATTACTGACATCATCATGAGTGTTGTAGTGAACCATGCTGGTTCTTACCACACCATCATCCACATCTATGCCAAGAGACATTAGACATCTCCAGGCATAGAAATTATCATTCCTTGTTGCAATCCCATGCTTTACAAGCTCACTACTTAAATCTTTGGATGACTTGTTTTTCATGGTAAATGCAATTGTTGGCGCTCTGTCTTTGTCAGTGATTGTTTTCTTGCCGATGAGTCTTATGTCACTTCTATTACTCAAGTAATCAAGAAGTGGATTTGCAATCTCCTTTTCATGTTCTGCAATTAATTCATTTACCTTATGAATTTTCTCTCTAATAGGAAGGTTTTCACCAGGATAGTGGTGCTCAAAGAGGTTCATAAAGTATTCATAAACTCCAACTAAGCATGAGAGCTCCTCATGATTTGGACCACCTGGATTAAGAGTGTAGGGCACATCACCCTCTAAAAACTCATGATTTTGATTAGGTAGTTGATTAAGAATCTCTTTTTTTCCATACAAAAGACCTAAATGAGGTCCATACGTCTTATAAAGACTAAAAGCATAAAAATCAACGTCTAGGCTCTTTACATCTGGGAATCCATGGGGAGCATAAGAGACACCATCTCCAACAATGTATGCATCGTATTGATGGACAAGCTCAGCAATCGATTTTAGGTCGTTGATAGATCCAACAATATTTGAGCAGTGAGTAACAGCAACAATTTTTGTTTTTTCAGATAAAAGTGCTTTTAAGTCATCTATTTCAAGTTCAGCAGTATCATTATTGATTTGCCACTCCTTGACTATCATTCCATGATCAGCAAGCCTTCTCCAGGCGCCTACATTTGCTTCATGGTCCTGGTTAGTGACAATTACTTCATCACCTGGCTTTAAAAGGCTTTTTATAGCATTCGAGAGAACATACATGTTCATTGTGGTTGAGCCACCAATTATGATTTCATCATTATCAGCATTAATCATCTCAGCAAAAAAATTGGTCGCCTTATCCATGTTATCGCCGGCTATAGCTGAGGTATCAAACTCTGCATAAGGCTGAACCTTAGTAGAGGTCATGAAGTGATTTAAGCGTTCAATCACATTTGATGGGACATAACTACCACCTGCATTCTCAAAGAACGACCATTTAGAGCTTAGCGGGTCACTAAAAGCTGGGAATTGTTCTCTTACATAATCAGTGTCAAGTTTTGGCATGATATCTCCTTTATTAGGTAGTTTAGTTTTTGTAATCTGGCTCTTCTTTATCTAGGATCCGCTTTAAGGCTTCAAAATGCATTTCAGAGGCATCATAATCTATCCACTGCTGAGCAGTCTTTTTAGCAACTTTATGACTTACAACATGAAGTTTTTTTCCTGTTTGGTATGCTCCAATTAGAGTTTGGCATGATCTCTCGAAGTAATACAATTCATCAAAGGCACTTGCTACCGTTTTAGCAGCAGTCAAAACGCCATGGTTACCCATTAGCAGAACTGGGTTATTCCCCAAAAGAGTACTCAATCTTTCTGCCTCTTTACCTAGCCCCATTCCGCTAAAGTCCCTGTCTATTGAAACCCTCTCATAGAAACGCATTGTATTTTGATCAATAGGCTTCATCTCTTTGTCATCAAGAGAGGATAAGATGGTGGCATATTTTGGATGAACATGAAGAATGCATCTAGCTTGGGGATTGTTACGATGTAGGGCGCTGTGAATAGCCCAAGCGGTTGGGTCGGGTGCATTATGCTGTGACATCGTTTCTGTGTCATTCGCGTCAATTAGAATTAAGTCGCTCGCACAAATCTCTGAAAAATGCATACCAATTGGGTTTAAAAGGAACTTGGACCCACTCTCATTAACCGCTAAACTGAAATGATTGGCGACTGCCTCATGCATATTCAGCCTTGCAGTCCACCTAAAAGCGGCAGCTAGATTTTCGCGTTCTTGATTATATTGAGTATTCATATTCGCTAAGTTTAACCTCTACAATTAACGAAGGCAAAATAAATATGAACTAGGCGTCAGGATTTCCGATGGTGGTTGTGTAGCTAAACATATCAGCCCTTCCCGTTGTAATTCTAAATTCAACTAAGCCTTTACCTTTTGCGTAAGAATGTCTATTTAAGATTACAACAGGATCACCCTTATTGATATGAAGTTTTTCAGCAATCTCAGCGTTCGTAATACCTGCTGTTAGAACCTCCTGAGAAGAAGTGATTTGAGTGTTAAACTGTTTAAAGATGACAGCATACAAGAGATCTGGTATATGAACTGAAGGGTCTTGAAGGCCTTCTACAACTTCAGCAACCCACCATGATTTTTCAACAATGATTGGGCTTTTTTTATCAATGTATCCAAGTCTTTCAAGATATATAACATCATCACCTTGATTAATTCCTAGTTGAAAAGCAATTTCCGCAGAAGCTTTCTCTTTGAGCCTAATGGGTGTTGTTTTGTATATACGAATAGAAGAGCCGTCTTGTTTTCCATAGCTAAAGAAATTAAAGATACTATTGTCAAAACCATGATCAGATACATAGGTGCCTTTACCATGGTGCCTATAGAGCACTTTTCTATTTTCAAGTTTATCAATAGCCTTTCTAACGGTTCCGATACTCACATTAAGCTTTTTTGAGAGTTGTGATTCTGAAGGAATTAAATCTCCAATAATAAGCTCACCACTATTAATTTGATTGTTGATAAGGTCGATTACTTTTTGATAGAGTTTTTGTGTCATAAATCTTTTGGATTTAACTATTAGGTATTTATTTTAAATATTATTTTGTTTAAGTAAGTATTGATTTAGCAGGTGCTTAATCAAAATGTAACTTATTTTTTTCTGATAGGTAAATTTTATTTATTGACAATTAAATAATGCAAGTGTAGCATGCTTTACTCATATACATGAGTTTTTATATTCATATATATGAATTAATATTAGTGAGTAGGGGTCACAATGGAATTTTTAAACTATTTTGATAACGTATTTACCGTTTATCATATCGCGCTTCTCGTTGGCGGGACATTTGCAGGGATAATACTAGGGGCACTTCCTGGGCTGAGCCCAACGATGTCAGTCGCACTCCTTATTCCTTTTACTTTTCATATGAAGCCTGAAAGTGGCTTGATACTTCTTGGCGCTATGTATACCGCAACAGTTGCTGGCGGCGCTATTAGTGCAATTCTTGTCAACGTGCCCGGTGCACCAGCCAATATTGCAACAGCAATGGATGGCCACAAAATGGCACAAAGTGGTAAAGCCAAAGATGCACTTCACTACTGTTTCATGAGTTCCTTTGTTGGCGGTATATTTGGCGTTCTAATTCTGATTTTCTTCACTCCACCCTTGGCAGCACTTTCACTCAAATTTATGTCAACTGAACTCTTCTGGGTTGCGATTTTGGGAATTACAATAATAGCAACCTTAGACTCTAAGTCCGTTATCAAAGGTTTGATGTCAGGTCTATTTGGACTCATGCTTGCAACCATTGGTGAGCACCCAACCAGTGCGATGGAGCGCTTCGTATTTACTGATCATTTGGAAGGCGGTGTTCATATTGTTGTTGGCCTTATTGGGCTTTTTGCGATGCCCCAAGTCTGGAATCTTTTAGAGAATTTTTATGGCAAGAAGAATGAAGTGTTTTCAGCAACGGGGGACTCAACCCTGATGCAATCATTTAGACTTGTTTCTAGCAAAGTCAAGGCATTATCAGTTGGCTCTTTGATTGGATCAATCATTGGAATTATTCCTGGAGCAGGCGGTCAAATAGCAGGCATCGTTGCCTACGACCAGTCTAAAAAAATTAGCTCTAACCGAGCGAACTATGGAAAGGGTGAGCCTGAAGCGATTATTGCAGCTGAGAGTGCTAATAACTCAATGGTTGGGCCTTCTTTAATACCACTTTTAACGCTCAGTATTCCTGGAAGTCCTACGGCTGCTGTCTTACTGGGTGGGTTGCTAATTCATGGCATTTTTCCAGGCCATGATATCTTTACTAAAAACACTGAAGTGGTTTGGACCTTTATTGACTCTCTCATCATTGCTCAAGTTTTGATGCTCATTATTGGACTCTTTTTGAGTCGCCATAGTAAATGGATTATGAAGGTTCCAGATAACTATATGGCTGCAGGCATTTTGTTGCTTGCTGTTTTTGGAACCTACAGCATTCAAAATGATTACTCTGATGTGCTCATTATGTTTACGCTAGGTACTTTAATGTACTTTGGAAGTAAAGCTGGTTTTAGCCCAGTTCCAGTCGTTTTAGGTTTGATTTTAGGAACGATGACGGAAGAAAAGTTCCTTCTTGGAAATATGATTGGTAATGCAAAGGGTAGCTCTTTTCAGCACTTTACCTCTGGAACAATCAACATTGTGTTAATTACCTTGTGCTTTGTTTCTATCGCATATGGTATTTACTCAAGCCGAAAATCTAAACAGAGCTAATATATGAACAAACAAATCAAAATTTCTACTGTCCTTGTTACTCTCGTAAGTGCATTTCTGGTTTATGCTTCATTTGTTCTTGGGAACTCGGAAGACTATCTATTCCCAAGACTCATTTCATCGATGATTGCAGTGTTATCTCTGATGCTGTGGTTTGAGAAAGGGGATGCCGACAAATCCACTAATTTCAAAGACTTAATGCCTGGCATTGCGATTGCCACAGCATTTATCTTATTACTCAAAATACTAGGCTTTTATTTGGCCTCAATGATCGTATTCTTTTCGCTTGTGATGTATTACAGCAAGCCTTCAGAATCAAAAGACTTTTGGCGTGTGTTGCTCATAAAACTGGGTATCACTATTGTGTTCACTATGACGCTTTATGGGTTATTTACACTACTTTTACAGGTTCGCACTCCAGAAGGTTTGTTTTAATAATAAAAAAAAGGAGAAGTAATGAAAATTATAAATATAACAAAAGTAGCCCTGCTTGCTATAGCATCATTGATGCTAATGCCAGCTCAGGCTGACTACCCTGATAAGCCTATTGGCGTCATGGTAGCTTATGGCCCTGGTGGTGCCACAGACTTCCAAGCTAGAATCGCAACACTTGCGTCTGGCAAAGAGGATCTTATTGGTCAGCCGATCTATATTCTTAATAAGCCTGGTGCTGGTGGTAGAAAGGGTTGGAACTGGTTTGCCAGTGAAGCCTCACAGGATGGATATATGCTAGGTGCATATAATGTCCCTCACTTTATAGCTCAGTCAATTGTATTTGATACAAAATACAATATTAACAACCTAGAGCCAATCGGAAACTGGGGTGCAGATCCTGCGGTATTAATTGTTGGCAAGGACAGCCCATTCAATACAGTTGGAGAGCTATTAGCTCACGCAGAAGCAAATCCTGGTGCTGTCACAATAAGTGGTGCTGGAAAGTTTGTTGGTCACCATATTGCATTTTTGCAGTTTGCTAAGGCTTCAGGTGCTAACTTAACTTATATCCCAGCTTCGGGTGGTGTAGACGCATTAAGAATGGTCAAGGCTGGAGAAACAGTAGCTGGATTTAATAACCTTTCTGACTCCGCTAGAAGTGCAGCTGATCTTAAGATATTAGCAGTTGCAGACCTATCAAGACATGAGTACTTGCCTGACGTACCTACACTTCAGGAGAGCGGTGTTGACGTTGATGATTCAAGTGTTAACTTCCGTGGATTGATGGTTCCAGCAGGAACTCCACAGGATGTTATTGACTATCTTGCTAGTAAAGTGCCAAATATGTTTGGTGAAAAGAAGACTGTAGGAAAAATGAAGTCAACTAACTCGCCTGCAAGAATAATGAATAGAGATGAGGTTATAAGCATGTGGAATGAAAGACAGGCTTATTTAACAGATCTTTTGGCTGGTCTTCAATAAAGTAAAATCTATTGAAAATTAATTTTGCTAGGGAGTTTTGCTCCCTAGCAAATCTTATTAACAATAATTCAAAATGACGATCCAACACAACACCTTAATTGAAAAGCTAGTCGCTAATGCGAAAAAAGCTCAAGAAACAATCAATAACTACTCCCAAGAGCAAGTTGATGAATTAATATTAGCGGTAGCCTGGGAGATTATTCAGCCAGAAAATAACCAAGAACTCTCCGAGATGGCAGTTAAAGATACGGGTCTTGGAAATATTGAAGATAAAAAACGCAAAAATCGACGTAAAACACTGGGACTTTTAAGAGATTTAAAGGGCGTAAAAACGGTCGGCATTATTGATCAAAATGTTCAAAAAGGCATCATTGAAATAGCCAGGCCTGTTGGCGTTATTGGGGCAGTTGTGCCCTCTACAAACCCAGTTGCAACTCCCCTTAATAAAGTCATCAATGCTTTAAAGTGTAGAAATGCAATCATTCTTGCGCCATCACCAAAAGGTGCTAAAGTTTGTACGCGTGTTGTCGAGCTTATCCAAATAGCACTTACTCGAATTGGAGCTCCAAAAAACATTGTTCAGTCCCTGCCTGAGCCGATCAGCAAGGAAGACACCAATGAGCTATCTAAACTTGTAGATTTAATTGTCGCAACAGGCTCTCAAAACAATATTCAAAGGGCGCTTCAGAGTGGGACTCCAACGCTTGGAGTAGGAGTTGGCAATGTCCCCTCCATTATTGATGAGAGCGCTAATCTTAATGATGCGTCTCACAAAATTATGACTTCAAAAACGTTTGATAATGCAACTAGCTGCTCCTCTGAGAATAGCATCATAGTTCTAGAGAGTGTTTATGAAGAACTAATTAAATCTCTAGAGGAAGAGGGTGGCTCCCTCTTAGACATCCAAGAGAAAAAAATACTCCAACAAGGCATGTGGAGTGAAAATGGCATTATCAATAGAGACATCATAGCTAAGAAGTCAAACGAAATAGCTACACTTGTTGGCCTTAAAGGTAAGCATTTGAGCTCAAAATTCCTCATGGTAGAGGAGCAAAATGTAGGTCTAGACTTTCCATTTTCAATGGAAAAGCTGTCCCCTGTTTTGGCAGTATATAAAGCAAAAGACTTTAGTCATGCAGTTGAAATTGCAACACTGATTTTAAAAAATCAAGGTAAAGGACACTCGTGCGGCATTCATAGCCAAAACGAAGACAACATAGAAAGGCTTGGAATGGAGCTTCCAGTGTGCAGAGTTATTGTCAACCAAGCTCACTGCTTTGCGACTGGCGGTAATTTTGATAATGGACTTCCATTTTCTTTATCAATGGGCTGCGGAACCTGGGGCAACAATGTCACTGATGAAAATTTAAATTACAAGCACTATCTAAACATTACCAAAATTGTCAAAACTATTGAACCTGATGAGCCATCTGAAAAAGATATTTTCCTGGATTACTGGGAAAAGTACTCCTTGAAAAGCTCAACAGTGACAAAGTTAGTTGACCAGTATGCTTCTGATACACCTGAGAAAAATTACCTAATTGATGCAGATCTAAATCTTCACGTGTCATACAGTCAGCTTCAAAAAGATATACTCGCCTTAGGCGCTTACTTTAAAGCAAACAACATTCATTCAAATGACAAGGTTGGATTTATGCTTGATAATGGTTACGCCTCAACGCTGCTTTTTGTTGGTGCAATGTACCATGGCGTTGTCATCGTTCCTTTGAACGTCTTAGCAGGCTCTAAACAAATTAAATATACAATTGATCACTCAGAGTGCAAAATCATCTTTGCATCAAGCCTCTACACTGATAAGTTCAAAGACATTTTGAGTGCTTCAGATGCAAGTGTTGTAGAGTATAGTCAAATTGATAGTCTAAAGATTGCTGATAAAGATTCATTAGATGAGGCAATGACCTTAACTCATCCAGATACACCAGCAGTTTTAATTTATACATCTGGGACAACAGGCGTTCCAAAAGGCGCTCTTTTATCTCATAAAAATGTAATTGCTGGGGGCAGGAACACGGTCATCGCTCACGAGATCAGTTCGAGTGATATTTCGTTCTGCGTATTACCGCTCTATCATATTAATGCTGAAATGGTATCCATTGCAAGTGCGCTAGTTAGTAATAGCTGCGTGGTGACGGTTGGCAAGTTCAGTGTTAAGAATTTTTGGCAAATAATTGAAAAATATGAATGCAGCTGGTTTAGTGTTGTTCCAACGATTATTAATTACTTATTAAATGATAATTTTAATGTTAAAGCATTAGAACTGAAAAATTTGCGATTTGGTCGCTCTGCTTCAGCACCTCTTTCACCAGAGGTTCACAAGAAGTTTGAAAAAACGTTTGGCGTGAAGATTATTGAAACGATGGGACTAACTGAGACAGCCGCTCAAATACTGTCCAACCCACCTACCAATGGAAAGCATGGCTCTGCTGGAAAAGCTTACGGCAATGAAGTCAGAGTCATTGCAGATAACGGTAGTTACCTTTCTCATGGAAATACAGGAGAGTTAGTCATTAAAGGTGACAACGTTTTATTAGAATATTTTAAGAATGAAGAGGCAACTTCTGGAGCCTTCAATGAGGATGGCTATTTTTTAACAGGCGACCTTGGTGTTGAAGATGAAGATGGGTTCTTCTTCATAACAGGAAGAAAGAAAGAGCTTATCATAAAGGGTGGTGAAAACATCTCACCAAGAGAGATTGATGATACTTTATACAAGCATAACGCTGTATTAGAAGCGTGCACCTTTGGGATTGAGGATGACAACTATGGTGAAGAAATATCAGCCTGTGTCTTTTTAAAGGACGATCTTGTTGCCAATGAAAAGGAACTTCTTGACCTATGCAAGGCTGACCTTGGCGAATATAAAACTCCCAGACAGATTATTTTTGTAGATGAGCCTTTACCCAAAGGCCCTTCAGGAAAAATTCAAAGACTTAAAATTGCAAGTCAATACGGCAGGGCTTAAATTAGAATTGAGTTTAATTCTCAAGATATAAAAAATTTACCATTTTCGGGTAAACTATGTCTATCCTTAAAGAGACTCATTTATGGCATTACTTGATGATTTAACCAGCAAGGCTAAAAGCAAATATCCTCGAATTTTATTACCTGAATCGACTGACTCCAGAATCATAGCGGCAGCCAAGTCAATTAAAGATCAAAAAATAGCTCAAATAGTCCTTTTTGATGAAGAGTCTGCATCTTCTTTGGGGCTTGAGTCAATCAACCCAAAAAACGAAGATTTGAAAGCACAATATGCGCAGACATTATTTGAGCTACGAAAACATAAAGGTGTGACAGTCGAATCAGCATTAGAGATGCTTTCAAATAAAAGTGTCTTTGCTATGATGGCTCTTCAAAGGGGCGACGTTGATGGGGTTGTTACTGGCGCAATAACGCCGAGCCAAGAAGTCCTGAGTAACGCACTGAGGATTGTTGGGGTTGCAGAGGGAAGTAAGCTGGTTTCAAGCTTGTTCTTAATGGTTTTTGACGATAATCATAGTATGTATGGCGGCAACTTGATTTTTTCTGACTGCGCAATGAATATTAATCCAAATTCTGAAGAGTTGGCTGAGATTGCTAAAAGCGCATACGAGACGGCGCAATCTTTTCTAACACAGAGCCCTAAACTCGCTATGCTTTCATTTTCTACTAATCAGAGTGCTAAGCATGCTGAGGTGGATAAGGTAAGAGAGGCAACTGAGCTTCTAAGATCATCACTTCCAGATATTAACGTTATCGGTAATGTTCAGCTGGATGCTGCACTAGATCCAGACGTATTAAAAATCAAAGATTCAGATTCTTCTTTCTTGCCACCTGCCAATGTGTTTATCTTCCCGAATCTGGATGCTGGGAATATAGGCTATAAATTAGTCCAGCGATTCTCTGGCGCTAGAGCGATTGGCCCAATCCTTCAAGGGCTCTCAAAGCCAGTCAATGACTTATCTAGAGGTTGCAGCGTTGATGAAATCATTAATACGGTGGTTGTAACAGCAAATCAGTGTAAGTAGCTCTACATTCCTATGTAGTTTGGTCCGCCTCCGCCTTCTGGCGGTACCCAGTTAATGTTTTGTGATGGATCTTTTATGTCACAGGTCTTACAGTGAAGACAGTTTTGAGCGTTGATTTGAAAATAGTCCTCACCTTCTTTGTCAACAATCTCATAGACGCCAGCAGGGCAGTATCTCTGTGCGGGCTCATCAAACAGCTCTTTATTACGATTCAACGGGATAGAAGGGTCAGTTAATTTAAGGTGAACGGGCTGATCTTCCTCGTGATTTGTACCTGAGAGAAATAGTGATGAAGTGATATCAAAACTTAAAACATTGTCTGGGGCAGGGTACTCTTTGGAATAGAGTGGATTATTTAAGTTTAGCGAGTCGCAATCCCTTTGCTCATCTTTGATAGTGACTGGCAATGAATTTCTAAAGATATTTGACTCTATAAAGTTATAGGCAGCACCTATATAAAAGCCAAACTTGTGCATTGCTGCACTGAAGTTACGTGACTTGTAAAGCTCATTATAGAGTGCACTACTTTTAAATAAATCATCAAATTCACATATCTCTTCTGAAAGTATTTTGTTAATATATTCAGCAGCTAAAATGCCTGACTGCAGCGCGCAATGGCTTCCCTTAATCTTACTTGGATTAAGAGTCCCAGCGTCACAACCAATAATCATGCCACCATTAAAGTCCATCTTCACAAGTGAATTTATACCGCCTTTAGTGATTGCTCTAGCGCCGTATGAAACACGCTTACCTGACTCTAAAAATTGTTTAATTTTTGGGTGTTTTTTAAACTGTTGAAATTCTTGGAAAGGGCTGTGACTTGGATTAGTATAGTTGAGGTCAACAATCAGGCCTACAGCAATACGATTGTTATCAAAATGGTAAAGGAAGCCGCCTCCGGTTGTTCCTTCGTTGAGCGGCCAACCCATTGTATGGACAACATCCCCAGCACTATACATGTCGTTCTCAACTTCCCAGACTTCTTTAAATCCAATTGCAAAGTGTTGCGGCGTTTTGCCTTCATCAAGGTTGAACTCTTTGATAAGCTGCTTACCTAGGTGACCCCGTGCGCCTTCAGCAAAAATGGTCTGTTTTGCAAGAATGTCCATTCCAGGTGTGTAGGTACCTTTTTGGTTGCCTTCTTTATCAATCCCCATGTCACCGGTTGAAATACCAATAACTCTACCACTTTCATCTTTAATGTAGCTTTGAGCTGGAAAGCCTGGAAAGATATCAACTCCAAGCTCCATCGCCTTTTCAGAGATCCATTGACAGAGTTCGCCCAAAGAAATAATGTAGTTGCCCTTATTATGAAGACTCTTTGGCATTAACCAAGAGGGCACTTTGATACTTTTGTTCTCTCCTGTTAACCAGAACAGCTCATCTTTGGCAACCTTGGTTTTGAGTGTTGGACAATCTTTAGCATCTTCAGGAAACAAGTCAAAGAGCGTTTTAGGCTCAAAAACTGCACCTGAGAGAATATGGGAGCCTATTTCAGATCCTTTTTCTAGGAGACAGACAGAGAGGTTTGGATTGAGCTGCTTGAGTTTGCAAGCGGAAGCGAGCCCTGATGGACCGCCACCCACTATTACAACATCATATTCAATCGATTCTCTATCCATTAATTACTATTTTATACCTGATAAGCGTTTAATTCATTAAGTGCATCAAATAAGTCGACCTGCCAGACTATATCAGCCATCCTTGACATTGGTGCGTCTGGATCGTTGTTTATCACGACAATAACTTGAGAATCTTTCATTCCAGCAAGATGCTGAATCGCTCCAGAAATTCCAACAGCAAGGTAAAGCTTAGGCGCAACAACCTTTCCAGTTTGTCCAACTTGATAGTCATTAGAAATAAACCCGGCGTCAACTGCAGCCCTTGAGGCACCAACTGCGGCGTCTAATTTATCTGCTAACTGCTCAATCATTGCAAAGTTATCTTTAGACCCAAGCCCTCTACCGCCAGATACAATGCGCTCTGCAGTAGTTAGTTCTGGACGCTCTGATTGTGACTCTTGAAGAGAGATAAATGTGGAGTTTGACTCTGGCATTGCAGGAGACAACGCTTCTACAGCAGCAGAACCACCATCTTCAGCATGCTCAAAGGCAGTTGCTCTGACCGTCATGACAATCGTATCATCAGAAGTCTCAACAGTTGCCATAACATTGCCAGCATACAAAGGTCTGACAAATGTGTTTGATGATTTAATCTCACAGACATCCGAGATAGGCTGAACATCGAGGAGGGCACCAACGCGCGGCAATATATTTTTACTGTAAGTAGATGAGCCTGAAACCAAGAATTTGTAATCAGACATGACATCAGCAATCAGTTTGCTTGCAACTTCTACATTGGCATGCTCAAGAGAATCATCAACGATTGTTTTGACAGTGTTAATTCCACTCATCGAAGCGGCTGAGCTTGCGTTAGCTGAATCGTTAGTGAGAACTAGTGCATCAACGCTATCAGAAAGCTGAAGGGCTGCAGTTAATGCTGCTCTGCTATTTGCGCTAACCTCTGAACCATTTAGTTCGATTAATATAAGTGCTGACATTTATAGAACTCCCATTTGATTTAACTCAGTGAATAGCTCTTCAGCAGAACTAATCTGCTTTGAGGCTCTATCTTTAGTGCCTGACTCCTCTACACTGACGACCTTAATACGAGGAGATGTGTCAATTCCAAGACTCGATAATTCAATCGTCTCTAATGGCTTAGATCTTGCCTTCATAATGTTTGGAAGTGAGGCATATCTTGGCTCGTTTAATCTAAGATCAACAGTTACGATGGCAGGCAAGTTAAGTTTTCTAGTTTCAATACCTGAGTCAATTTCACGGCTGACTTCTACACTATTAGAGTCAGAACTTAAATCAAATTTAGAGATAAATGTGCCCAGTGAATAATTTAATAAACCAGATAATATTTGACCAGTCTGGTTATTGTCATTGTCAACAGCTTGCTTACCCATAATGATAAGCTGCGCTTCCTCACGCTGAATGATATTAGCTAGAATTTTGCCAACATGAAGCGGCTGAAGATCAAGCTCTGAATCGGTTTTAATAAATATAGCGCGATCAACGCCCATGGCCAGAGCAGTTCTGAGCGTGTCAACCGTTTTATCGGTACCTATACTCACAGCAATGGTCTCAGTAGCAGCGCCACTTTCTTTTAAAGTTAACGCCTCCTCCACTGCAATCTCACAAAAGGGATTCATCGCCATTTTTGCATTTGATAAATCGACCTGCTGAGTCTGCTTATTTACTCGAGCCTGCGTGTAAGGATCGAGAACTCTTTTAACTGGAATAATTATTTTCATATTAGATTAAAAAATTCATTAAAAACTCGCGAATAATACCATATAAATAAGATTTGTCTATCATTACAAATTACAATTTTTTAGACGCAATAAAATCAACTTTTATAGACATTTCAATATCCACTATTTAACATTGAGTGGAAATCTTAGTCTCGCTTCAGCGCCTTGCTGAATAAAGCGATTTTGCAAACTAATTTCTCCTCCATGGAGCTTCATAATTTTTCTAACAAACCTCAACCCTAAACCATTCCCCCTAACGCCTGTATCTGGCCTTGTCACTGAGAAAAACCTTGTAAACAGTTTATTGATAACTTGAGGGGGTATACCGGGCCCATCATCAAGAACAATGATAGAAATAGCAGAGTTCGTTTGAGAGGCTTTAATAGTAATTTTTCCAGAAGCAGGTGTGAAATCTAACGCGTTATTGACGATATTTCCAATGGCCTGAACTAAAAGTATTTTTTCAGCCTTCAGTGTTGCATTACTACTAATTTGAATATCAATATTGAGGTCCTTATCTAGTATTGTTTTAACACGACTGGGCTCCTTTAAAACAGTATTAACAGTCTCTTTAATGCTCAGCGTTTCGACATTTTTAAGTGCTTCACGCCTTTCAATTCTTGATAAGTCAAGTAGTCTATTAACAAGAAGATCCATATGCTTGTTTGACTCTAGAATATTCTCTACAAAGCGCTTTCTTTGAGCATCACTCATCGGACTTAAAAGGTTTTCAGCGGTCAGTTGTATACCTGTTATAGGTGTTCTGAGCTCATGAGCGAGAGTGTCTATATATTGCTCAACGTCATCTTTCAGTTCAACGTCTGCTCTAGCATCTTTAATTGTTGTTGCAAGCTTGTTGAACTGATTATTAAGGTCAGGCATCAAAACATCTTCACCGCTGAAGAGGTTGGCCGTATATTTTTGAACGCGGTTAATATTTCTAGATATACGATAACTACCCAAAAAGCCAAAGAGTAAGGAAATAACAAAGATATAAAAGATAAATCTTAGGAGATAGCTCTCACCCATTAATTCAATGAGAGGAGCAACCACCACAACGGTTCCTATTATTTCACCATTATTTCCATAAATAGGATTTGAGGCATTTAAAAATCTTGATTTCAGAAAGTATTCTATGACCACGCCTCTGGCTTTTTGAGTTCCAGCTACTTTTTCTGTTACTACACTTGTTGAATCGATCATGCCGCTCAGAGCAGATTCAACCTCATTAGCAGCTCGCATATCTGTGCCTAGAGTAAGTCCTCTTGAATCCAGAACCAAAAGACCATCTTTGTCAGTGACATAAATCGCTAAGTTTTCAAGTTTTTGAGGGCTGTTAGTATCAATCGTATTCCTTTGAGATCGAAGGTAATTGACAATCAAAGTTTCAAAGGTTTCTAGATCAATTTCACCATCATTGTTGTTTTGAGAGGCAACACGGCTCATAAGACTTGAGACCTCAACCATAATTGATTTTGCAGACTCAAAGGTTGTTCTTTGAGCAAATAACCATAAAAGGCTTGAACTTACAATAAAGTAAAGAAGAAAGAGTTTTGTGCCAATATTAAGCTTGAATCGCTTCATTCAATAAGGCTGTATCCAATACCTCTATGAGTTTCAATGTATTCATTAGTTTCATCCAGCTCATGAAGACGTTTGCGTATTGATTTGATGTGCGTGTTAATAGTTTTAATATCTGAGCCATGAGGACGATCCCAAATAATACTCATTAAGTACTCCCTTGAGTGGACCCTGTTAGGGTTTTTAACTAAATGCGAGAGTATCTTGAATTCAGCGGGTGTCAGTGTAAGGTCCTGATCCATGAACACGACTCTTTGCATAGCGTGATTTATACTAAATTTAGAGTCACCACTTTTAACCTCAGGTTTGACCATTCTAAGTTGGGCGCGAACATGTGCGACAACCAGTCTTGGGCTAAGCGGTTTTGTAACGTAGGCGTTGGCACCTAGTCCCTCGAGACCAAGAACCTGGTCTGATTCATCATCCCTTGCAGAGATAATAATCACTGGCAAGTTAGACTTCTCACGGACTTTTCTTAGTAAATCAAATCCACTCATGTCAGGCAAGCCGACATCGAGTAAGATTAAATCAACCTCATTGTCTTTATGAAACTCGAGTGCATCCTTTCCATTGTCAAACCATTTACAATTAAAAGAATCTTTTTCTAAAATAAAACAGATACTTTCAGCGATTGTTTTATCATCTTCAACTATTAAGATTGTTTCCATATTTAGATCATTAATTATTTAAGAAAAGTGGCATTGTAAATTAAAACTAAACAAAAGAAAGAATCTTCATAAAGTCTTCATCAAAACTCCATATATTCAACATTTGACAACGAGTGTTGGAGACTATTATGTGCATATTGTTTTTAGTTTATTAGAGATTTTTCTGTAACTACTACCCCTTTAAGTTACAGATTAAACAAATCGTTAATACTCTAATCTTTAGGTTAGATTATACATACCATTTTGTAAGTCTCTAATAGCTAAAAACAATATTTAGATATTTAGTTTATGTATCAGTTTTTAAAGAACCTCGAATACCTATGTCATTCTCTCTCCGTTTGACAACTGAGGTACCCGCTTTAGTTGGCAGGTTACTCCTACCGGCCAACTAAAGTACTTTTCTTAACTAACAATATTAAATGCAAAAAACAATGCCTAACAATTCGCTTAAAAGATCTACTGTTTCATATTGCAAAAGAAATAACATTGATGAAAAGCAGCTTATCAAAGCTATGAATTGGTATCTTAGTGCTAAACGTGGTGCGAAAGACTACTCAAATATTGATTCCTTTTTAAAGCCTTAGATACTATTTCTTAATTTTTGTAAATGACTAGATTATTCAAACAATTCATATTTGTTGCACTACTATTGCCTATTTCATTAGCTTCGCTAGCACAGATCAAGGTTGGCAGTAAAGCTCCAAATTTTACTCTTAGTGATCAAAACAGTATTCAGCACCAACTCAGTGATTATGAAGGAAGCTGGGTTATATTGTACTTCTATCCAAAGGATGACACCCCAGGTTGCACAACTCAGGCCTGTGACTTTAGAGATGCAGTCAAAAGAATTATTGCAAGCAAGTCAAATGTCTTTGGTGTTAGTCTTGATAGTGTTGAGTCTCACAAGCGTTTTGCTGATAAAAATAACCTCCCATTTTCACTACTCTCTGATGAGTCCGGAGAGGTCTCTGAGGCTTACGACTCTCTTAATAACTTTATGAGCTTTAAGAGCGCTAAAAGAAACACGTTTATTATTGATCCAGATGGAAAAGTTGCAAAGATTTATCTTTCTGTCAAGCCAAGCACTCACTCTCAGATGGTACTCAATGATTTGAATCAACTTCAAAATTAAAGTGATTTAAAACTATTCACTAAACTCAGTTTAGTTTCTCTGCTCATTTTCTTAATAATGAGTTCCCTTTTAAGGGCATCACTTCTTGAACTAACTTTTTCCTGATAGACTACTTTTAATGGCCTACGAGTTCTTGTGTATTTGGCGCCTCCAGGCAATTCTCCTGCATGCTGTTTAAGGCGATTTTCTAGGTCATTCGTGATTCCACAATAGAGCGTTTTATCTCCACACTCAAGGAGATATACTGTCCAAATTTTTGTAGGAATATCAATCATTAAAAACTTTTTACCATATTTATCAAATACAATATTAAATTACACTATAATTCGCGCTTTTTTAAGATTATTTGATTATATAAACGATTATGTTGACAATTGTCATGCGCTCTATATGGCCTATATTTTTAGGCATATTATTTATCAGCCTAGGAAACGGCCTACAGGGAACCCTCAGTAGCTGGAGAGCAGACTATGAGGGTTTTTCAGTCATTACGACTGGATTAGTCATGTCTGGTTATTTTTTAGGGGCATTTGCAAGCTCAATGCTTTCACCAGCTCAAATCAAAAAAACGGGCCAAATCAGAACTTATGCCGCATATGCGTCGATCGCTTCAACGGCGATATTAATACAAATATTGTTTATCGAGCCGCCTGTCTGGTTTATTTCCAGATTTCTGTCTGGTTTTTGTGTTGCAGGCATAATGATTATTGTAGAGGGGTGGCTTAATTCCATCTCGTCTAATGAGAATAGGGGGCAACTATTCTCAATCCATATGGTCGTGGTTTGGGGAGGACTAGCAATGGGGCAGGGCCTTTTTGTTGTAGATAATCCTGCAGGCGTCAGTTTATTTTTGTTGGCATCGATCCTATTGTCTGTTTCACTCATACCCATTCTACTGACTGAGATTAAAGCACC
>ENA-OREM01000387-OREM01000387.1-marine-metagenome-genome-assembly--contig:-NODE-387-length-33402-cov-3.802431_pt1 | contig 33402 bp, 37 predicted proteins | sample MGYA00248623_ERZ508561 | MGnify/ENA primary metagenome ERZ508561 (study PRJEB26227, sample SAMN06264494) | marine metagenome | isolation source: Columbia River Estuary | place: USA:Columbia River Estuary...
AAGTCAGTCAAAAACAGATTGGTATTATTGCTGAAATCAAAAAAGCATCCCCTAGTAAAGGCGTTCTAAGGGAGAACTTTGATCCTGTTGAAATTGCAAAAAGTTATGAGTCAGGAGGTGCGAGCTGCCTATCAATATTAACAGATCGTGATTTCTTTCAAGGAGACCCGCTGTTCTTAATAAAAGCTCGAGCTGCAGTGTCAATACCGGTTATTCGTAAGGATTTTATTGTTGATCCTTATCAGGTCTATGAATCAAGGGCTATGGGGGCTGATTGTATTTTATTAATAGCCTCATGCCTTAAAGATAGTGAGTTAAAAAACCTAAGTCAGCTAGCTTCATCTCTCGGAATGGATACTTTAGTTGAAGTTCATGACAGGGATGAGCTTCATCGTGCCTTAAAACTAGAACTTCCTATGCTTGGCATCAATAATAGGAATCTTCGAAATTTTGAAGTTAGCCTGCAAACGACTATTGACTTACTCTCTGACATTGGTGATGATAAGTTAGTGATTACTGAATCAGGGATCACTTCAAAAATGGATGTAGAATTAATGCATAATCACAATGTGTTTGGTTTTTTAATTGGCGAGGCTTTTATGAGGGACTCTAACCCTGGCCAAAAACTTAAGGAGTTTTTTGAATGAATATTTCTGTGAATTGGGTTGACGGGCTTCTTATGGTTGGCAAATCAGATAGTGGCCACACCATCACCATGGATGGACCGCCAGAATCAGGTGGTGAGAATCTGGGCGTTAGGCCCATGGAAATGCTATTACTAGGTGTGGCAGGCTGCACAATGATTGATGTTGTGACCACACTCAAAAAAATGCGTCAAGACCTATCTCATCTTGAAACTAAAATTAATGCAGAGAGAGCAACTGATCATCCCAAAGTGTTTACCGATATTCATATCCAGTTTATTCTTAAAGGGCAAAATTTAGATGAAAAGAAAGTTGATAAAGCGATTACATTATCAGCTGAAAAATACTGCTCAGCATCAATTATGCTTGGAGAAATGGCAACAATTACGCATGATTTTGAGGTCGTTGAATAAAATTTTGTGAAACAACTATTTTCTAAAATACTCATTCAATTTATTTGCAGTATAATATGCGATTCTTCGGAGAGGTGGCCGAGTGGCTGAAGGCGCTCCCCTGCTAAGGGAGTATAGGCTTTAACTCCTATCGAGGGTTCGAATCCCTCTCTCTCCGCCATCATTTTTCTTTCTCTAAATAACGCCTAATCTTCATTTAGACTTCACAACTGAATTTTATAATTGGCAAATGACAAATTCCAAAGTAATCCACTGGTTTCGACAAGACCTTCGTTTATCAGACAATCCATCCCTTCACCATGCATCAAAAAATTATCATGTTCTTCCTGTCTATATTCTAGATAATGAAAATTCTGGAGACTTCTCAATGGGTAGAGCAAGCCGTTTTTGGCTGCATCATTCTTTAAAAAGCCTTAATGAAAACCTTAACAATAATTTATCCCTTTACCAAGGAGACCCTCTAAAAACTTTATTAGATATTATTGATAGAAACAATATAACTGCTGTCTATTGGAATAGATGTTATGAGCCCTGGCGTATTAAAAGAGATACAGAAATAAAATCTAAACTAGAGGAAAAAGGGATTTCAGTTTTCACCTACAATGGTTCACTTCTATGGGAGCCATGGACGATTAAAAAAGATGATGGAACACCATACAAAGTTTTTACCCCCTTTTATCGCAAGGGGTGCCTTAACTCAGAAGAGCCTAGAAAACCTCTACCTAAAGTCAGTACTTCGAATTTAATTGTTGACAAGGCCCCCTCATTAAATCTTGAAGATTTGTCACTCATTCCTGCCTTCAGATGGGACATTCAAATGGAGTCCCATTGGGATATAGGAGAAATAGGTGCATACGAAAGGCTGACTAAATTTATTGATGGTGGTATTAAACACTACAAGGAAGGAAGGAATTTTCCTGCAAAGCCATTTGTATCTAGAATCTCTCCTCACATACATTTTGGTGAGCTGTCTCCCAATCAGGCATGGTATCTGGCTAAAGAAAAAGGCAGCGATAAGAATATTGATCACTTTTTAAGTGAATTAGGGTGGCGAGAATTCTCCTACTGCCAGCTTTATTTCAATCCTGATCTTCCAAGAAAAAATCTCCAGTCGAAATTTGATGCTTTTCCATGGGAAGACAACCCAAAAAATTTATTAGCTTGGCAAAAAGGCCAAACTGGTATCCCTATGGTTGATGCTGGAATGAGGGAATTATGGTTGACCGGTTCAATGCATAATCGAGTCAGGATGGTTGTAGGTTCATTTTTAGTAAAAAATCTTTTATTAAATTGGCATCATGGTGAACGCTGGTTTTGGGATTGCCTAGTTGATGCTGATCTTGCTAGTAATAGTGCTAGCTGGCAGTGGATTGCAGGATGTGGGGCAGACGCAGCCCCATACTTTAGAATTTTCAATCCAGTCACACAGGGAGAGAAATTTGATCCAGATGGTGAATACATTAGACAATATATCCCAGAATTAAAGGAACTGCCCAACAAATATCTTTACAATCCATCGGAAGCTCCAAAAGAGGTCTTAGACAAAGCAAATATTGTTATTGGAAAAGATTATCCTGAGCCCATAATAAATCTAAAGGCTTCACGAGAAAAAGCCCTAGATGCTTTTAAATCCTTAAAAAAAGAGGAAGCTTAAAAGACTCTTAAACCAAATCATTCACTGATTGAGTCCATCTTGAATTAACATGTAAGTCCCAATAAGACTTATGTATTTGTCTCGTTACTTTGCCTGGTGTGCCATTACCCACCAATTGATTATTAATCTTAGTAATTGGCATTATTCCTCCAGCTGTAGAGGTTGCAAATACTTCAATAGAATCATTAAGCATGTCGATAGAAATTGGCTTTAGATTAACTGGCAACTTAATTTCTTCTGCTAGATCCAAAACAGTTTGCCTTGTAACGCCCTCTAAAACTCCTTTATCTGGAGTATTAAGCCCAGTTGCATCTACACAAAAAATATTAAATCCTGGTCCTTCCGAAATATTATTTCCTTCATCCACTAAAATTACTGAGTCAACATTAGAGTCATAAGCTTCAAACATCCCACTAATTAAATCAAGCCAATGATAGTTTTTGATTTTTGAATCAACAGATTCAGGTGGTATTCTTCTTATGTTGCTTACTATGACATTCAAGCCTTTTTCAAATTCATCTGGATTAAGAATCCAGCCAAATGGCACTGCAAAAGCTATAAAACGATGATTCGCTTTACGAGGATCTCTTTGAAAATTTTTAGAAACACCCCTAGTCTGAATCATCTCTACGTAAGCATCATCGAGTCCTGCATGCTTAACACAACCTGCAAGTATTTTTTTAAGGTCATCTCTTTCCAATGAACAAGGCATCCTAAGACTTTTAGTAGATTCAAAGAATCTGTCTATATGCTCATCTAAGCGAAAAAATTGACCTTTCCATACATGCACAACATCATAGGTTGCATCAGATCTGAGAAACCCCCAGTCAAGGATTGGTATTCGAGCTTCTGAAATATTAATAAACTCTCCATTCATCCATGCAGAGCCTTGAGGAAAAATATCTTCTTTCAAGATTATTTACTTTGTGCCAAAAATCTTATCTCCAGCATCCCCTAAACCTGGCAGTATATAGCCATTCTCATTAAGAGAATCATCTATTGCAGCAATAAACAAATCAACATCTGGATGTAATTTTGTAACCCTTTCAAGCCCCTCGGGAGAGGCTACTAAAAACAAACCTATAATTTTCTTACAACCCTTTTGCTTTAATAAATCAATTGTCGCAAGAAGTGTTCCACCTGTAGCCAGCATTGGATCAATAATTAATGAAGTTCTTTGGTCAATGTCCGTAATCACTTTATCAAAATAAGCAACAGGGTCTAAAGTTTCCTCATCTCGATATAAACCAACTACACTCACTTTGGCATTAGGCACAAGAGTTAGAACACCATCAAGCATTCCTAGTCCTGCTCTAAGAATTGGAACAATTGATAGTTTCTTACCACTGAGCATCTGGGTGTTTATTGGCTCACCTTGCCAGCCATTGATTTCTCTATTTTCTAGAGGCAGGTCTCGGGTCGCCTCATAAGTCAAAAGACTAGCGACTTCATTGGCAAGCTCACGAAACTGTTTCGTACTAATTCCCTCCTGACGAAGCAAAGCAATCTTATGGGCAATGAGAGGGTGTTTTATAGCATTAAGTGGCATCTTTATTCCTAAAATATATTTTCAATAAAATTTGATTTTACATGTTAATACAAATTGTAATATTTTTCTAAAAATCTTAGAACATGAATATGTATGATAAAGGTTTTATCTATTGAGCTAATCATATGAATTTTGGAATTTTAGGAGAAGCAAAAATTGCGCGAGAACATGTTGTTCCAGCAATACTTAATGCTGGACATAAAGTAACTCATGTTGGAAGAAGAATCCCAGGGCAAGCAGCACTTCCTAAAATCTATGGGAATGCTATTGAGACTGACTATGAGGCTCTTATTAATGACCCTTCAGTTGATGCAATCTATAATCCACTTCCAAATCATCTTCATGTACCCTACTCTATTGAAGCGCTTAAAGCTGGTAAACATGTCCTTTGTGAAAAACCTGTTGCCCTTAACTTAGATGAATTATCTCAGCTTGAGAATGCTGCCAAAGATAGCAAAGCATTTTTTTATGAGGCTTTTATGGTCAGAAGTCACCCTCAATGGCACTGGCTAAAAAATCTTGATATCGGCAAGTATCAGTCGTCTCACTTTATCTTTAGCTACCCCCAACAGCCCCTTGGGAATGTGCGAAACCTTATTAAATATGGTGGTGGACCATTATTTGATATTGGGTGCTATGCTATTTTGTCGGGATGCATGCTCTTTGAGGGTGAGCCCAAAGTACTCTCTGCGGTTGCAGTTAAAAGTGAAGAATATGAAATTGAAAAACAAGTCGATGCTACTCTTAGATGGCCAAATGGTGAAACACTGAGCTTGACTGTTTCAGCTAATGCAGCTCTTTGTCAAGCCTTTACTGTTCTTGGCTCGAATGGCTGGGCTAAACTGAATGTTCCCGTCAACCCACCAGAAACAACATATGCCTACTGGTCTGATGGCGGCCTTGAAAAAGGAACTAAAGTTGAATTTCCAGCGTGTAACCATTATCAGTTGATGGTGGAGGAATTTGTTTCTCAATCTGAATCTGGACATGACTCAGATTTCTTGTTCTCAAGAATCATCACCAAAGCCATCAATGATATTCAAAAAATTGCTGGTTTAACAATCTAAATAATTCATCAGAAATTGAAAAGATTACGACTCAATATTGAAATATTAATTACGGCACATGGTATCTTATAACGCTATGGAAATAGATACCCCGTTTACAATTGCTGGAAGGACTTTTAACTCAAGACTGCTTGTTGGCTCTGGAAAATACAAAGACCTACAAGAGACAAAATTAGCGACTGAAAAATCAGGTTCAGAAATTATTACTGTTGCAATCCGAAGAACTAATATTGGACAACATGCCAATGAGGAGAGCCTCCTGGACGTTATTTCGCCTGATAAATATACGATTCTCCCAAACACTGCTGGATGCTACAATGCAAAAGATGCTGTGAGAACGTGCCTATTGGCTCGAGAATTACTTGATGGACATAACCTAGTAAAACTTGAAGTCCTCGGTGATGAAAAAACTCTTTACCCAAATATCGTAGAAACTCTCGATGCAGCTAAAACACTAATCAAGGAAAACTTTGATGTTATGGTTTACACCTCTGATGATCCAATTATTGCAAAAGAGCTTGAAGATATTGGTTGCTGTGCAATCATGCCACTTGGCTCACTAATAGGCTCTGGTCAGGGTATTTCCAATCCTTTTAACATTAAATTAATTAAAGAGAATTCCAGTGTGCCAGTTTTGGTAGATGCAGGAATTGGCTGTGCAAGTGATGCTGCTAGAGCCATGGAGCTTGGATGTGATGGCGTCTTAATGAACTCCGCTATTGCCAATGCTAATGATCCACTTATTATGGCCAGCGCAATGAAGCATGCGATTATAGCTGGCAGGAAATCTTACCTTGCAGGCAGAATGATGAAAAAAGCCTACGCAAGTGCCTCATCACCCATGGAAAATCTCATATAGCAATCTAAGATTACTATCATGAACTTTTCAAAAAAAATAAGTGAGCTTGAAAACAATCATTTATTACGGTCTCGAAGAGTATCAAACAGCCCCCAAACAACAAGAATGGTCATCGATGGCAGTGAAGTGGTTAATTTTTGCTCCAATGATTATCTTTCACTTGCGAGCCATCCCAAGGTTAAAGAAGCGTTCATTAAAGGAGTCGAAAAATATGGCTCTGGCTCAGGGGCATCTCACCTTGTCAGTGGACACTCAGAGTCCCATAAACTTCTTGAAGAGGCCTTATCAGAATTTACTGGGCAAGAGAATGCTCTCATATTCTCATCTGGATATAGTGCTAATCTTGGAATTTTTTCAGCGCTCAGAGACGAAATTAAGTGGGCACTACAAGACAAGTTAAACCATGCATCTTTAATTGATGGAAGTCGGATAGCTGGTCTGACTATTCAAAGGTACCTTCATAACAACCTTGACTCTCTTGACTCCAAGCTCGAAAAACAAATAGGTCCTGGCTTAGTTGTGACAGACAATGTATTTAGTATGGATGGAGATCAGGCAGACATAGCTGGAATTGACAAAGCTATTCATAAAACTGATACCATTTTGATGCAAGATGATGCCCATGGCTTTGGTATTTTTGATCCATTCATACCTAAGGGTTCTATCTATATGGCTACGTTAGGTAAAGCTGCAGGTGTTATGGGAGCCTTTGTTGCTGGCAATAATGACTTTATAGAATTCTTAATTCAAAAGTCAAGACCATACACCTATACAACTGCGATCCCACCAAGTGTTTGCCAAGCAATACTCATGAGCCTAGAAATTATAAAAAATGGAGAGCAAAAAGAAAAACTACTTAAAAATATTGACTTTTTTAAGACTATGTCAAGCCAACTAGGGCTCAATTTTGAAAATTCAGATAGTGCCATTCAGCCACTCATTGTCGGCTCTAGTCAAAAGGCATTAGAAATAAGTAAGAATTTATTTGATTCAGGTTTTTTTGTGAGTGCAATTCGTCCTCCCACTGTCCCCCCAAATACAGCTAGACTCCGGTTTACGTTATCATCAAATCATCAATCTGAAGAAATAGAATCACTACTTGAAAAGGTGAAAAATGCTATGGCATAAAACTATAGGTGAAGGGCCAGACCTTGTTCTCCTTCATGGATGGGCTTTTAATAGTGATATTTTTCAAAGCCTTGTCGAAAAATATAAACATAAATACCGTATAACAGTTATCGACCTACCTGGACATGGAAGAAGCCCTGATATTGAGGGTGATCTTGAATCATGGTGCAATGAGATAATTAAACTGATCCCTGAACAATCAATCCTCTTGGGCTGGTCTTTAGGAGGGCTTTTATCAACTTTCGTAGCAAATCAAATTAAAGTCAATGAACTGATTTTAGTTGCTGCGAGTCCTTGCCTTATAAATAATACAGATTGGGAATTTGGAATTGAAAGCCATGTTTTTAATCAATTTGTAAACAACTTGAAAAACGATAGTACTAAAGCGCTAAAGCGTTTTGTTAGTCTTCAAAGCAAAGATAAGTCACAAATTCAGGAGCTTCATCAATCTATTCAAAAATTCCCTGCATCACAAAGCGCTTTGGATAATGGGCTTCAAATAATCTTAAATTCTGATCTCAGAGATACCTTCAAAAATATTTCAACGTCAAAAAAATGCATTCTTGGATCACTCGACACTCTTGTTCCAGTAAAAATTCAAGATTGGTATGAAGCGGCAGGATCAAAAACCCATGTTTTAAGATCTGGTCACCTGCCATTTTTGGACAACGACTTCAAAATTTAACTTATATTCTCCCACTTCAAAGTTTCAATTCTTATAGTTATCGGGTTTTTGGTATAATTCCATCAATTTCCTCACCAACACAAAAATGAGTGCAATAGTCGGAGTAATTATGGGTTCAAAGTCTGATTGGCCCACAATGAAAAGTGCCACAGATATGCTTGATGAGTTTGGTATAACCTATGAGGTTAAAGTGGTCTCTGCTCATAGAACACCTGACCTAATGTTTGAATACGCGGAAACTGCTCAGGATAGAGGCCTTGAAGTTATTATTGCTGGTGCTGGAGGGTCAGCTCACTTGCCCGGAATGGTTGCATCAAAAACTATTGTGCCAGTTCTTGGCGTTCCCATTCAATCAAAAGCATTAAGCGGACAAGACTCATTATTATCTATAGTTCAAATGCCTGGTGGAATTCCTGTTGGTACACTTGCTATAGGTGAATCAGGTGCAAAAAATGCAGGAATACTAGCCGCTCAAATTGTTGGAAACCACAATGAAGAAGTTAGAAAAAAGGTTGCTCAATTTCGCTCAGAACAAACTCAAAGTGTACTAAACAATCCTAATCCTAATAAATAAGTTATGAAAATTGGTGTTCTTGGTGCTGGTCAGTTAGGAAGAATGCTTGCTCTATCAGCTTACCCTTTGGGACATCAAATGAGGTTTCTGGCTTTATCAGAGGAAGACCCCTCTTCCCTCTTAGGAAAAACATACATTAATAACCATTCTAATGTAATCGAATTATTTTCTGATGACTCTGATGTTGTGACATATGAGAGTGAAAATACTGATGTATCAATCGTTAACAAAGTCAGCAAAAAATCAAAAGTCTATCCCAGTGAAAGTTCGCTTCACCATACTCAGCACCGTGGAAGAGAGAAAAACTTACTTTCTAAGTTAAACATACCTTGCGCACCATTCAAAATGGTTAACAGTTTGTTAGAACTTAAAAGTGCTGTTGAATTGATAGGACTTCCTGCAATTTTAAAAACTGCTAAAGATGGTTATGATGGAAAAGGTCAATTTCTTATCAAATCTGAATCTGAAATCGATGAAGCCTGGGACCATATGTCTGGTGCTGAGTCTATCTTGGAGGGCTTTATAAAGTTCAAACGAGAGCTCTCTTTAATCGCTGTAAGAGGACTGGATGCAAGTCTTAAATACTATCCACTAGTGGAAAATACACATCATGAAGGAATATTAAGATTAACAATTGCACCTGCACAAAATATACCAAAATCTCTTCAAAAAAAAGCAGAGGAATATATGCATTCATTGATTAATGAAATGGATCATGTTGGTGTAATGACCCTTGAACTTTTTGATTCCTCTGATGAGCTGATTGTTAATGAAATTGCCCCAAGAGTTCACAACTCAGGTCATTGGACAATTGAAGGCGCTCAAACCTCTCAATTTGAAAATCATATTAGAGCAATTACTAATTCTCCATTAGGAGCGACATCTATCAAAAGTTCATTTAATGCGATGATTAATATTATTGGTATGCACGGACAAACTAGTAAGGTACTTGAAACCAAAAATGCGCATTTACATCTTTATGATAAAGAGGAGCGCAAGGGAAGAAAACTAGGCCATATCACGCTAACTTCAAATTCTATGGAAGAATTAAACAAATCAATTGATAGCTTAAAGGAGTATTTACCTTAATCTTCATTTAAATCTAAAGGACTATGGTTTAATCTCAATTCCTCAAGATAAAACTGCTCAGCAATCTTCTCCTCATAATGATATGCTGATAATTCACTTACCTCCACACCTGATAAAAATTGGCATACATGGATCATCTCATGACACATGGTAATAATAAATTTTTTTTGATCAAGTGTCTCCTCAATTTCAATAAAAAACTTACCATCACCTTCATAGTCTGTCCACGCAAGTGCGTCCTCAACCTTATGAATGGTAAGATCTATATTTGGGATATTATCTTCTTTGAATAGACCATTGCAACAAAAATTATAAAGCTGATGTGAAAGCTCTATTTGCTTTTTATTACCCCCGTGAATATAAAGCATTTTTGAGAAAACTCATAAAGTTAGTTAAAAATGTTTGTCCAGATAACCAATAATATCGTTTGACTCGTAGAGCCAGCTTACCTCTCCATCTTGACTAATTTGAAGGCATGGAACCTGTATCTTTCCACCACTTGATTCAAGCTCTGTTCTGTAGCTACCCTCTTGTGCATTTCTAGTCTCAACTTTTAGATTTAAGCGCTTGATTGCTCTTCGAGTCTTGACACAAAAAGGGCACGCATAAAACTCATACAATTTTAAAGATTCAGTTTTCTGATCTACAATCATCTGCTCTTCATCACTTCGTTTAATGATTGATGGTCTAAACACCCAATCAATAAAGATTAGTAACCTTCCAGAGCCTTCTCTTAGTAATTTTAGAAATATTCTCATAAATTTTGCTTGTAGGCGATTAAAGTATTTTCAAGAAGAGTTGCTATAGTCATTGGACCTACACCACCAGGAACAGGGGTTATTCCTCCAGCAATATCTTTAATTGCATCAAAATCTGCATCTCCTACCAGTGACCCATCTTCCAGTCTATTAATTCCAACATCTATTACAATTGCGCCCTCTTTGATCCAATCCCCTTTGACCATTTGAGGTATTCCAACTCCGACAACAACAATATCTGCTTGTCTCACTTTCTCAGCCACATCTTTAGTTTTACTATTACATATTGTGACCGTGCCTCTTGCATTGAGAAGCTCCATAGCCATTGGTCTTCCTACAATATTTGATGCACCAATAACAACACAATTCATTCCTTCAACTTTGCAATTAACTGAATCAAGCATGGTCATCACACCCTTTGGCGTACAAGGTCTTAAGTGAGACTTATTCTGCATTAATTTTCCAATATTCTCACTATGAAAGCCATCTACATCCTTAAAGGGGGAGATGTGCTCGATCACCTTGTTTGCATTAATATGACTTGGCAACGGGAGCTGCACAAGAATACCGTCAATATGAGGATTATTATTAAGGCGCTCTACTTCCTCTAATAACTGTTCTTCAGTAATGTTCTCTGACTTTATAATTTTATCTGAAAAGAATCCTGCCTGTTTACACGCCAGCTCTTTATTCCTAACATAGACAGCTGAAGCTGGATCTTCACCTACCAGGATGACCGCAAGTCCCGGGGGACGCTCAAGAGCTTTAACCTCGTCAGCGATCTTTAGACGTAAGTTTTTTGCAATCTCTTTACCATCAATAATATTCATTTTTTTAATTCCTTTTTAACTTTTATTAAATCACTTTCTGTGTCAACACCATATCCCGTTGAAGCAAATGAAACGTCAACATGTATATCAAAGCCTTCCATCAGGAAAGTAAGTTGCTCCAATTTTTCAGCCGTTTCTAGTCTTGATATAGGCATATTACTGTAATTTTTTAAAAAATTTACTCGATAAGCGTACAAACCGATATGCCTAAAACATAAATCTAAATTAATGTTTTGGCCATCCCTGAAAGCGGGTACCGGAGATCTAGAAAAATACATTGCTCTGCCGCGCGAATTATATACAACTTTCACACAATTCTCATCAAAGTATGCATCCTCAGTATTAATTGTTTCACACAAAGTAGCAACACTCATTCCAGAACTAACCAGATTTGATGCTACCTGGTTGATTGCACTTGGACTCATCATAGGCTCATCACCTTGCAAATTAACAATCACATCATCATTCTGGAAGTTTAAAAACGATACAGCCTCAGCTATCCTGGAAGTTCCTGAAGTATGGCTATCATTTGTCATGCACACTTCTGCTCCAAAACCTTCTGCAACAGTTTTTATTCTTTCATCATCAGTAGCAATAATGACACGACTCGCATTACTTTTAATTGCATTAGAATAAGTATGCTCTATAAGCGATTTTCCATTAATCTCTTTTAGCATCTTTGCTGGAAGGCGACTTGATGCATACCTGGCAGGAATAATAACGGAAAAGCCCATTATTTTTTAGAGTCTATTTTTCTGGCTTCCTCTACAAGAAGTATCGGAATGCCATCAATAATTGGATAAGCCAGTCCACTCTTTTCGCATACTAACTCACCCTCCTCAAATCTTAAAGGCGCTTTACTTTGCGGACAAACCAACATTTTTAACAAATCATTATCAATCAAAACTTAGACTCCAATTGCTGATAAAAATTAGAATTAATTTTTGCACTTACAGACAAATACCACATTTGTTCAGTTGCAAATGAAACACATTTTACACAATCCTTTGAGGTCATTATGATAGGATGATTTTCGTTAAAAGATAGATCCTTTTCAGAAAAAGCATAATGGTCTGGGAAGGGTTTGGGGATTAATTTGACTCCATTTTTCTGAAGTATAGAAAAGAAATTATCTGGCTTACTAATTCCAGCAACTGCGTAACATTTTTTTCCTTTGAAATACTCAAGCCCCTTAACTTCATTAGTAACTAGGTTTATATATTCATGCGGTTCAATTTCACTTGAAACCTCACCCTCGAAATGAGAGCCATTATTAATGATGAAATCGACTGATTTTAGTCTACTTTTAGCTTCTCTAAGGGGCCCAGCTGGTAGGAAAAAACCATTACCCAAACGACTATGGCCATCTATCACGGCAATTTCAATATCACGACCCATAGAATAGTGCTGAAGGCCATCATCACTGACAATAACATCCAATGAATACTTTTTAATTAAAAACTCAATTGCTTTTGTTCTTTTTTTTGCTACTACAACTGGCACTTCGGTCTGTTGTTTAATCAATAAAGGCTCATCTCCACATTGTATTGGGTCGCTGGTCATGCTAACCTCTACAGAATCTTGGGAATATTTGCCGCCATAGCCTCTTGAAACAACCCCTACTTTTTTATTCTGAGACTCTAAATAATTGACAATAGAAATGACAATCGGCGTTTTTCCTGTTCCGCCTACTGTTATATTTCCTACCACTATGACTGGCAAAGATGAATCATTTATTTTTAGAATTCTGAACTTATAAAGCCATAATCGAATGGATGACAAAATAAAAAAAATAGCAGAAAAAGGAAGAAGCATAAAGTTAATCAAGCCAAACTTATTATGGTTTATAAAACTTTGATTACTTAACATTTGATAACTTTAATTACCTTTAAAACATTTATTATGACAAAATATTCCGATCATGAGTGTTGAATTTCATATTTCTAACAAATATTTGCGATCAAGCAGAAAAAAGGGCTTTGTTTCTTTTATTTCTGGTGTTTCAATGGTTGGCCTAATCTTAGCTGTTATGTCATTAATTACTGTCATGTCTGTAATGAATGGTTTCCATGAAGAATTAACCAACAGGGTTTTAAATACGATCTCTCATTCTTATATTACAGGCTCAGATGATACTCTTGAAAATTGGGGTGATCTCCAAAAAAAGATTGACTCTCAGGATAGTGTTTTAGCATCCTCTCCCTTTGTAGAAGATTTTGCTCTAATGACCTCAAAAAGTGCTTCACAGGGTGTCAGCATTAGAGGAATACTTATAGATCAAGAACCCTCCACCTCTGCTCTTCTAGATGACATTAAATATGGCTCTCTTAGTTTAAATGAAGACGAGTTCTCAGTTCTACTGGGTGTTGGTTTAGCAACACTCATGGGAACTAGTATTGGTGATAAGATTGCCCTTATTGCGCCTGCTAGAAACTCCCTTGGTACCCTTGTTCCAATTTCTCAAACATTTAGTGTTAGTGGTATTTTTAATGCTGGATTAAATGACTACAATAATGGTTTAGCATTTATTCATCTTTATGATGCTCAAGATCTTTTTGGCTTGGGCAATAAAGTTTCTGGCATACGTCTCAAGGTTAATGATTTATTTGAGGCAAATGCAATTACAGATAAGGTTGTTGGCTCATTAGGAGATGGATACTATGGTGTTGACTGGATGCAGCAACAAAAACACTTTATTAGGGCATTAAACCTAGAAAAGCAAATGATTGCAATTATTCTCTCTCTGATCATTGCTGTAGCAGCATTTAATATTGTCTCTATGATGGTTATGGTTGTTACCGACAAAAAATCGGATATTGCCATTCTAAGGACTATTGGAATGACGCCAAGACGCATTGTGAAAATATTTTTTTATCAGGGTATAAGCATTGGCCTGATTGGAATTACAGTCGGCACAGGTCTTGGGTTACTTTTGGCTCTAAACATTGAATCAGTTATCTCTGGAATTGAGAGCATATTTGGGTTTCAATTTTTTCCTAAGGATGTCTTTTATATTAATCGATTTCCATCCAAAATTCTTCTGAGTGATGTCTTGAGTATAGTCTTTGGGGCATTTATATTAGTTATTCTTGCATCAATCTATCCTGCCAGACGAGCTGGAAAAGTAAACATTTCTGAGGTGCTAAGACATGAGTAACATTATTGAATGTCGATCTTTATGCTTCTCGTATTCCGAGGGTGAAAACAAAACTACGGTATTAGATAACTTAAATTTTGAGGTTAAACCGGGTGAAAAGGTTGCAATTATTGGTCAATCAGGATGTGGGAAATCTACACTACTTAATTTGATTGCTGGATTAGATAAATCATCCACAGGTGATGTATTGATTAACAACTCAAATATAGCGAAGCTTAATGAAAAAGATAGAACAGAGTTGCGCTCCAAGAATTTAGGCTTTGTTTATCAATTTCATCATTTACTGAATGATTTCTCCTCACTCTATAATGTTTCCTTACCTTTATTGATTAAAGGTATTGACAAGAGAAAAGCAGTTAAATTAGCTGAAGATATATTAAAGAAAGTTGGGCTTGAAAAACGCCTAAAGCATAAACCATCTCAGTTATCAGGTGGAGAAAGACAAAGGGTGGCTATTGCAAGGGCTATGATTTCAGAGCCTGCCTGCCTATTGGCGGATGAGCCTACTGGGAACCTGGATGCAAATAATGCCAAGGATGTTTTAGATTTAATTGTTGAGCTTAATGATAGCAAAAGAACTGCGCTTTTGATTGTCACGCATGATTTGAGTATCGCCAATATGATGGACAGAAAGCTAGAGTTAAGTAATCAAAGGCTTATTGAAGTATAACGGGAAAGTAAAAAAACTTATCGATCTAGGCTAAAAACTGAATCATTATTCCAGCTGCAATTGCTGAGCCAATTACTCCTGCAACGTTTGGACCCATTGCGTGCATCAGTAAAAAGTTATTTGAGTCAGACTCAAGACCCACTTTGTTAGAGACTCTAGCTGCCATTGGAACTGCAGAAACGCCAGCGGACCCAATCAAAGGATTAATTTTATTTTTACTAAAGACATTCATTAGTTTTGCCATTAATAAGCCGCACATTGTTCCTATTGAGAATGCAACCAACCCTAACAACAAAATACCCAATGTATCTAATTGAAGAAATTTATCCGCCATCAGTTTAGAACCTACTGCAAGACCCAGAAATATAGTCACAATATTAATCATAGCGTTCTGAGTTGTGTCACTAAGACGATCAACAACACCAGACTCTTTCATTAAATTACCGAAGGCAAACATTCCCAAAAGAGGAGCTGCTGCTGGCAAAAGAAGAGCAACTAATAAAAGAAGGATGATTGGAAAAACTATTTTTTCAGCCTTAGAAACCTCCCTTAACTGCACCATTTTAATTTTTCTTTCATTTTCATTTGTAAACGCTCTCATAATGGGTGGCTGAATCAACGGCACAAGTGCCATATATGAATATGATGCCACAGCAATAGCACCCAGTAGCTCTGGTGCTAGTATGGATGCCACGTAAATCGAGGTCGGGCCATCTGCACCGCCAATAATTCCAATAGCAGCAGCTTGCTTTAAATTAAAGTCGAAAATACCAATAACTGATAATCCAACAGCGCCAAGCAAAGTAGCAAAAATACCAAACTGAGCAGCGGCTCCTAGAAGCAATGTTTTTGGATTTGCAAGGAGAGGACCAAAATCTGTCATTGCACCAACACCCATAAAAATAATTAGTGGAAAAGCGCCTGACTCAATTCCAACCATGTAAAAAAGATGCAATATACCTCCATCTACAGCCAAGTTGGCCCCTGGAATATTACTTAGTAGTGCACCAAAACCGATTGGAAGAAGTAAAAGTGGCTCAAACTTTTTTACAATGGCTAAGTAAATCAACAAGATGCCAACTAGAAGCATTAAGCCTTGCCCCCAGCTCATCTGATAAAGCCCTGTGTTTGTCCAAAGAAGACTGAATTGATCCATATCTAACCCAAAGAAAGAAGAAGTTGGCCAACAGTAACTGAGTCGCCCTCTTTAACATCGACACTAACCACAACACCTGAACATGTTGCTTTTATTTCAGTTTCCATTTTCATGGCCTCCAAAACAATTAAGGTATCACCTTTCTTAACACTCTGGTTTGGAGTGACAAGAGTCTTCCATATGGTTCCTGAAAGTGGCGCAGAAATATCTTCTTTTCCATTTACAAGTGGAGCTTTTGATTCGTCATCGGAACTTTCAGAACTCTGAGTAGATTGATCTGAAGAGGACCCCATTGAAGTTATAGTTCCTCCAGCAGATACATTAACAGTATAAGACTGTCCTTTAAATGAAACAGTATAGACTCCCTCATCTTTTTGATCTTTTGAGGATTCAGTTTCAGCAACAGGCACTGGTTCAAAAAAGTCTGGATTATCTCTATTCTCTAAAAATTTTATTCCAACTTGCGGGAAAAGTGCGTAAGTCATTAAATCATCAATTTTCTGATCAGCAACCCTGATACCTTTCTCAGAAACAATTTTATCAAACTCAGACTCTAAAACGCTTAGCTCAGGCTCAATATTATCTGCAGGTCGGCATGTAATAGCCTTCGAACCCTCCAATACTCTTTCTTGTAATTCTTTATTAACAGGCGCTGGGGCTGATCCATACTCACCTTTCAATATGCCTGCCGACTCTTTAGTAATTGTCTTATATCTCTCTCCTGTCAGGACATTGAGCACTGATTGAGTACCAACGATTTGTGACGTTGGAGTGACAAGTGGAATATATCCTAGATCTTTTCTGACACGAGGAATTTCTAATAAAACCTCATCCATCTTATCTAGTGCATTTTGTTCTTTTAGTTGACCTTCCATATTGGTGAGCATTCCACCGGGCACCTGAGATGTCAAAATTCTTGAGTCAACACCCTTAAGAGAGCCTTCAAACTTTGCGTACTTGGATCTTATTGGCTTAAAGTACTGATCAATTTCCTCAAGCTTATTTAAATCTAAGCCAGTTTTTCTTGGGCTCGCCTCAAGGATTGAGACTACAGAATTTGTCGCAGAGTGACTATAGGTCATGCTCATTGACCCAATACACGTATCTACTCGGTCAATACCAGCCTCAACAGCCTTAATAATACATGCAGTAGAAAGCCCTGTAGTTGCATGTGCATGAAGCTGAATAGGAATATCAATAGCTTTTTTTAACTTTTTAACAAGATCAAAAGCAACATAAGGCTGAAGCAAGCCAGCCATATCTTTGATACACAAAGAATGGGCACCCATATCTTCGATTTCTTTTGCCATATCAATCCAAAGCTCAGTAGTATGAACAGGACTGACTGTATAGGATATTGTTCCTTGAGCATGCGCCCCTGTCTTGACCGTTTGATCAATGGCAGTCTTAAGATTACGCGTATCATTCATTGCATCAAATATTCTTAATACGCCAACCCCATTCTCTGCACAACGATCAACAAACTTTCTAACCACGTCATCACTGTAATGTCTGTAACCAAGCAAATTTTGAGCTCTTAGAAGCATCTGCTGAGGCGTATTAGGCATAACTTTTTTGATTTCACGAATTCTTTCCCATGGATCTTCTCCAAGAAAACGAATACAAGCATCAAAAGTTGCTCCACCCCAAGATTCCATTGACCAGTAGCCAATCTGATCTAATTTTTCCGCTATAGGGAGCATATCATCAATTCGCATTCTTGTTGCAAAGAGTGACTGGTGCCCATCTCGGAGAACTAACTCAGTAATTTGAACAGGTTTATTATTTTCTTTTGTTGACATGATTTATCTCTGTATATGCATTTTTATTGCTGCCTCTATGATAGCTCTTGTCTTTTCATCAATTTCCATTGAAGATTCAGAGTCTATAGATGCAGAAACATTAATTGAAGGCTGAATTTTTGTTACGAACTTTGACATTAGGTTTGTAACAACAACCATCAATGCTAAAAATACAAAAACAAATCCCATACCAAACATGGTCAAAGTTATTGCATCACTTAGCAGGTTGTTATCCATTTTAAAATCCTAGTGAAAGAACGTTAATTTTATATTTTATATATGAATTACTCAATAATTCACAGTTGGTACCAGTGGACGGGCTCGAACCGTCACTCCCGTGAAGGAACCGGATTTTGAATCCGGCGTGTCTACCAATTCCACCACACTGGCTTATCAGGTTTATTTATGTCTGAAAGTAATTCTACCTTTGGTCAAATCATAAGGAGTCATTTCGACAGTTACCTTATCGCCAGGTAATATGCGTATATAGTGTTTACGAATCTTCCCTGAGATATGAGCAAGAACGCTATGGCCATTTTCCAACTCAACTTTAAATGTTGTGTTGGGTAACTTTTCCTTTACGACACCTTCTAACTCAATGTAATCACTTTTTGACATATTTATATTAATTAAAAAACCAAGTAATATTATACCTAATTAGTTATTTGACGCCAATTGTAATATTGATATTAGGTGTGCACTCATAAAAAAATTCAAACTGAATTGAAGTATTTTATGGGTAGAAAGAAAAACTTAAGAATGAAAGATTAGTGGAAATGCCTTTTTGAGTGAACCCAACCCTGCAGTTTTTGAAAATCTGTTTTCTTTTCTGGCTGCACAATCTTTTCAAGCTCAATTAGTCTTTCATTGAGCTCATTAAAGGCATTTGTATAGTGCTTACTTTTGATAGACTCTTGATATAACTTAGATTTCAAAGTAGCAATTACAGAAACTAAATCTTGATCATTACTAGCGTCTATTAAATCCGAATCTCTTTTCAACTTCACCTGAGTTTCTTGAAACCGTTTCAAATGCTTTGTAGCTTCAGAATCACTTTTCAAATGAGATTCGTCTAAAGCTAAGTTACTTGGATTGAAGGGGATGATTCGTTCAGAAATATTTAGATCTTGAAGAGAGCCGCGGGTTGTCGGTTGTTGGACGGTGAAGCCACTAACTCCTAGCAGACGTGCCACCCATGAAATTCCAAATCTAATCACCTGAACTCCTGATATAGTTTTATATATGTTACCCAAACAATTTATATTTGTGCATTTTTTTATAACTTTTTATTAAATAAAATGTCAGCAAAATCTTCATCAGAGGGGTTTTGCGTAACTTCAATTTTTTTAAAGCCTAGTTTTTTTGCTGTGGATTTAATTCTTTCACTAAAAACAATCATTCTTCTTAACTTTAAAATTTCAAAATAGTTTGGAGAAGCACTCGAAACTAGCTGAATGATATTGACTAGACTCTCATTACTAGTTGCCATTAATACTCCATCAGGGTGACTCACAAATGATACTAAAGACTCTCTATGGATTTTGCTCAGCTTGCATGGAATTCTCTCATAAACTTCTAGATAATCTACTTGATTAGATGCAATCAAATAATTTTTTAAAGTTTCTGACCCACCCTTTCCTCTAACAATTAATATTTTTCTATTCGATAGCTCTGAACATTCTTTGATTTTTAAAAGTTCTTGACTTGAGGCATTTTTTTTTGGAAAACAATCAACTGCAATATTTTTCTTTAACAATTGATTTGCTGTTGCAGGCCCAACAGCAAAAACTTTAGAAGAATCACTGAATAATTCATTAAAGTGCTCTTCTGCATAACTAACTGCATTGACACTTATAAAAATAATAATATCGTATTTTTCAACAGGAGCTGCAGTCTGAATTTTGATGATCTCAAAAGCAGGAAACAAAGCATAATCAATATTTCTGTTATTTAGAAGCAACTCTAAGTTTTTAGTTTGAGAAACGGGTCTTGTAATGAGGATCATCCATTTATTATAGATATTTGACTTTAGAAATCTAGTATTTATCAATATCGATCTGCAGTATTAGAACATTAATACAAACGTGTTTATTAAAATCAAACTTCGATGACTCTATAATAAACGTTAAATTATTTTTAACATTACTATGCTTATCTCAGTACTATCTCTTTTAATTGGTTTCACCTTACTTGTTTGGAGTGCTGATGCATTTACAGATAATGGCGCTAAAATAGCCAGAATATTTAACATTTCACCACTAATTATTGGCTTATTGATCTTTGGTTTTGGTACCTCAGCACCAGAGATGTTAGTCTCTGGACTTGCTGCTTATGATGGTCATCCTGAATTAAGTATTGGAAATGCATTTGGCTCAAACATTTTTAATATTGGCTTAGTGCTTGCAGTTGCTGCAATTATCCATCCAGTAATTGTAGAAAAAAATGTCTTAAAAAAAGAATGGCTCTTTCTATTTTTATCCACCTTAGTGATTGGGTTCTTACTAATGGATGGCTTTTTAAGTTTTGTCGATGGCTCCATTCTACTAATACTACTTTTGCTATTCTTATATTATGTTTTTAACGAGTCAAAAAAAGACAATAATCTTGAAAATGAAGTCTCTGAAGACATAAATAAAGATCAATCCAAAGGTAAAACTTGGCTTCTTCTAATCATATCCTTAGTAATACTTGTATCAAGCGCCAGGCTTGTTGTTTGGGGCGGTACAAATCTTGCATTAGCTTTTGGAGTGAGTGACTTGATTATTGGATTAACAGTGGTTGCATTGGGTACAAGCTTGCCAGAACTAGCTGTTGCCATTAGTAGTGCATTAAAAAAACAACATCAAATGATTATTGGCAATATTATTGGCTCCAATTTATTTAATTCATTAGGTGTTTTAGCCATTCCAGGCTTAATCCTTCCTTTTCAAATTCCTTCAGAAGTGATGAGTAGAGACTATATTTATATGCTTATCTTTACTTTGTTGATTCTTATCTTCTCTTTGAAGTTAAGAATCAACCGGTTTGGAGGTTTAATTTTACTGACGATTCTGGCCAGCTATCTATACCAATTAGTTTGGATTTAATATTAAAAAATCTTGATGATACAAAAGCACTTGGTGAAAAACTCGCAGAGTGTTGCTCAAATCTTGAATATCCTTGTGTCATATATTTGATTGGTGATCTTGGCGTCGGAAAAACGACTTTAGCTCAAAACTTTATTAAGTACTTTGGGTTCATCAAAGTAAAAAGCCCAACTTACACCCTTGTTGAGAGTTATCAAAATGAAAATGTTGATATTCATCACTTTGATTGCTATCGATTGACAGACCCAGAGGAATTAGAATATATCGGAATACGTGAATATCTCAAGCCTAGATGCCTTCAGCTTATTGAATGGCCAGAGCTAGGAAAAGGCGTACTAGCAAAATCAGATATTTCAATTGAATTAAGTGGCAATGGAGATATAAGAAATGCCAAAATAACATTTCAAACTGATTTAGGTCAATCTATAAAAGAATGCGCTATTGGATAAGTTTATTTTTTATTGTTTATTCTGCTTTCTCGCTTGCAGATGATAAAACGACACTTTACGATTTTAGATACTGGTCTGCTCCAGACCATACTCGAATCGTTATTGATAAAGAAGAGGATACACTTTTTAATATCAAAAGTTTTGATGATTACCTCGTTATAAGCTTTGATGATGCTGAGGTTTTATCTGAAACTTTTTCAAATCTCTTCTTTAAAGACTCTCGTATAAAAAAAGTTAGAATCAAACGCAATAAAGAAACTATTAAATTAATTGTTCATATTAATAATAAATTTAGCACTAAGCACTTCACTTTAAAGCCAAATGCAAAATACAAGTACCATCGATTGGTAGTAGATGTTATCGATTCAGAGCTCAAAATAACAAAAAAAATTACAAAGCCTGAAGTAGTTACGCCTATTCAAAATCAAAAAATTATTCTTGTCGATGCGGGTCATGGTGGTGAAGATTCGGGCGCAATTGGAAAAAACCGATCTAAAGAGAAAGATGTCAACCTGGCTATTGCTAAAAAATTAGTGGCAATCATTAATAAAAATAAGAATTTGAAGGCAGTATTAACTAGAAGTGGTGATTATTATGTTCCACTAACAAAAAGAATTACAATCGCTCAAAAAGAAAAAGCAACAATGTTTATTTCCATTCATGCGGATGCTGTCGAAAGTCCTGTTGCTAAAGGTGCCTCTGTTTATACATTAAGCGAGAAAGGGAATAATAGTAAATTGGCAAAACAGTTGGAAACATCTCAAAACGTAGTTGATCAATTTGGAGGAGTCGAATCGGTTATTGATAGTGACCAGTTTCTCAAAAATATTTTGAAAGATTTTTCAAGAAAGGATCGTGACATGCAATCATTTAATCTTGCAAACGAGATAATAAAGCAACTTGAAAAAATTGGACCAATTCATAAAAAAGTTCCTCAGAAAGCTAACTTTGTTGTACTGAAGTCTCCTTCAATTCCCTCGGTATTAGTCGAAACTGCCTTTATATCGAATCCAACTCAGGAAAAGAGACTCACCAACAGTAAGCAACAAACTAAAATTGCACAGTCAATCTATCAAGGCATTTTGAAATATTACAGTACCTTATAGAAATCTATGCTTCAGTATCTGAGCTTTTATTTAACACAATAGCCTCACTAACGAGCTGGTGAACACTCACAATCATGTATGGGTCAAAATCATAATTAGGGAGAACTTTAGAAAACTGTGATTTACAGATAGCACAGATCGCAGCCAGGGTGTTTACTCCACTTTCTTGCTCAGTCTGCTTTAGAGCGTGCATTCTTGGCTTAGCCCCCTTTATCCTCAAATCCATAAGGTCATCCGTTAAAAGTCCGCCGCCGCCACCACAACAAAAAGTGGAGGATTTGATAGTATTCTTTGGCATCTCTACAAAATTATTGCAGGCCGCCTTAATGACTTCTCTGGGCAAGATAAATTGCCCATTTTTAATATCCCCCATATTGCTACCTCGAGCAACATTACAGGAGTCATGAAAGGTAACTATTCGATGGTCATTTCTAGATTTCTCAAAGGATAGTTTGTTTTTTTGAATTAAGTCATATGTAAATTCAATCATATGTTGTGGCTGCGGGTAATTACTATCAAGTTGCTTTTGAAGTCTTAATGAATATTCATCAATTCCACCTTCACCAATACCTGTAAGGGTATTCCAAAAACTATAAGCAACACGCCAGGCATGTCCACACTCTCCAACTATGACTCGCTTTACATTTAAATCAATAGCAGCTTTACGAATCCTTAAAGCACCTTGCCTCATTACGTCATAATTTCCTATAAACATACCAAAGTTTGCCGCCTCAGAAGCGTAAGAGCTTAATGTCCAACTCACGCCACTCTCGTGAAACACTTTGGCATAGCCAATAAGTCCATCAATGTGAGGTTCAGCAAAAAAATCTGCTGAAGGAGTTACCATTAAAACTTCAGAGTCTTTAATATCTAAGGGAAGTTTAACATTCACTCCAGTCTCATCTTTGATCTCATCTTCAAGGTCTTCAAGTGTATCTCTCAATGCAGGTTCAGGCATTCCTAAATTGTTTCCAATTTTATTAATCTTTCCTAAAATTTGATTAGGGTATTTTTGACCAACTCCAATGACATTCATCACTTCACGAGCAGCCATAGAAATTTCAGCTGTATCTATTCCTAAGGGACAGTAAACAGCACATCTTCGGCACTGTGAACATTGATGAAAATAGTTGTACCAATCATCAAGCATATTTTCATCAAAATCTTTAGCGCCAACTAATTTTGGAAAATACTTGCCTGCAAAAGTAAAGTGTCTTCTGTAAACGCTTCGAAAAAGATCTTGCCTTGCAACAGGCATATTTTTTGGATCTGCAGTCCCTAGATAATAATGACATTTATCTGTGCAAGCTCCACACTTTACACAGGCGTCTAAGAAAACTTGGACTGAACGGTATTTAGACTTGGTTTCAGCGATTTTATCAATGGCTACTTGTTGCCAGTTATTCACTTTTTCTCCAGGAAAACCTAGGCTCTGTTGAATATCCTTACTCGCCTTAAATGGCCCATTACCCACCATTGCATCTTTCTTAATTGCTGGCACTTCAATGTATGTAGGAAGCTTTATTTGATTATCGTTAGTCAAAATTATTATGTCTTATCATTATTATTTTCGATATCTATTTTTGAACCTTGTTCCTTTTTTAATGCCCAATCAGATATATGTCTTTTTTTACGTGCATTATCCACCTGATTGAATGTAGGTGAAAAAAATATTCCTGGACCATGAAGGAGTTTAGAAATAGGGAAAATTGCAATGAGGCAAAAGACAGGGAATATATGGGCCATAAAAATCATTTCTTTTGGGAGTTCAGACCAATTAAAAGTAATCAAACCACTTGCAAAATTAGTTACTAATAACATATTTGGATGATTATTACCAAAAGTCATTAACATTCCAGTAGCAGTGATAAAGATCAAAACCAAAAGCATGAGATAGTCGGAAGGAGAGGAAATATATCTGACCCTATCAACAAATAATCTTCGACTTAATAATCCAACCAAGCCAAAAAATAGCAGGTAGGACGAATATTTAAAGACCTCAGTTTTATAAAGTACCAGAGGGACCTCTCCTGGCCAAAAATAAGGTAAATGACGAAAAAAAAGAAGGACGAGTGCAAAATGAAAACTCCATCCAAAAAGCCAAGTCCACTTGTTTGATTTGTAAAGACTTGAAAATAAAAAAATCTCTTTCAAATACCTTAAGATGACTCCAGATTTATTTAATGAGGCTGGTGCGATAGGTATCTTAAGAGGAGCTGGAGTATTCCAATACTGCACTAATTTATAAGAAACACCGACTACAAAGATGAGTGCAGAGAAATAAAAAAAGAACGTAAAAAGAATACTTATCAACGACATATGACTTTACCTCTTATTAAATTGGAGGTCATTTCTTCTTAAAGCCGCCAAGCTTTCCTCAAACGCAGCCAGTTGGTTTTGGTAAGCCAGCGAATCGACAGCCTTGCTTTGCAGGACCATATGGAAAAAGTGAATATAGATAACGTGAATTACCTTTATCATTTCCAAGTTTTTTTGCAATAGCTTTTGTAAGAACTCTAACAGCAGGGGCAAATTCATACTCCTTATAATACTCTTGAAGGAAATTAATGACCTCCCAGTGCTCTGGTGAGAGCTCTATACCATCCTCTTCAGACATAGCATTTGCTATCTCACGCGTCCAGTCAGTTTCATTAAGCAAGTAACCCTCTTCATCAACTTCAGCACCCAATATTTCAGCCATATCTACGATCGAACCTTTACGAATTTAAAAGAAAACTATTGACACTATTTGCGACGCCGCGACCTTCATTAATTGCCCATACAACGAGTGATTGACCTCTTCGACAATCTCCAGCAGAAAAAACGCCTTTTCTTGAAGTATTGAACTCACCATGCTTAGATTGGTAGTTGCCTCTCTCGTCTAGCTCAATATTAGCATCGTCACTCAGATAGTGCTCTGGGGATAGGAATCCCATGGATAAAAGCACCAACTCAGCATCCCAGGTTTTCTCAGTACCATCGATTTCAGTTAATTTTCCATCTACAAAATCAACGTTAATTGTTTTGATTCCCTTAACATCACCATTACTATCTTTTAAAAATGCTTTTGTTAAAAGCTGGTATCGCCTTGGATCATTCCCAAATACTTTATTAGACTCCTCATGACCATAATCCACACGGAAAATCACTGGCCATTCTGGCCATGGATTTGTATCTGAACGATGCTCTGGGGGCTGACTCATTAACTCAAAATTTATAATCGATTTAGCGCCTTGTCTGAGTGACGTGCCAATACAATCTGTTCCAGTATCACCGCCGCCAATCACAATAACATTTTTTCCTTTTGCTGAAAGTTGGCTTTCATCAGCAATGCCATTGTCAAGAAGACTTTTAGTATTTGAAGTTAGGTAATCCATTGCTGGATAAATCCCTTTGGCATTTCTGTTTTCAGCTGGAAGATCTCTTGCCTTTGTGGCTCCAGTTGTAAAAACGACCGCATCAAAATTATTTTGCAGCTCATCTGTTGAAATATCTTTACCAACGTCAGTGTTAGTCATAAACTCAACACCCTCTTGCATTAATAAATCAACACGTCGATCAACAACATCCTTACCCAATTTCATATTTGGGATACCGTACATCAAAAGACCACCAATACGATCACTTCGTTCATAGACCATAACAGAATGCCCCATTTGATTAAGCTCATCAGCGGCTGCGAGACCAGCAGGTCCAGAACCAACCACAGCAACTTTTTTATCTGTTCTTGATTCAATAAGTTTAGGTTTAATCCAGCCTTCCTCAAAACCTTTGTCAACAATAGCTAACTCAATATTTTTAATTGTAACAGCTGGGTTATTAAGGCCTAGTACACATGAACCCTCGCATGGAGCTGGACACACCCTCCCAGTAAACTCAGGGAAGTTATTAGTTTTTTCAAGACGCTCTAAAGCCTCTTGCCATTCATTGTTGTAAACGAGATCATTCCACTCGGGTATTAAATTATCTATTGGGCAGCCAGTTGAGGACTGACAAAAAGGGACGCCACAATCCATACACCTTGAGCCTTGCTCTTGGAGTTGATCTAAGTTGTGAGTGCCAGAAAAAATCTCATCATAATCATTGATGCGGATATCCACTTCACGATATGACTCAACCTGCCTGTCTAACTCTAAAAAACCTGTTGCTTTTCCCATTGATTACTTTTATTTTTATTCAATGAGATTATCTCATATTATGGTTAAAACATTTAAAAAATAAAATCAATAAGATCTATTTAAAAGCTCTTTGCTTCTTGTGTAAGAAAGAAAAAATATGTATAATTAGCGCTTTTTTCAGAAACCCCAAATAGGTGCAATCGTGAATTTAATTGATCAAATTGAAAGTGAGCAACTTAGATCGGATATCCCTGAGTTTTTTCCAGGTGATACAGTTGTTGTTCAGGTAAAGGTTCGTGAAGGGACTCGCGAAAGATTACAGGCCTTTGAGGGCGTCGTTATCGCAAAGAAAAATAGAGGGTTAAATTCTGCATTTACTGTGCGAAAAATTTCACATGGTGAAGGCGTAGAGAGAGTTTTTCAAACACACTCGTCAATGATTGACAGCGTTTCAGTCAAGCGAAGTGGTAAAGTTCGTCAAGCGAAACTCTATTATTTACGTGGACTTACAGGTAAGGCTGCTAGAATTAAAGAGAAACTCAAAAAGAAATAATTCATTGAATAGATAGATGCCAGTTTTTACTGGCATTTTTTTTGTCCAATCTTTAAATTCTTAAGTAGAATGATTGTTAATGAACAATAATCTCATTGATCAATTTATCGATTATTACTGGCTAACTAGTGGTGCTAGTAAAAATACATTGAGCGCTTATCGCTCTGATCTTAAAATTTTTAGTAAATGGCTTAATCAAAGACCATTCACCAGTGTTGATAAAAAAATAGTGCATGACTATTTCTCTTATAGGAAAAAATCAAATCTTAGTGCTGCGTCTCGGTCTCGAATTCTTACCTGCCTTCACTCATTTTTTCAGTACTTGTTAAACAATCAAAAGATGGATTATGATCCAACTGAACAGATGGATTATCCTAAGTTGGAAAAAAAACTACCTATTTTTTTAAACATACAAGAAGTTGAAAAATTAATAGAGGCCCCTAATACAAATTCTATATATGGCCAAAGGGATCGGGCAATGCTTGAGCTTCTTTATTCTTGTGGATTAAGAGTTTCAGAGTTAATCAGCTTGAGTTATCATAATTTAAATCTCAAAGAGGAGTTTGTCCGTGTCCATGGAAAAGGAAACAAAGAAAGAATGCTGCCATTAGGAGAGGTGGCTATTGATTTTCTTGACCAGTATGAAAGGAATTCAAGAACATTACTTTTGAAAAATGGTCAATGTGATAGCTATTTTTTATCTAATCGGGGTAGCGCAATGTCAAGACAAAATTTCTTTTATATCATCAAGGGCTACGCTGCAACTGCAGGCATCAATAAACCAATATCACCGCACTCTTTAAGACATGCATTTGCAACTCACCTTGTTCAGAAGGGAGCTGATTTACGTTCAGTTCAATTAATGCTCGGTCATAGCGACATTTCAAGCACTCAACTCTACACTCACATTCAGAATGCGCAACTAAAAATGCAGCATCAAAAGCACCACCCTAGAGGGTAGACCACCATTTAGGATAGATCTAAGTTGTCCAGCTTATAGAGTAATGGCTTTGTTAGCGACCTTAAAGATAAATTTGGTTTGCCATTCTCATCAAAATTGCTTTCCGATAAAAATTGAGTAAAACATTTTTCAATACTGTTCCACTCTTTATCAATCATTGCGAACCATGCCGTATCTCTATTCCTCCCTTTGACAATAGCCATCTGCCTGAAGACTCCTTCATATGAGAAACCAAATCTTTGAGCCGCGGCACGAGATCTTAAATTAAGCGCATTACACTTCCATTCATAACGCCTATAACCATTTTCAAATGCCCACTTCATCATTAAGTACATTGCTTCTGTAGCTTCTGTCGTTTTTTGTAATAGCGGAGAGTAATTAATATGTCCAACTTCAATTGACCCAGCGTCCTGATTAATTCTCAAATAGCTCGCAATACCTATGGCTTTTTTTAGTTTTTTGCTTATGATAGCAAAAAATACAGGATCACTACCTTCTTCAAAAGATTCTATCCAGCTTGCATATTCTAATTCACTTTTAAAGGGCCCATACGGCAGATAAGTCCAATTATCTCCTTCAATATCTATTGCATTGGATAGAAAAAGCTCCTCTGCAAATTGATTGGCAACTAATGGTTTCAAGGTCACCATATTCCCTTCAATTGTTATACCTTTGGGATGAGATGGCTCTGAATAATGATCAATTATTTCACCAAGTTTCATAAATAATCTCTAGATTTTATAAAAATGATTGTAAATAAGATTAGTTATAGTCAAAGATTAAATATGGAGCCAAAAGAATACAATTGATGTGCCAACAGGTTAATCTAATAATTGAAAAGTTATTGGGTATGCATCTGATAAGTAACAAAATCAATTGTTTCGGAAATATGATCATACACGGCTCTTGCTCTTTGATTATCACTGGCAGTTATCCATCTCACATATGGCCAGCCATTCTTTTGAGCTTGTAACTTTAAATCTTTAAATAACAATTGAACTGCCCCAGAGCCTCTAAAATCAGGACGAACAAACAGGTCATCCAAGAACCCAACAAGTTTGCCTCTTAAGGGTGATGGCATTTCTCTAAAATGCATAAAGCCAATCAATTCTCCTTGTTCTGACTTAACACCTATCGCATAAAATTTAATATCAGGGTTAAAGATCCAATCCCAAACTTCATCAAGAATATCACTATTCATTGGCATTTTATAAAAGTTAGCATAGCCATGATATAGTTTGCTCCAATCCTCTTTATCAGTTCTGATTAAAGACTCAACTTTCATAAGTATTTATAAATTGTTAAAAGCATCTTCGAGCTTTTGAACTGCGGCATCGACATTTTTTAACTTATCAAGTCCAAACAGCCCTAAACGAAAAGTTTGATAATCTTCACCTTCATCGCACTGAAGCGGAACACCTGCAGCAATTTGAATTCCCATATCTTTGAATTTTGAACCATTATGAATTGCTTGGTCTTTGGTGTAACTAACTACGACCCCAGGGGCATGAAACCCCTCTGCCGCAACACTAATAAAGTGATGTTTATTGAGTAACTCCCTTACCCTATCACCTAGCTCTTGTTGCTTGTCTCGAGCCCTATCAAATCCAAACTCAGCTGTTTCATTTATAGTATCTCGGAAGTGTTTAATGGCATCTGTAGGCATAGTTGCATGATAAGCATGGCCCCCATTTTCATAAGTCTGCATAATTTGAAGCCACTTTAGAAGGTCACAAGAAAAACTTGTACTCTGGGTATTGTGTATCTTCTTAGAAGCATTCTTAGAAAGCATTACCATTCCAAATGCCGGGGATGCGCTCCACCCCTTTTGAGGTGCACTAACTAGAACATCAACCCCACATTTTTCCATATCAATCCAAATAGCACCCGATGCAATACAGTCAAGGACAAACATACCGCCAACTGAATGGACCGCGTCTGAAACTGATTTAATGTAATCATTAGGCAAAATAATACCAGCTGAAGTTTCAACATGTGGTGCAAAGACCATTGCTGGTTTTTCTGTTTTGATTTTTTCAATGACGAGGTCAACATCTAGTGGAGAAAATGGCTCTTGAGGCCCATCAATCTCTCGAGATGCTTTTAAAACAGTTAATTTAGAGGGTATATTTCCCATCTCAAGAATTTGAGACCAGCGATAACTGAACCATCCATTTCGAAGCACAAGGCAATTTTTGTCAGTAGCAAATTGACGCGCTACAGCCTCCATACCATAAGTACCACCACCAGGAACTAGGACTACTGACTCAGCGTTGTATACTTTTTTTAGAGAGGATGACACATCATTCATCGCCTTCTGAAAAGAAGCTGACATGTGATTAAGTGATCTATCAGTGTAGACCACTGAGTATTCTAAGAGTCCATCTGGATCAATGTTAGGAAGTAAGCCAGGCATTATAAAATTCCCTAAATTTAAAAAATTACAATTCTACACAGAATTGAAAAATTAAAATAAAAAAAATTAAAAAGCTAGCATCTAATCAAAGCAGGACTAGATGTACTGGACCTCAAGAATTTCATAAAGAATATCACCCTTGGGGGCTTTTACGGTTACTTCATCACCCTCCTCATTGCCCATCAAGGCTCTTGCAATTGGAGAATGACATGAAATTTTACCCTGCTCGATATCTGCTTCATCCTCACCAACAATTTGATAGCTAGTTTCTGTATCATCAGAGAGATTTAAAAGGTTGATTGTTGTTCCAAAAACACAGCGACCGTCTTGGTTAAGTTGCCTAACATCAATAATTTGTAAGCGAGATAATTTTGATTCAATCTCCTGAATTCTACCTTCAACAAAACCCTGCTCTTCTTTTGCAGCATGATATTCAGCATTTTCTTTAAGATCCCCATGCTCTCTCGCTGTTGCAATATCACTAACTATTCTAGGGCGCTCCTCATCCTTAAGTCTAAGTAACTCAAGCTCTAGAGACTTTGCTCCGTTAATTGTTATTGGTATAGCTTCCATATTATTACTGGTGAATAGATTGTAAAGATCTTACAACCAATTTATCTTGAGTCATCAATCCATCAAGCATTGCAAAGGCTGCGGCAACTGTTGTTGTACACGGAATCTTATGAATTAATGCTTGACAACGTATCACAGTCGCATCTTCAAGACCTTGTGAATCATCAGTTGAATTAATAATCAAGCTAATCTCTTCATTTTTGATCGCATCTACAATATGCGGTGAACCTTCAGACACTTTGTTAACCATTGTACATTCAAGGCCAGCTTGTTTGAGTATTTCTTGGTTTGTTCGAGTTGCAACTATCTCAAAGCCTTGGTCGATCAGTCTGTTTCCTAGCTCAACGAGCCTACCTCTATCTAGAGTTCTTAAACTGACTAGCACCTTTCCACTCGTTGGAACTACGTCGCCCGCAGCAAGGAATGCTTTATCAAAAGCTGCAGGGAAATCCTTGCCAACACCCATTACTTCTCCAGTAGATCTCATCTCAGGCCCTAAAAATGGATCAACTCCTAAGAACTTATTAAATGGGAAAACAGACTCTTTAACTGAATAGTGCTTTGGAATGATTTCAGAGGTAAAGTTTTGTTCTTTAAGTGATGTTCCCGCCATAACTCTTGCGGCAATATTGGCTAAAGGCACTCCAGTTGCTTTGGAAACAAAAGGAACCGTTCTTGAAGCCCTTGGGTTTACCTCAATCACATAAATTTCTTCATCTTGATAGGCAAGCTGGGTATTCATTAACCCAATAACTTTTAATTCTTTGGCCATCAGTTTGACTTGTCGCCGCATTTCATCAAGAACAGATGTAGGCAAAGAGTGAGGTGGAAGTGAGCATGCAGAATCACCTGAATGAATTCCAGCCTGTTCGATGTGCTCCATAATTCCGCCAATAACAATATCCTTGCCATCACTAATGACATCTATGTCAACCTCAATAGCATGATCTAAAAATGAATCTAATAGGACAGGTGAATCATTGGAGACCTTTACGGCAGTCTTCATGTACCTTTCAAGACTTTCATTATCATAGACAATTTCCATCGCACGGCCGCCTAAAACATATGAAGGCCTGACCACCAAAGGAAAGCCAATTGAATTTGCAATTTCTACCGCTTCATCTTGTGATCTTGCTGTGTCGTTAACTGGTTGCTTTAATTTAAGTTTTTGTATCATTTTTTGGAAGCGCTCTCTATCCTCAGCAAGGTCTATAGAGTCTGGACTTGTGCCAATAATGTTGGCACCACTTTTCTCAAGAGCTTCTGCAAGTTTAAGAGGTGTCTGCCCTCCATAGTGAACAATAATGCCCTCTGGCTTTTCAATTTCAATTATCGCTAGAACATCTTCGAGTGTGAGCGGCTCAAAATAAAGCCTATCTGAGACATCATAATCAGTAGAAACAGTTTCTGGATTACAGTTAACCATGATGGTCTCATATCCATCTTTTTGAAGCGCTAAAGATGCGTGAACGCAGCAGTAATCAAACTCAATCCCTTGCCCGATTCTATTTGGGCCACCCCCCAAGATCATAATTTTTTTATTGTCAGTTGGATTTGATTCGCATTCAGATTGGTAGGTAGAATATAGATAAGCAGTCTGCGTATCAAATTCAGCAGCGCAGCTATCAACCCTTTTAAATACCGGCTTAATATTGAATGATAGTCTTTTATTTCTAAATTCTGCTTCTGAGCATTTGAGGATTTCTGAGAGTCTTTTATCTGAAAAACCTTTTTGCTTTAATTCAAGAATTGTTTCAGACTTTATGCTTTTTATATCTTGTCCTTGAATTGAATTTTCTGAAAGGACAAGGTCTTCAACTTGCGCTAAGAACCAAGGATCAATCTTAGAGAGATCGAATGCATTTTGTACACTCATACCCATTCTAAAGGCATCAGCTAAATAAAATATTCTCTCGGCGCCAGCAGAAAGAAGTTCACTTCTTATTTTTGATTTTGAATCATCGATTGAAATATCTACAATTGGATCCAGACCAGATTTATCAGTTTCAAGACCTCTGAGTGCTTTTTGAAGTGACTCCTGGAATGTAGAGCCCATTGCCATTACTTCACCAACAGATTTCATTTGAGTGGTTAGTCGGTCATCA